>Ga0315338_1002056_pt1 | contig 21615 bp, 16 predicted proteins | sample ASW8metaG_FD_204518 | JGI IMG/M metagenome (GOLD analysis project Ga0315338, IMG submission 204518) | Ammonia-oxidizing marine archaeal communities from Monterey Bay, California, United States - ASW #8 | ecosystem: Environmental > Aquatic > Marine > Coastal | place: USA: California | collected... | reverse complement strand
GATGATTGACATCGTCACTCGCGGCCGCGAGCTGATTGATGCAAACTTCGCTGCCTCCGATGGCAGCCATGTGCATTGGAGTCAGATTGAGGGCATTTTCGCTGGCGACGTGATTGGTGTCGGCGCCCAATTCAATCAAGGCCATAACCGCTTCACCGCCCGCATCGCGCGCCGCTTCAAATAGCGCACTAAAACCAATTGCATCGAGATCATTTACGTCTGCACCCGCCGCAATAAGTGCGCGAATACTTTCCGGGCGATTGGCCCGTGCCGCGACCTGAAGGACCGGCCTGCCAGCCCAGTCTCTTGCGGTGGAGATATCCATCTGGCTGGCGAGGATTTCAATCAAATCGACATCACCATCCCGCACGGCGAGCTCCAGCGCGACTTCATTCGCGCTGCGATCGGGCGCAGATGCTTGATGCTGCAGCATCAATTCCAAACCTTCACGATGTCCGCGTCGCATCAAGATTTCGCGGGCATTGCCGTGCCCGACCAGTGACGTATCCGCTCCGGCGGCCAGCAAGACCTGAATCACCCGGGCATGACCGTAATAAGACGCCCAATTGATCGCCGGATCGCCGATATCGTCCCGGGCGTCTAATTCAGCGCCCCGTTCCAGAAGAATAAGGACCATGGCCGGGTCAGGGTTGGAAGCGGCATACATCAGGGGCGTCGCACCACCGTCTGCCACAGAATTGGGGTTCGCCCCGGCTTCGAGCGCCAATTGCAGCGCCGCTTCATCGCCACTCCGTATCGCCGACATGATGTCGTCAGGAATCTGCGCCACCGCCGATGTTGCGACAACCAAGGCTGCGAATAATCCGGTCAATATTTTCATAGCTCATATCCTCTCGCCTAACCAAGCTAGCGCGAGTTTCTTCACGCAACCCCAAACATTTGCGTGATCGAGACGTGAGCGACGAGCGCACGCCTATGGGTGCGCAGACGAGGAGCGCCCGAGCGCCGGCAACGGTGTATCGGCATCCTCGATTACATCATACCAATACTGCACCTGCGCGGGCCCGACGATCTCGGTCGCGCGGCGTCGAACCTCTTCCGGGGTGAGCATTCCGCGATCCAGCGCGGAGGAGAGCCAGTCCGCATACGTACCGCCGGTTTCGTCAAACCCGTCTTCCTTCATGGCATGATAGAGCGCCGCAGCCAGCATGTGCATGCCGTCATCGGCCGTATTCCAGCGCTCCGACGGATCGCGCGCGAAGCCCAGACGCTCCGCAACAATCTGATCAAGTGCCTGAGTCGAGTCCTCATTCACAACACCCCGTAGGGAGTTGTAACCAAAGCCTGGATTGTGATTTTCAACGATCGACTGAAACCACGGGTCAGCCGCCCAGTCCGCGCTCTTTGCCCGCAGGGTCTCATCTTGCAGATCAAACGGGGGATGGAAAATTTCATGAGCGGCAACGCGCAATTGGATTTGGGCATCCCAGCCATAATAGGAGATGAATCTCTGGCCGATAATGCGGATGCCATAGGGTTGATTGAATCGGACAATCAGAATTTCGATGCGAGGGTCCAACTCGCGACCCAATAATCGAGCCTGCTCGGGAATGATGTCATAGGGCGATACAGCGGCGAGATTGCGCTGCACCCCGGCCTGAACATTGGGAATGATTGTATTTTCATACCAGTCTTCAAAACCGATGGCCCGCAAGCCTTCCAGCGCAAGAATGACATCCGGCATCAATCCCACCGCCTCGGCATAGCGCCCGTCATCCCAGTTTCCGGAGGCTTGCAGGCCGGGTTTCAGATGCGTGTCGGGGTCCATGGCTGACGCCAAAACATCATCCAGAGTCGACACATTTCCCGCGGAGAAGAGGAAGGCGAGAAACGGTCCGGTCAATCGCTCGCCGTCGACCCGCAAAGTTTGATCAAGGCGATCCATCGCCGCGACAGATTCCGCTGACATGCGCCCGCGCATTAGCGCGATGGATTCCTCAAAAATGTCGGCTTGCAAAATATCGCCTGATGCCGCGCCGATCATCAAGAGAGCGTCCATTCCCGCGGCGGCGGTTACGACCCACTCTGTTGTCTGTTCTTGTTGCGATTCCACGACCGGAACCGAAGCGGCAAACAACGCCAATACTGCTGCAGTCCCAGCCAGATATCCGGACTTCATCTCATATTCTCCACAAAAAGCGCCCCCCAGCGAGTTCAATGAAGCAGGAAATCGGTCACCGGTATTGAACAGAATTGATCTTAGTCACGCGCAAATCGGCTTGGGGTGAGCCCCGTCGCGGCCTTAAGTGTGCGGGTTAAATGCGGTTGATCGGCGAAGCCCGCCTCGCATGCGGCTTGCGCGGGACTGGCACCGTCTTGCAGGGCACCGATTGCTCGACGCACTCGACCTTCGCGGCGCAGCTGGCTTGGGCCCAAACCAAACCAGCGACGCACGGCTCGACTGGCATGTTCCGGACTGATCCCGCATTGGAGGGCCGCATCACTTGCGGTGTTGTCTTCGGCGATCAATGCAGTGAAGCGCGCCATCCAAACCGGAGGCTCAACGGGCTCACAAAGCTGCGCCTCTTCCAGCGCTGCAAAGCCGGCCTGCTCGGGATCGTCATGAGCGAGGCGGATCAGAGCCCCGGAATTTGACGTGGTGAGCACGCGAAAACCTGACAGATCGGCTTCAAGCCCCGGCAATGGCAAGTTGAGGACCGATCCTTTGGCCGACCCAAATTCGTCGGCGTGCTGATGGAAGTGGGGGTGAATGATCAAGCTGCCAACACCGCAATCATAGCGACCATCCAGGCTGATTTCCTGATACGCGCCCTCTATCACCAGCGCCGCATAGGCATTGGCATGACGGTGTGCGGCAAGACTGGCTCCCGCTTCAAACGTATCAATATGAACAGCATCAATCCGGATCATTGAGGCAGTTTGGAGCAGAGAGGCCAAACGGGCCAGCGAGACTGCGCGAGCGCCAGTCCCCCCCGATCAGCTTCGCCTAGGCGCGCACCAGCTTGAAGTTTTCGCGTTTCAATCGGATCGGCAATTCAAGATCGACCAAGGCCTCAGCGCCCACCGCCCGCAGCAAGGCTTCAGCCCGCTCACGATCTGCGCCCGTCAGGGAGGCCAGATGATCTGTAACGCGTTGCAACATCCACACGGGATAGGGGAAGATCCCGCGATTCGCTTCGGTACGCAGCTCACCGTGACCTATCATCGCCTTGTTGAAGCCAAGCAGACGCGGCAATTCACGGGCCTCCGGGTTGTCCGCTGCCCAGGAATTGATCGCTGATATCGTGTCCAATAACACCGGCAAATGCTGCTCCGAAAACATTCGAAGGATCGGCAAAAGCGTGTCGGGAACAGTGTCATCAGACAAGAAATCGCCGCTCAACTCGACCTGACAGACGTGGGTTCTGCGAGTCCAGTCAGCGACACGCGGTGCCAGTCTTTCCATAATCTCGCCGGAAGCCGGATCTCGTAGAAGATGGGCGTATAGCGGCCCCAAAAAGCCGAAATCAGCGATGGACGGCCGCGACCCGAATAGAAACTCATTGTGCTCAAGATGGGTCGAGAAGGCCGCCAAAAACGCCTCATAGGCCGCTTCTACAGCTTTAGCGCTGGTTGGATTTGCCCCGAGGACAGGCGTTGCCCCAGAAAAGAACCTTACGGCCTCGCTGACCGCGGCAATCTGTTCCTTGGCCGGCAATTCCGGGAAGGACATCCGGCCAAACTCTGCCTGAGCAAAGGCATGATTATAGATCCAGCGGTAGTGCATCGCCGGAATGACCAGCCATTCATCGCCAAACAATTCCAGGATCAGCGCGGCGAGTTTTTGGCACGCACCCTCGGGATAGACTGAAGCTGTTCCCTCCTGCTGTTCGATATAGTCGATAATTTCGGTCGTATCCTGGAGCGTGACGCCCTGCTCACTGCCATCATTGTGGATCACAACCGGTATCACCGGCCAACCAATGCGGGGCAGAATATCAGTTTTATAGACCGATGCAGTGGACAAGCGCTCGTCGAAATCAACGCCTTTCCAGCGCAAATACCCCCGCGCCTTGCCGGAATACAGAGAAACAGGAGCTCCGATCAATGTGTAACTCATTCGCCTCTCCATCCCTTACATGCCATCCGGATCATTCGGGCTTTCGCGCGCGCATTTCGAGAACCATTGGCGTCATCAGCAAGGTGTTCGGGTCTGTCTTGCGCACCTCGATATAGGCGCGAAACTCGGCAGCCTCTGCCTCGGTGAAGAAGCCCAGCTCGATCAAACGATCCGGCGCCTGCGAGAGCCAGGTAATCGGCCAGTCCCACATCACATCGCCCGGGCGGGCGGCGTGCATGATCGGCATCATGTCCTCAATGTCCCAGTTTAGTCGGGCGAAGGCGGCCGGGAATTTCATTGCGACACACGGATCGCCATCATATTTGTCCCAACTCTCCTGCACAGCTTCACGAAAGCGCTCAAAGATCGGGGTGGAGGGCGCGAATTGAAATGAGCGATAGTCGACATATTCCTGGGTGACGAACAGGCCGCCCGGCTTCAACGCCTTATCAATCCCGGTCAGGGTCTGCTCCGGCTCGGGCAGGAAACACAAACACCAGCGCGACCAGATCGCATCACATTGGGCCGTCGGCCAGTCATAGTCCGCCAGACCCGACTCAACGGTTTCGATATTGGCCAGACCACGGTGCTTTGCTCCCGCCTCTAGCGCACGCAGAAATTTCGGAGATTGATCAACCGCGATGACGCGCCCGCTTGGCCCAACGAGACGAGCCAGATCAAAGCTGGCAAATCCCGGTCCGCACCCGACATCCATCACCGTCATGCCGGGCTTGATCCCGGCCTTGCGCCAGGCCGCCAGCGCCGCTTCGCGCCACAGCCCGTGCTGAAACCCGAGGCGATCGATTTCGGCGTCAGTTGTGCCGATAATGTAGTCAGTCTCGTCAAGCGTGGCAGTCGTCATAGCCTGATCCCCAAAATGCGCGGGCGAACGCCCTGTCATAGGAGCAAGCTGGCCCGATTCTTCGTTCGGGTCGTTAGGTTATGCGCGGGAATATTCGGTGGAGAACGGGCTTAGAGCGGCGGCCTGAGCGCTGTCGAAGACTGACCATTCGCCAGATAGGGAGATGCGTCATCGACGGCGATCCAGGCCGAACCGATCAATGAGGCGGTCATAATCAATGCCAATATCCAAAAAAAGATGGCGACAGGCCGCTGCCAGGCGACCTGCGATTCACGCGAATGAGATTCAGTAAAACGCAACATGAGACACGCTCCCACGGCTGCTTCAAGCTCAGTGTATGGGTTGCCGGAACAAATTCCCAAATGCATCTCATAAATCATTCGGATGAGTATTATCGCGACACACGAACACTAATTGCCTGATATAAATATATTTATTTTCCCGACCGCGCATCACTATTTTACTAGAAATCCACGCCCCTATATCCATACTCAAAATAGGTGCAATTTCACTGGCAGACGAATCACAATCAGCAAGCTCTGGATTTTAGCAATAAAAACGCCGCCACGATTGCTCGCATGTCGCTATTATCCGCACATCATAGCAATGTGAGAATTAACGACATCGTCGAACGCCCCTCATTCGTTACCAAACCAGGTGCAAGACAAACCTGCTGCGCTTCACCAAGACTGAGCCACAAACAATCTTTAGCCGATCTGTCGACATGCCGTGAAGCAATCTCCACGAATTCATAGCGGCCGTGCCCGGCCATGAAACGTCCACCTTCATCACTTTGATGCACGCCAAGGATCGGCTCCACTAAGTTTTCCTCGATACATTTTTGAGCCCAAGACGGGTTCGCACGATCGCTTTGCCAGGTCGGTCCGAGCTGAACTCGACCGTCAAACCCCGGCTCGTCGGACAGCGCAAGACAAATCTTTATTGTGTCGTCGATCCGGGCGCAAAAAAGATAATAGCGCTCCAATAAGGTGTTGAGGACTAGCGGTTGATGCCATTGCCTTACCTCTCGTCGGGGTGCTTCGACTTGGTAATTTCGCACCTCAAAACCTGCGATACCTGGCTGCGGCAAAATGGCGTTTTGCATTATTTCCCAGCCAGTTAACGCCTCCAATGCGACTTTCTCGTAACTGCAACCGACTGGATGGTGATGTGGGGCCAGCCACGCGTTAACTGACTCGACGCTGAGCTCACGTTTTTCATAACTTTGGAATAGGAGCTCTCGCTCCGTCAAAGAGCCCCAATCGGTACTCAATTTGGTCGTCTGAGGGCCGCTCCGCTTGGATGAAAACGGCTGTCCATCTTCACATAAATATCGCCAGTCGGAAGAAACCAGAACCGAGCGGGCGTCTGTATTGACGATATAGTCCTGAGCAAGAGCGGATCGTAATGTCTGGCAGTCGACCCATTTCCAGTCACGGTTATGGGGCGCGATTTCCTCATCAATCTCACACACGATATTGGAGTTAAACTTTCCGAGAAACCGGCTACCTTGCTCAGATTGTTGCGACCAGGACAAATAGCTCTGGCGATCACCTGTCACATATTCCAGATATGCCGTTTCCTCGCCACCATGACGTCTGAGATAGTTGCTTTGTGTTGCCTGGACGGTTGGCCCGACCTGCACATATCCTTCAGAGCCAGGTTCGGCCTTGGCTTGCAAAAGCCAGCGTGGCCCCTCCTTGGTCCGGGTGATCAGGAAGGCCAAAACCCCGATCTCTGGCTGGTTGATGATCGGCATGTTTACGGGATATTGGTCCTCAAACCGTCTATCGAGCTTGATGCCCTCAATTGAGAAAAAACCGCCCGTTCTGTGTTTTAAAACACCCATGTCGAACATCCAGTCGCGACCATGACTCCATTCAAGTGGTGAGACGTGCATCGGTGCATCGATACGCCTGCTTTGAATCCAGGAGGCGATCATCACGGCGTGTCCTTCTGGGCCGATAATTGCTGCCGCGCATTTTCGATCAACATGTCGATTTCGGGCCGTATACCCAGCGCCTCACCGGTACGACGGCTGAGTGCCCAACGCAGAACATATCCTTTTTGTTTTTCATACTTCTCGGAAATTCGAGTGAGAATGTCGAAACCAGTCCATCGGAAAATCTGCGCTTGAAACGGGGTCAGTTTGTTCCGGCACTCATCTTCAAAACTGCCTTCGACGGCCTCGGGTCGCTCAAAGGGGCGACTGCACCCGGCATCGATGGAGCGACGTACATCGTCCAGCATCAGGTCCCGCAACCGCGAGGGCTCTTTTAACGCCATAGACACGATCTTGGAATGTCCCGGGATTGCCTCGTCATACCCGTGCATCATTCGCGATTTCACCACCGTTATCGCGTCGGTGTCGACAAGTTTCATATGCAGACGCCAGGCTTTGAGAAACCAGCTTTCCAGGGGTGTACGACACGTCTCCAGAGATGACATCCACGCGCCCAGCCGCCGCGCAGCGCGTCGGGTCAGCATCCAACTGCTGGCTGGCTCTATATAGAAAAAAGGTCGCCAAAATGCCTCTTCCAGACGGCGCTTAGGAGGCGATATTTCGGTGAAGGTCAGCCGATCGGTTTCAAGTGGTGTTTTGATACTGAATGCTGCTCGCGAAACAAACAGGTCGGCGCTTGTGCGCTTTAGACCACCCAGACCAATTTCGAGATGGTCAGGCAGCCAGATATCATCGTGATTCAGCAAAGCGATATAATCTGTGTCCGCGAGCGCCAAACCGACAGAATTTGGCCCGGATTGTTCGCCGCATCGCTCGGGCAAATTCACGTATTTAATTCGCGGGTCACGAAATTCAGCGACCACGTCCTCGGTCTCCGGTCCGCAAGCATCACCGACCACCAGCAATACCCAATTCTCGATGGTTTGCGCCTGAACAGATTCGATCGTGTATTGCAGAGCATCCGGTCGATCATAGGTCGACAATACTATCGTGATTTCAGGACTGAATTCGGTTTTCACGCTTTCGTCCTACTCGAAGCCACATCCTGTTAGGTCTGACATATCACACAAATTACCGGCGGTGGTCGCGCCGAAACACAAAAACGCCGCCACGATTGCTCGCGGCGGCGTTGTTGTCAGTCTTTTGAACCTGATCAGGCGGGTTCGGCGACCTTGGTTGCGGCGCCGAAGCGGCCGTAGAAAGTTTCGCCTTTGGTGGCCATTTCGCGCAGGAGTGCCGGACATTCGAACTGATCGCCATAGGCGGCGGCCAGCTCGTCGGCGCGTTTGACGAAGTTTGCTGCACCGATGGTGTCGATGAAGCTCAGGGCACCGCCGGTATAGGGCGCGAAACCCCAACCGAGGATGGAGCCGACATCGGCTTCACGCGGATCCTGGACAATGTCCTCTTCCATGCAACGCGCGGCTTCTAGCGCCTGGCAGTAGAGGATGCGATCCTTGATCTCTTCGGGCGTTGGCTGTTTGGCAAGGACATTTCCGCCGGGGGCAAACTGACCGAGTTCTGGCCAGAGACGCTTGGGCTGACCCTTTTCGGCCGGGTAATCGTAGAAGCCCTTGGAATTCTTGCGACCAAAGCGCTCGTATTCCTCAACCATTTTAAACAAGATCGGCTCAGTCTTGGACGGCTTGTGGGCATCGCCCAGATCCGCCTTGGTCTGCTTGATCAGCTTCACACCGAGATCGAGAGCAACCTCGTCCTGAAGCGAAAGCGGCCCAACCGGCATGCCGGCCATTTTGGTGGCGTTCTCGATCAGGGCGGGCTTGATGCCTTCGGCGAGCATGTTCATGCCCTCGCCGATAAAGCGCATGACGCAGCGATTGGCGTAAAAACCGCGTGTGTCGGAAACGACAATCGGGGTCTTCTTGATCTTGGTGACAAAATCGATCGCGCGTGACAGGGCGAAATCGCTAGTCTTGTCACCCATAATGATCTCAACGAGATTCATCTTCTCGACCGGCGAGAAGAAGTGGATGCCGATGAATTGCGTGTCGCGGCTGGAGGCCTTGGCCAGATCGCTGATTGGGATCGACGAGGTGTTGGAGCCAAACACACAATCGGCCGGGATGACGTCTTCGGCAGCCTTGGTGATCTTCGCTTTCAGCTCGGAGTTTTCAAACACCGCTTCCACCACCAAATCGACATCCGACATGGCCTGATAATCGGTCGTGGCGGTGATCATGCCGCCCAGCTTGTCGGCCTTTTCCTGGCTCAACTTGCCGCGCTTCACGCCCTTGGCGAAGTGATCTGTTGCGTGTTTTTTGCCCTTGTCGGCGCCTTCCTGGGAGACGTCGATGAGGACAACTTCGATGCCTGCCTGGGCAGAAACCGTAGCCACACCAGCACCCATAAAGCCCGCACCGATAACGGCGATCTTCTTGACGTCGGCCTTTTCCTGGCCGGCCGGACGGCGATCCCCCTTGTCGAGCGCCTGCTTGGACAGGAAGATAGAGCGGATCATATTGCGGCTTTCCGGACGCATCAAAAGCTTGGTGAAATAGCGGCTTTCAATGCGAATGGCGGCGTCCATATTGACCTGGCTGCCTTCATAGACACAGGACAGGATGTAACGCTGGGCCGGATAGTTTCCGTAGGTGGTCTTGCGCAGCATCGGGCTGGCCGCGCCGAAAACCTGCATGCCGGCTGGATGGTAGGGGCCACCGCCGGGGAATTTGAACTTGTCGGCGTCCCAGGGCTGTTTCGAGCCGAGACTGTCTTCCTTGACCAATTCCTTGGCCTTGGCGACCAACTCGTCGGACGGAACCACCGCATGGACCAGACCATGGCCGTGAGCCGTGGCTGCGTCCCATTGCTTGCCCTGAAGCAGCAAAGGCGCGGCATTCATCACACCAACAAAGCGCGGCAGACGCTGGGTGCCGCCACCGCCGGGCAGAACGCCGACCATGGCTTCGGGAAGGCCGAGCTTGGCCTTGGGATTGTCCGACGGCATGACCCGATAGTGACAGGCCAAAGCGATCTCGAAACCGCCGCCCAGGGCGAGGCCATTAATGGCCGCAGCGATGGGCTTGCCGCAAGTTTCCAGAGCCCGGAAGGTTTCGTTGAGCTTGAAGCATTCCTTGAACAAAGCCGCCTTGGCCTCGTCTTCGGGAAGCTTGGCAAGATCACCCATGGATCCGCCCAATTCGGACAGATCGGCCCCGGCACAGAACGTGCTCTTGCCGGAGGCAATGACCGCACCCTTGATGGCGTCATCAGAAGCAATCTTGTCAGCAATGTCCGCAAATTCACGGATCACTTCGCCAGACAGGACATTCATGGACTTGCCGGGAATGTCGAAGGTGAAGGTGGCGATTCCGTCGCCGTCCAGGTCGTAATTGAAATTTTTCATTGTTCTAATCTCCTGCTCGACCCTAAACCCGCTCGATAATCGTGGCTGTGCCCATGCCGCCGCCAACGCAGAGCGTTGTCAGGGCAGTTTCCTTGTCGGAGCGTTCCAGCTCGTCCAGCACAGTCCCCAGAATCATGGCGCCGGTGGCCCCCAGCGGATGGCCCATGGCGATGGCGCCGCCATTGACGTTCATGATCGAGTGATCGATGTCATAGGCCTGCATCAGGCGCAGGACGACCGCGGCGAAAGCTTCGTTGAGCTCCCAGAGATCCACATCACCCACATTCATGCCGGCCTTCTTGAGGGCCTTGGCGGTCACGGGCACGGGGCCGGTGAGCATGATGGTTGGGTCGGAACCGATGGAGGCCGTGGAGCGGATGCGCGCGCGCGGCTTGATGCCCGCTTTCTCGCCGGCTTCTTTCGAGCCGATCAGGACAGCAGCGGCACCGTCCACGATTCCGGAGGAATTACCGCCCGTATGGACCCATTTGAGGTATTCGACCTCGGGATATTTCTGGATCGCGACATGCTCAAAACCGACAAAGTCGGAGAGGTCCTTAAAGGCTGACTTCAGACCGCCGAGCGATTGCATATCGGTGCCCGGGCGCATGTGCTCGTCGTGATTGAGGATTTCCAGGCCGAGCTGGTCCTTGACCGGGACCACTGTGTTCTTGAAGCGACCTTCTTCCCAGGCGCGCGCGGCGCGCTTCTGGCTTTCCACCGAATAGGCATCCACATCATCGCGGGAAAAACCGTATTTGGTGGCGATCAGATCGGCGGAGACACCCTGGGGCACCATGTAATGATCAAAGCCCATTTCCGGATCGACCAGCATCGCGCCGCCATCGGAACCCATTGGCACGCGAGACATGCTCTCAACACCGGCACCGATAGCAAAATCGGCTTCGCCGGACTTCACCTTGGCAGCTGCAATGTTGACCGCTTCCAGACCGGAGGCACAAAAACGATTGATCTGTGAGCCGGCCGTGGTTTCGGCATAGCCCGCATTGATCACCGCAGAGCGGCCCAACACTGACCCCTGCTCACCGACCGGTGAGACACAGCCCATGATCACATCATCGACCAGAGACGTGTCCAGGTTTGAGCGTTCCCGAATGGCTTCGAGTTGCTGTGTGGCCAGTTGCAGCGCGGTGATCTCATTGAGAGCCCCGCCCTTGCGCTTGCCGCGCGGTGTGCGCACAGCGTCGTAGATATATGCTTCAGTCATTGTCCGTCCTTTCGACAGGGAGGAAGGGAGTTTTTGTTGTTATTATTGTGATGGCTAAGGCGCGCGTCATGTCTCCTCACGGTCTCCGACCATGTGGTAGGCGATGGCGCTTTCGCCGCGTTCGACGAGGGCCTCGGCGAGGCGTCTGCGTTCGGCGACGGGCTTATTTTGTGAGAGCTTGGACTTGCCCTCGATACGGTTGATAGCAAACTCAAACGGCAAGATGGCGGCTTCCATTCTACCACGCTTTTTGGCGTCCAGATTGGTGATGCGCCAGTCGGATTCAAAGTCGGCAACCTGGTTGGACAGGGAGCGTTCGGCGTCGATCCCGTCGAGGGCGGCCAGGGTGCCAAAAGCGTGGACCGTGATGTAATTCCAGGTCGGCACATTATTGTCGGGATCGGAATACCAGGTCGGCGAGATATAGGCGTGAGGCCCGGAGAAGATCGCCATCGCCTCCTTGCCCGCTTCGATCGCCGCACACAACGGATTGGCCCGGGCCACGTGGCCATAAAGGATTTGCGCCTCGTCGCTGAGCTTCAAGGGCACATGCGTCGCCGCCAGATCGGGCTCACCGGGCACCAGCAGAATAGCAAAATCATAGGCCCGCATCACGGCGTTCAGCGCGTCGGGATCTGACATTTCAAAGGCGGGCGGTGTGTACATGTGTCAGCTCTTTCTGGTTTTGAGCCAGGCGCCAAGCTGAAAGCCGGCTACTGGTACAATAAGCATGAACAAAAACGGCCACATATTACCGTTGAGAATTGGCCCGTTTGCGCCGTCGGGATTCTGGAGCAAATAAGCTAGAGCGTTCTGCAACGCGACAAACAGGAACGGGATCAGCGTAAATCCCAAATACCCAATTGAGGCCCAGTCAGCTAACGCGCGGCTTTTTATCAACCAACCGAACCACAACGCGAATAGGCCCATTGAAACAAATGAGAGCCCGAATTGAAACGTGTACAACCAGCCAGAAAGGCCTGTTCCCTGGCCCAAACTTAACATCAGCGATGCCCGCAGCCGATCAAGTGCAAACGGACCCACACCACCCGCGATGATCGCAAGGATTTTCACCGTCCGGTCTGAAAGCTGAAATGTGGCCGCCTCGCTCATTTGATTATTAAAGTTCCCGAGCAATCAGCAGCTTCATGATCTCGTTCGTGCCGCCATAGATCCGTTGTACCCGGCTGTCGCGCCACATGCGGGCGATGGGGTATTCGTTCATGAAGCCGTAGCCGCCGTGGAGTTGGACGCATTCGTCCATGACTTCGTTCTGGGCGTCGGAGACCCAGTATTTGGACATGGAGGCGGTGGAGACATCCAGCGTGCCCTCGAGCAGACGCTCGGAGCAGTGGTGGCAGAAGACTTCAGCCAGCGTCGCCTTGGTCTTGCATTCGGCGAGCTTGAACTGGGTGTTCTGGAATTTCATGATCGGGCGGCCGAAGGCCTCGCGTTCCTTCACATAGGTAATCGTCTCGTGAAGGGCGCGCTTCATGGCACCGACACCCTGGACCGCGATCTGCAGGCGTTCCTGGGGTAATTGTTGCATCAGTTGGATGAAGCCCTGGCCCTCTTCCGCGCCCAACAGGGCAGAGGCGGGCAGCCAAACATCGTCGAAGAACAGCTCGGCCGTGTCCTGGCCCTTCATGCCGACCTTGTCGAGCAGGCGGCCGCGGCGGAAGCCTTCCAGGCCGTCCGTCTCGACCAGGAAGAGCGACGTGCCCTTATAGCCTTCGCCAGGATCAGTTTTGGCGACGACGATGATCATATTGGCGGAACCGCCATTGGTGATGAAGGTCTTGGCACCGTTGAGGCGATAGCCATTGCCGTCCTTGACGGCGGTGGTCTTGATGCTTTGCAGATCAGAGCCGGCATGCGGCTCAGTCATCGCGATGGCACCGATATATTCGCCAGAGACCATCTTTGGGAGGATGGATTTCTTTTGGTCTTCGGAGCCGTAATGCCAGACATAGGGACCGACGATGGAATTGTGCAGGGAGGCACCCCATCCCTCGACGCCAAGCGAAGAGGCGGCCATGTGGAAGACATAGTCGTGACGCCAGTCACCGCCGGCACCGCCGGCATCTTCCGGGCAGGACGGGACGAGAATGCCCGCCTCACCGGCCTTGTACCAGACATCGCGATCAACGATGCCGGCCTTCTCCCATTTTTCCGCGTGCGGCTTGCACTCTTTTTCGATGAAGCCCTCAACCGCGTCCGCGAAGATATTGACGTCCTCGCGGTCGAGCCAAGCCGGCTTTGGTACATTCAGTGGATCTGCGAACACGACCAAACTCCCCAATTTATTGTTTTTGTTTTGTTATCAGCACATTTCATCAGCAGTCATCGCCATCATCGAGTCCGCTCCGGCCTCGACCTTGGCCAGGTGCATCGCGCCCTCAGGCAGCCAGCGATCGAGGAAATAACGACCGGTCTGAAGCTTGGCAGCATAGATTGGATCGGTGTCTCCCGCGGCGATTTTCGCGGCGGCGGTCTTGGCCATCATCGCCCACATATAGGTCATGCAGGTGAGGCCAAACAGGTTGAGATAATCGTGTGATCCCGCGCCCGCGTGGTCGAAGTTTTCCAGCGCATTATTCATCAGCCAATCTGTGCCCTGCTTGAGCTGGGCGTGCGTGGCCGCCACCGCATCAACATAAGGCTGGGTGGTTTCATTGCCGCCCTCTTCGACGAAGGCGTCCAGCTCGGCAAAGAAGCTGGTGATCGGGCGCATGCCACGCATGGCCAGCTTGCGGCCGACCAGGTCGAGGGCCTGAACACCATTGGTGCCTTCATAGATCAAAGTGATGCGGGCATCGCGCAGAAGCTGGGACGCGCCCCACTCCTCGGTAAAGCCGGACCCGCCATGAATCTGCAGGCCCTGCGAGACCATGTCATAGCCCTTGCCGGTCAGGTAGGACTTCACGATCGGTGTGAGCAGCGCCATGTAATCGCCGGACTTTTCACGTTGGGCCGGGTCATCCGATTTCTTTTCCAAATCGCCTTGCAATGCCGTCCAGAGACCGAAGCACCGCGCGCCTTCAACGAAGGCCTTCTGGTCCATCAGCATGCGGCGCACATCGGGGTGCACGATGATCGGATCGGCGGCCAGCTCGGGGTTTTTCTTGCCGGTGAGCGAGCGCCCCTGGAGGCGATCCTTGGCGAAGGCGAGAGATTGCTGATAGGCGGCTTCGGCCAGGGCGTAGCCTTGCAGGCCAACCCCGAGGCGGGCTTCATTCATCATGATAAACATGATTTTCAGCCCCTTATTTTCCTCGCCGACGAGCCAGCCCGTCGCGTCGTCGTAATCCATCACGCAGGTGGCATTGCCGTGAATGCCCATCTTCTCTTCCAGGCCACCACATTTCAGTGAATTACGTGTCCCGGGATTCCCGTCGGAATCGGGCAGGAATTTGGGTACGACGAAGAGCGAGATGCCCTTGACGCCTTCCGGTGCACCCTCGATGCGGGCGAGAACCAGATGGACGATATTCTCCGTCATGTCATGCTCACCGGAGGAGATCCAGATTTTCTGGCCGGTGATCTTGTAGGAGCCGTCGGCCTCAGGCACAGCCTTGGTGCGCAACATGCCCAGATCGGTGCCGCAATGCGGCTCGGTCAAATTCATCGTCCCGCCCCATTGGCAGGCAATCATCTTGGGCAGATACAGCGCCTTTTGCTCGTCGGAGCCGCCATTATACAGCGCCGCCGCCGCGCCCAGGGTCAGACCCGGATACATGCCAAAGGCCATATTCGCTGAAGAGACCATTTCATTGACGGCGAGGTTGAGCACGTGCGGCAAGCCTTGTCCGCCATATTCGGGATCGGAAGACAGCGCCGTCCAACCTGCCTCGGCCATTTGCTGAAAGGCTTCCTTCCAACCATCGGCGGTTGTCACATTGCCGTCTTCATCGCGCACACAGCCCTGCACATCGCCGGCTTTCGAAATCGGCGCCAGCACGCCCTCGGCAAATTTCGCGCTTTCCTCGAGGATGGCATCGACAGTGTCGGCATCTGCATCGCGGAAACCGGGAAGGTCTCCATACTGGCCGATATCCAACACATCATGCAGGACAAATTGTTGGTCACGGACCGGGGCGCGATAGGAATTGGTCATTGCGGTATTCTCCGATTGAGGGAGGTTGTTTGTGAGATTTCGTGTGTGAGGCGATTATCAGTCGAGTGGTGCACCCGTCCAAGGTTCGAGACGGGCGGCGGCCAGTGCTTCAAAAGCGCGGGCCCGGTGACGGACGGAATCGGATGGCCCCTGATCGTCCAGACGCTCGCGCATCCAGTCGAGGCCTGCCTGCATTTCCTCAATCGCGCGTTCGACATCCTCGCGCTGCAGCTTGAGCACTTCAATGCGGGCCTCAAAACGCTTGATCGCAGGCTCAAGACGTTCGCGGCCACCGCGATCAATCGCCTCAAGCTCTAGAATTTCCTTGATTTCATCGAGCGCAAAACCGACGCGCTTGCCGCGCAGGATCAATTCGATGCGGGCACGATCAACCGCCGAATAGACACGGGCCGCCCCGCGTCGTGTGGGGTGGATCATGCCCTTTTGCTCGTAGAAGCGGAGCGTTCTGGGCGTCACATCGAATTCCCGGGACAGGTCCCGGATCGAGAATTCGGAATCAGGTGGAACTTGCTGGATCATGGTTGACAGATTGGCCATAAATTTACGCGAACGTCAACGTCAAAAGAGTCTTTGTCGTCGAACGCAGCTGGCAAATGCCAACGCCCTTCCCTCGCCGCAATTGTCGGGGCAAAGTCTGCGGATGTTACAGATCGCTTGTATTTTACCTGTTCGCCGGCTGCAGGCTGCCGTCTTTACCGTTCTAGGTCTGGGTGTCTCGGCGCTGGCATCGCCTGGTCTGGCTGACGCCCAGGTCACACCACCGGAACGCGACCCGTTTTCAATCCTTGCGCCGGTCGAAGAGCCTCCCGCTGCACCGCAATCGGAAATTTCGATTCTGCCGACGGCTGGCCATCTGTCCCGCGACGCTTACTTGGCCCGCACCACCGGCCGCAACCAGGACATCATGCGTACCCATTGGGACATTCAACGCGCGTCTCTGGACGGGATAAGATTGTCCTCGGACGAACGGATCGTCGTGCTGGGCGATGGTTACGTTCTGACGTCGGAATCTGATCAAATTTCCATCCATGATTTCGCACACAACCGGATATTGAATTCGGTCGGCTCCCTCGCCGGGCCTGTCATGCGCAACACGTCGATGACAGCACGCGTGCACCGCAAGATGGACACCTTCACAGCGTATACGGAGGGGGGCACGCTGGAACGCATCCCCGGTCCGGGCGGTTCCAGTTTTGATCGTTTCTGGATCGAAGCTGCCATGGGCGTGCGTATGAATAGCGTTCCCATGCTGATGATGACCGGTGCCGATGGCGCCAATGAGGCCAAGCGCAATGCCCTAGAGGGCGCCGCCTTTAGTTATTTGCCGGGCACCGCGGGTAATGCGGCATCAGCCGATCTACTGCTGCGTTGGATGCGGCACACCTTGCCGATACATCCCGACGCCCTCGACATCATGCTCGATGCGGAGGGCATACCGTTACGTTTCTCCTTCCTTGTCTTTAGCCCCAGCAGTCCCAACGGTCGGCGTGAAACCTGGACCCGTACATCGGCTGAAAGCGGTCAAGCCGCCTATCCCTGGCCCGAAGACATCCTCGCGGCCCCTGCGGTGTCCTACGACATGCGCGACACCCAATATCTGCCGCTCATCGAGGTCGGCCTACGCGCTGCGGCGGAGACCGAGAACGCCCCCGACGGAGACGCCTTCATCGAGACCGCTGACGCCGCAAACAATCGCGCTGATCGGGCGGGTGCCTATCTCGCACTATTTCAGGCCTCCAATCATTTTGGCCCCTGCGCCGGCGCGGATGCATCAGCGGTTTGTCAGCGCATCGGACGATCCGCAAGCCTGGGTGCCAATGACCCTCAATTTGAGGCAATTTTGACCACGCTGACTGCCATGGGCAACAACCGGGCGATCGCCCTGGACGGCTTGCAACAGCATCTTGCTCGCGATGGCTTCGCCGGAGCGGCGGCAAATTTGCTGGCAGCGCAGGCCCTGGCAACCGTGCAAACACGTGGTGAGGGCGCAGAATACAACACCAATCCGATCCGCCTATTTGCGCAATCGGCAATCCTGGACCCCTATGCACCGCTCACATATTGGCACGCCGGACGCTATGCGGTTAGTCAGGGCGACATCGAGATTGCTTGGTTGCTGTTCGATATTGCTCGAAGCCTGCCTACGGCCTCGATGCTCACCCCATTGTCCGAAGCACAGGCGATGACGATACAGTTGCGCACGATCGCTCCGAATTTTTTCACCCCCTGACACCTCTGCACAGACCGAACTTATCCACAGGTTTTACGGCGCGTTAACCGAGTCGCCGGCCTGTATTGACGGGCAAACCGAGCTCCGGCAGTGCGGATTTCTGAGATTCGATGTGGAAACACCACATATAGGGTCTGGTCTCTTGGTTTACACCATATTAACCGCCCGGTAGCTTCAGCCGGGGTTATCAAGAGAGTGATTCGAATGTCCACAGGGGGTCCTTGGAGCGTAAAAGGGATTGACCCGCGCGCCAGAGCACGAGCGAAAACTGCCGCACGTCGCCAGGGTGTTACGCTGGGTGAATGGCTCAATCGCGCCATATTGGAAGATTCGGATCCCGCCACATCACAATGGGATGACGCTCTCTCCGCGTTTCCGGGTTTCGCTGGCGATGCCGTGACCAATGAAGAGGAAGACCGCCTCCTGCGATCGATGGTCGATCGACTTGGAGAGCGCGTTGAGTCCTCTGAGGGTTTGTCGAGCAAAGCGCTTATGGATCTGGATATGGCGGTGCAAAAGCTCGCCGACCGCATCAGTGTCAGTGAACAGGGCAGCGCGACAAATTTAGTTGAGACCCGTGAGCGACTGGATCGGGTGCGTCAAGACCAGGACAGCCTGTCAGGACGGATCCAATCTCTTGAAAGCAATGGACCCAGAGACGGCACAGCCGAAACATTTTCCACGGAAACCGTCAAAGCCGTCGAGACGACGATGGCGAAGCTGGCCCGCCGTCTCTACGAGCATGAACATGATGTCGCGGCTCGTCTGCATGATGCAGAGATCAGCGCGCGCGAACTTGGCGAGCAGACGCGCAAGACCACCGGCACACTGGAAAACAGAATTGAGCGCATGGAAGGCCGTGCGACGGATTTTGGCGAGCTGAGCAAGCGACGCGATCAACGCACTACTGAGGCCATGTCGGGCCTGCAGACCGTCACCGAGACGCTTCGTGAGCGCGTGGAAAAAGCAGACCGTTCTGCCGCTGATGCGGCACGGGCGGTCGAGACCAGCGTCACGCTGCTGGATGGCCGACTACACGCCCTGGAGACCCGCAATGCCGGTGACAATGTCGACCTGGAACGACGCCTGGACCGACTGACTGACGATGTTGCTACCGCCATTACCGACACCCGCGCGCAAATCGCTGCGGCCCGCACGGACGCGACATCACAGCCCCGCGTGGATCGCCTTGAGGCGGCGCTGACCCAGGCCCTGCAACGTGCCGATGAGACGGATCGTCGACAGGGTGAAAACCTGTCACGCATCGGCGAACAAATCACCCAGCTCGCCGCGGCGATGGACAAGCGCGTAACTGAAAGCGAAAAACGCACGCTTGAGGCGGCAGAAGCGAGCCGCGCCGAAGAACAGCTCGAACGCCGTCTCGACACAACGCGCAAGGAGAATAAGCGCGCCATGCTGCGCATGGGCGAAGAAGTCTCCCGGCTCGGGCGTGCTTTGGCGGAACGGATCGCGAAATCCGAGGCCCGCTCTTCGGAAGTCGTGTCGGCGGCGACCGACAAAATGACGGAAGCGGTTGAGCGTTTGGAAAACGCGCGCGGCGCGCGCGAAGAAGACCTCGATGAACGATTGCTTAAATCCGAGACCCGGACCGCGGAGCGCATCGAAAAAGCCATGACAGGCGTGCAAGAACGCCTGTCCTCAATGCGCGATGATGCCGAACAGGCCATGACACCGGTTGAGCGCGCCATGACCGCGCTGGCAGATCGACTGGAAGTGATCGAAAACTCGACGACTAAACCTCAAGCCTCTGAGACGACCGAGAAAACGGACCCGGCGATCAACGGCGCCCCGAATATCGACGTCGATCGAGACCGTGCGCCGGTCATCGATTTTGATAAGCCGCTTGGGCCACCCCCTCAGGCCGAAACCCCGATGGGTGTCGTTGACGCATCGGACACCGATCCGTTTTTGATACAAGATCGGGTCACCTCCACACAGCATGACACCGATACTCCCGTACGCGCGATTGAGGCACCGATCCTGCGCGGGCGCGATGACGATGTGCCGACGCGCCGCAAGCCCGAGACTCAAATTGAGCCGGAGACTGCCGCGACTATCCTTCCGGCCGCCACAGTCGCGACTGTGCGCGAGCAAAAGACAATGACGGATACGACAACGCATTCTGATGCTATCCGAACCCGCAAATCGGCGCGGCCCGGCGTCCGCCACGATCCTGTTCAAAAACAGGCACCAACCGGGCGTCCTGTCGGTGCCACAGCGGACGCGGAATTTCTCGCTGCAGCCCGTGAACGAACGCGAATTTCTGATTCAATCGATTTCGATGAGACGAGTCGAACCGGGGGCAAGTCTCGCTGGTTGATTGGGACATCAATCATTGGCGCGACAATCGCTCTCGCCGTGCTGGTCTATAGCGTCGTTACCTATTCGGGTGCCTTTGGCACCGAAACCACAGCCACTACATCAAACAATAACACCAATCTCGTGGCCCAACTTGAAGCGGATTTGGCAGCTGGCTCGGCGGCAACATCAATTGAACCTGCGGGTCCGGAAACCGTGATGACACCGGATTCTGCAGACGTGACGGTCTCCGATGACGACATTGAAATCGATGCACGCGACACGATCGCAGACACCGAACCGGTAAGCCCACCAACAAATCTGGTCGCAGATGCCGGAAATAATATTATACCCGAAGCATCACCCGTCCGTGAACCGGCAGACCTGCCGATCAGCAATGCAGCACCCAGAACACTGGAAGCCGCTGCCTCCGACGGTGACCCCGTCGCTCGATATCAGCTTGGTCTTCAACGCCTGACGCTTGGCGATGCTATCGGCGGGACAATCCTGCTCCGTCGCGCGGCCGAACAAGGTATCCCAGCGGCACAATATCGCTATGCCAAGCAGTTGACCTCCGGCCAAGGTGTAGAAATCAACCTGGAAGCAGCCCGCCGTTGGACGGAGCGCGCGGCCAATTCAGGCCATCGCATGGCGATGCAAGAATTAGCGATCATGTATTTGTACGGTACCGGTGTTGCGCAGGATCGCGCCATGGCCGCACGCTGGTTCGAAGAAGCTGCACTCTTGGGCTTGTCAGACTCGCAATTTAACCTGGCGGTGCTGTTTGCCCAGGGAAATGGTGTCGAGCAAAGTCTGCCTGATGCCTATGCGTGGTTTTCGATCGTGGCCGCAGGCGGCGACGCTATAGCTGCCCAGCGCGCTGCGGAATTGATCGACCAGATGCCTGCGGAGGCATTTGCCCAGGCTCAGGCGGTGGCGACAGACTTCCGACCGCATACGATGAGCGATGATGCCAATGGCATCTATCCCGACCAACCTTGGAACAACAATGCCATCGCGATCTCACCCTCCATTCAGCGCGCTCAGGGATTTTTATCGGTGCTTGGGTATGGACCCGGCCCAATCGATGGCATGATGGGAGAGCGCACACGCCAGGCGATCATGAACTTCCAAGCCGATCATGAACTATTACCGACCGGTCGCGTGGATCCCGCGCTATTAGAACGCCTTCAACTCGCCGCAAGCAGTTAGGTCCGCACTTGCAGATTTACCTCCCCATTGCTGAAATGTCGGTCAGCATCTTTTTGTTGCTTGGCCTTGGCACCGGCGTGGGTTTTCTGTCTGGCATGTTTGGCGTGGGTGGCGGTTTCCTGATGACGCCAATGTTGATGTTTATTGGCATCCCTCCTGCGGTTGCTGTGTCGACGGAAGCCAATCAGATCGTTGCATCTTCAGCCTCCGGCGCG
>Ga0315338_1002054_pt1 | contig 21629 bp, 14 predicted proteins | sample ASW8metaG_FD_204518 | JGI IMG/M metagenome (GOLD analysis project Ga0315338, IMG submission 204518) | Ammonia-oxidizing marine archaeal communities from Monterey Bay, California, United States - ASW #8 | ecosystem: Environmental > Aquatic > Marine > Coastal | place: USA: California | collected... | reverse complement strand
CTCTTCAGCATAATTAACAATATTGTCATGGAGATACCTGGTATTGGTGTTCAATAACCTATTTTGTTCCTCCAGAGCAGCAAGAACACGAGGATGACAATGACCTACATGACTGATATTATTCACTGCATCAAGATATTGTTTGCCATCGCTAGCATATAAATACTGTCCTTTTCCTTTTACGATATGCAAAGGTTCATGATAAGAAAGACTAAAAGATGGACCGATGTATTGGTCCCTGAGTTTCTTGATATTCTTGGTGCTAAGCAAAATGCCTCAGTGGAAAGTTTTATCCACAACTTTATCGGACCAGCCCTGCAGATCCACATTCTTCATTTTTCTCAAAAAACCCCAAGCCTGATTTTCAGTTACTATAATATATTTATTATCAGGAAATAACTGTTTACGGTAGGCGGCCATCGTTACCGAAACGCACAGGCGCAGGCAAATAAAATATATGATCACACTTATTTCTAATTCCGTTAATGGAAATACCGCTTGGTACGCCTTAATTAACTCTGCTGTAAGATCTATCGGATCAGGATTATTTAAAACCAGATAAGCTAGACAGACAGCGGATTCACAGATAATATAAGTATGGACCATATCACCAAAATCAATGATACCATGAGCACGATTATCTTTATTAACGATTACATTGTGGTCATTGCCATCATTATGAATAACTGCCCTGTTTAATTCATGACTGATCGGAACAATATTTTTTTCATATTCCTGAAGGAAGTGTTGGATAATTAATTGATCTTCTTCAGAACGAATATTATCCTGATTATTTATCAAGAAATCTGTTTGGGCTACATTCCATGGAAAAGATCGTCTAGCTGCTGGATGTTCAAAACCCTGTAGTGCAAGATCCAATCTGCCAAGCAAATAGCCAAGATCATTAATTAAACCATTCGTTTGTTTTTCCAGGTCTTTCATTAATTCACCTGGAACATATTCCACCATACGAATATAATGTTTTTCATTAGAAGCTGTTTCATGGTGAAAAATAAGTTCACCATCCAATGTGTTTACTGGACGAGGTAATTGGATTTCAGGGTCATGCAAATATATGTGCGCGAGTGCGGCATGCTGCATTTCCAATACATCGAATGATTCAGCAGGATTAGAGATCTTCAAAACGTATTTCGGCTCAGCCTTTTCCTTTAATAAATAATTTTGGTCCCGTTCGCTTGTAAGAGCTGTAGCAGACAAATCTAATCCATATGCATCCATGACTATGGTTTGCGCTGCACTTATTGAAATATTTGGCGCCGGTGTGTTGAAAATAGAAAGCAAAAAATTCTTTTTAGCTTAGTTTTATATATCAGGTTAATTGATTACATCGCGTAAAAAACCGTTTGCATCTAGAAGAAGTTTTTCAGCAACCTCCAAATCGCAATCTTTTTTGACCATAACTAGGGCAGCTTTTACGGACATCTTTGCTGCAACTAATATTTTGCGGGAATTTTCAATATCTAAATTTGTAAAATCCTGTATAATACGGATTCCACGATCCACTAGTTTTTCATTAACTGCCATCAGATCAACCATTAAATTACTATAAACTTTTCCCAGGCGAATCATTGTAGCTGTAGAAATCATGTTCAAAACCATTTTTGTTGCTGTTCCCGCTTTCATGCGGGTTGAACCAGTTATGATTTCAGGGCCTACATCAACAGAAATAATGAGATCAACATTTGCAGGATAAAATGGTTTGGTAGTACAGGTCAGGTAAATTGTTTTTGATCCTATTTCGTGGCCATGATTTAATGCAGCCTGAACATATTTTGCGGCACCACTGGTGCTAATACCGATAATCACATCCCCTGCTTCAACACCATGGGTGGTTAGATCTTCAATAGCAGCATCAGCCTTATCTTCAGCACCCTCGATTGATTTTCGAAGTGCCTCATCACCACCTGCAATAATGCCGGTAAACCAGCTGGGTGGAACAGAAAAAGTAGGCGGCATTTCGGATGCATCCAACACTCCCAACCTGCCACTAGTACCGGCGCCCATATAAAACACTCTATTACCACTCCGCAGTGCAGATGTTGTTAGCTCTACTGTATCTTTAATTTCGGGCAAAGCTTCCCTTACTTTTTGAGCCACGGCCTGGTCTTCTCTATTGATCAAATCCAAAATTTTGCGTACGGAATAATCATCAATACTGTCCGATAAGGGATTGGGTTGTTCAGTTGTCAGGTGTCGCCGTTCGCTCATTGTTTTAGGTTCGCAAAATAACGTTTTGCTTCCTTCATTACTTGTGGTGAAAGCAAGAGCGCCGAAACCATGGTTGGAATAGCCATCAGCGCATAAACCCCATCAATGATATTGATGACTACATTCAGGGAAACAACAGCTCCGAAAATCACCGCAATGACATAAAATAAATTATACTTCTGTTGCCAACGGGTGCCAAATAAATAGCCTATACATTTACTGCCGTAATAAGATTGTCCAAACATTGTCGTGAGACTGAAGATGAAAACGCAAATTAACAGCAGTGATTTACCCATGCTGCCCAGTTCCTGGCTGAAGGCCATGGTCGTAAGGGTTACGCCGCTGGTTTCATCCCCCTGCCATAGTCCGGATAATAAAATGACAATCCCTGTGATGGAACAGACCACAATAGTATCGATAAAAGGTCCCAACATGGCCACCAGTCCTTCCCGTACTGGTTCGCGGGTTTTGGCTGCACCATGTGCCATAGCTTCGGTCCCTAGACCTGCCTCATTAGAAAAGGATGCTCGACGGACACCAGTGATAATTACGGATCCGATCACACCGCCTGCAGCTGCTTTTCCGGAAAATGCATCACTGAAAATAAGTGCCAATAGATCAGGTATATGTGCCAGGTTTGTAATCATGATAAATATTCCAGCCAAAAGGTATAATGAAACCATGAGTGGTACCAGCCTAGAAGCTACATAGCCAATCCTTTTGATCCCGCCGAATATCACCACCGCTACTAAAACAGCAACGGGAATCCCTACCGCCAGGTTACCTGTTAAAACAGAATCAGTAAACCAGCCATTATTCTGCCATATCTCATCGCGAATGATCTGGGTCAGTTGATTTGCCTGGAACAAAGGCAGGCAACCAATTAACCCTGCTGCGCTAAACAAAATTGCCAATGCCTTGAATTTCTTTCCCAGCGCAGCTTCTATCACATACATGGGTCCGCCCTGTACATCACCCCGATCATCTTTTCCCCGAAACATGATGCTCAGTGTACAGGTAAAGAATTTCGTAGACATGCCCACAAATGCGCTGATCCACATCCAAAATAAAGCCCCGGGCCCACCCATGCTGATAGCCACTGCCACGCCACTGATGTTCCCCATTCCAACTGTGCTAGCCAAAGCTGTTGATAATGCCTGAAAATGGGTTAAATCGCCAGGATCTTCCGAGTTGTCATATTGACCAAGAAGAATTTTAATGCCATGCCTGAAAAACCTGAAGGGAGTAAAACGAGAATAAACAGTGAAAAATACTCCGCCTCCCATCATCAGAATAAGCAGCGGATAACCCCACATAAGTGACGCGAACTCCGAAGTTAATTTTTCAAGGTAAAGCATTATAAATCAGAAGCAAATAATAAAATGAAAATACACCTTGAAAAGATGAATTGATTACTCGTGCAAAATTGGTTTACCAAATATTTTCAGAACGCCTATCACCAGAATTAAACCCACTGAAAGACTCACAATCAAGGATATACCAAAACCGGTAAAAATGTAACCCGCAAGTAATGCAACCACGCCGGAAATTAAAGCATAAGGAAGTTGGGTGCGCACATGATCAATGTGGTCGGATCCTGTTGCAGTGGACGATAAAATAGTAGTATCAGAAATTGGGGAACAATGATCACCAAATACGGATCCAGACAATACACCGGCAAAGGTAGAAAGAAAGATAGGATCTTGAACCACTTGATTTCCTTCACCTCCCAGTAATTGAATAGACATTGGGACAGTAACCGGGACGAGGATTGACATGGTGGCCCAGGATGAACCGGTGGAAAAGCTAATAATCGAAGCAGTAATAAACGTGACAGCAGGCAGGAGTGCAGGAGTTAAAAATCCAGAGGTAATATCCACGATATATTCAGCTGTTTTCATATCCGTACAGACATCTCCAATAGTCCAGGCCAACACCAGAATAATGCAAGCCATAACCATGGATCGTACCCCATTGATCCAGGCATCCATGGCCTTTATCAGGGATAACAGACCCCCGCTCACAGACATAATGATAGCAATAAACCCAGCCAGGAATGAACCCCAAATCAGACTGGCATTGGCATCAGAATTTCCGATGATATTGCGGAGTGTTTTCGGGGAACCATTTTCCAGGCCTTCACTCCCGGTAATAAACAAACCACAAATGGTGATTACAAGCATAGCCAATATCGGAATCAAGCCGTTATTCCAGTGACTCAGTTTACTTTCTTTAAATTCCCGAGCCAGATATTCATCTACCATGGGCTGAGCATTTTCTGCCAACACGGCACCGGTGGTTTGCGATCGTGTCTCCGCTTTATGCATGGGCCCCATCTCTCTGCGCATCAATACAGTGGCAAAAAGAAAAACCAATGTAAATATGCAGTAAAAGGAATAAGGAATACTTTGTAGAAAAGTCAAATACAGATTGGCCGAAATATCATGTGCTCTATAAGGACTGTCCAGGAGACTCATCTGGAAAATAGACCAGGTACTGATGGCAGCTAGGCTGGCTACAGGCGCAGCCGTAGAATCCACCAAGTAGGCCAGCTTTTCCCTGGATATACGGACACTGTCTGTAAAGGGGCGCATCATATTGCCCACCAACAGGGTATTGGAATAATCATCAATAAAAATCACCAGACCCATAATAGCTGTGACCAACTGACCCCGAAAATTGTTTGTTGCATATTTAGATGCGGCAGCAACGATCCCCTTTAAACCACCGTTGGCAGACATCACTCCGATCAAACCGCCGAAGGCTAAAGTAAACATCAAAATAGAAGTATGACTCGAACTTTCCGCCAAAGAGTTCACCAGGTAAGTGTCAAGGGAAGTCGTTAATCCTGACCAGATGCCTCCCGTATGAATGCAAACACCTATCAAAATACCCAAAAACAGGGATAAATGAGCCTGCCGGGTAATCAATGCTAAAATAATGGCTACCACAGGCGGCAATACTGAAACCCAGGAGACCCCACTTTGACCTTCCCCGGATCCAGGCGCAGCCAGGGCCAGACTACCATAAAAAACGAGTAGAACCGGTAATACCAGGGGATACCGTTTTAATAAATTCATAGATTAAAAATTATATAAAAAAACAAGTTGCATCCAATAAGCAGAAACACAAGTAACGTCATCCACATTAATCCTTAAAAAGCTCGTTAGGTCTGTCACTGTTTGATCTAATGATTGAATTAAGTCAGTCAAAATTTCCTATCCTGTGTAATTAAAAATGGTTGGGGTAATATATTCCGAAATATACGTATTATATGGAAATTCAACTGAAGAAAAATATCCAGCAAAGTATGAAACGACTTGATCTATACCTCATCCGTCAATTTTTGACCATTTTGGGTATATCTATCCTGGGCTTTACTTGCATTTTCCTTATCGTGGACCTAATTGAAAATCTAGATCGTTTTATTGATAATACAGTACCCTGGAATATTGTATCAAAATATTATGTTTATACGGTCCCCTGGTTCTTCAATATTGCGTTACCAATGTCCATGCTGATTGCGACCGTATTCAGTGTTGGTCTCCTGGTCAAACGGAACGAGTGGACCGCCATGAAATCTAGCGGTATAAGCCTCTATCGTATTGCAATACCATTAATAATTATTGGTATTATCATTAGTTATGCATCATTTGAATTTGAAAATAGAGTGGTAAGTAGCGGCAATCAAGTGCGGTCCGCAATCGAACAAAAATACATTAAAAAGAAATCACGCCGGAAAATGAAGTATGTCTATAATGACGTCTTTTTGCAGAAAAAGGAAAAAATTCATATTGCTTTAGGTAAATATAAAGTTCGTCAAAAAAGCGCGGAAGGCGTAACTATCCTATCAATGAGCGAGGGTATCATTTTGAAACGTATTGATGCGAAGAATATTACCTGGATCGATTCACTAAAACGGTGGGCAGCGTCAGAATATTCTGTCAGAACTTTTGATGAAAATGGCTACGAAATAGATGTATCCATTCCGAAATCAGATTCCTTGATCCAGATCGATTTTACTCCTGATGATATATTGAAACAGGGAAAATTACCCGACGAACTCAATTATAATGAGCTGACTGAGCGAATTGTACAGTTAAAAGAAAATGGCGTGAAGACAACGCGCTGGGAAATAAGCAGATATTTTAAAATATCGTTCGCTTTTACAAATCTGATTGTGGTTCTTTTTGGTCTGCCGCTAGTAGTTATTAAACCACGTGGTGGGCTTGCTTTCGGGGCAGGGATGAGTTTTCTGGTGATATTCTTTTATTACGCATTTATTAAGTTTGGCCAGTCTTTAGGTTTTAAGGGCGTATTGGAACCGATGGTATCTGCTTGGATCGGCAATGTAGTGTTTTCTATTGGGGGCTTACTACTGCTTTTCTTCACCCGAAAGTGAGTCATCGGAATCCGGTTCGGCATCCTGTGTTGGTTCTTCAGATGATTCACCATTAGACTCTGACCCTTCCACCGGTTCTTCATCTGTAGCAGCATCTTCCGGCAATGGTGCAGGACCATCACTTGGCGCTACTGGCTTGCTATCGCGACCTTTAAAACTGGTCATTGTTAACTGCAATGATAAATTCAGGCCTTGCATAGAATGGATCCATACACCATTCTTGAAGGCAAAGCCGAAATCGAACATCAAAGGTCCGATATGATAACCAAATCCCAAGCCAAGTTCTTTGAAGGTCGGGCCACCAAAAGCATATCCTAGGCGCAGAGGTATATTTTTAAACTTTAAAAACTCGAAACCTACAGACCCGCGCCAGCCGGCATGGGCATAGAATTGATTGCTGAAACCTGTCCAGAGATCGGAGCTAATAATAAATAGTTCATTAGTATAAGAAACACCGGCCCGAAAAATCGCTGGATAGCGAGTTTTGAATTCTTTTGGTTTGTCTGGGTCATTTGGGTCCGTGTTTTCTACTGCTTTAAAGGGTTCACTGGTGAAAACACTCGATTCTGACATTCCTGCTGCATTAAGACTATCAATTGTGTATTCATAAGAAATGGCCTGGTATTCATTTATCGCCGGGAAACCCAAAAATGCGGCGGGATTAAATACATCATCTTCTGTTCCCATCGTTGCATCTGGTCCAGCAACTAAATCTTTCATCAAACCCTGTTTATTCCACTCAATAACACCCAGAGCATTAATTAATGCAACACCAGCGCGAAACCCATTGTAATCCTTGGTCACAAATCCAAGATCCAGTCCTAGTCCACTGCCCCCCACACCGAATCGGAAAAGGTATTTACCCGAACCATAAACGTGATAATCGCTGGTAACCAAGGGGGCCCTGCTAGAATCTGGATCTACGCCAAAATAAAACAGACCCTGCAAATATTTAACTGTAACACCTATTGCAAATCGATCATATGGAACCGCAAAGGTAAAGCCAAGTTCATTGATGCCAAATACCTCTAGATTAAAGGTCATGTCCAACTCTGGTCGTTTACCGTTTCCATAAAACAATAATTCCAGAATCCCTAAGGGAAATACAATATTACTCATCCATACCAGATTGCTTGTAAACGCCATATTACCTGATGAATAATTGATTACCGGCAATGGTAGATGAATATTTTGAGCAAAAGCTAACCCACCAGCATCTTGAAACTGCCGAAAAAGTCTATCCTTACTATTATCGTTAGGATTCCTTGGATTTTCACCTTCTGCATAGAGCGTATCACCACTAAGGGAATTAAGATTCTCTAAGGAAATAAAATTCCCTGATAAACCCATATCGAATCCAAATAATTGCAGCATAAAGGGTTTATCCTGCTGGTAGGCAAGCATAGCCGGGTTATAGCCTACCGCAAAAAATCCATCAGCAATCGTTGTATAGGCATTCGCCATCGCTACTGATCGCGGATCACGTTTTATTTGCCCCAAGATGGTGTTTTGAACCAAAAAATAAATAAAAAAGTAAAAAACTAAGCGCTTCATTAACGGGTTTCTCCAGACCGCTTTAATTTTCCTCTATTTATCACTGCACTACCCGTTGATGTTCTGCCAAGTAAAGTACCGGAAACATTAAAATACCAGCCACTGATATCATTTAATTCAGAGCTTGAATCTTTAATTTTAATGCGCACGCTATCAGCGATAAATGATGGTGTCCATGCTAACGAATCATTATTCACTATATTTACTTCAATGTCTTCCCAATCATCATCACTGGGATTTGCACCAATAGCATAATGCACATCTACATTACTAATTGACCCGTATGTTTTCCAGCGGATCATATAATCAGACCCTGCCATCAAATTTTCACCGCCATTTGGAAACTTTAGTACGATATCATTTTCTGTTTCTCCCAATACACCTGTACTGGCAAGGCGGAAGGTGATGAAGGATTTAATATCAATCGCATCGTACCTAGAAAAAAACCTTTCTGAAGGACCTGTTGGATTAAAAGAAAACCTTGGCACAATATATCGTTTACCATAATCAGTAAGCAGGAAGATTCTTCCTGTATCCAAGACACTACTATAGCTTGTAATTCCCGGCACGGCAACCTGACCCTCGTGGCCTTCCGAATTTGTATCTTGGTATAAGGAATCCGGTTCAGGTAGTATTACCCTGAATAAAGTATCAACATATGATACTAAGATATTCATCCCGGCATTATTGGTTTTTACTAAATAATTCACACCTTCCACACACTCACTGGAATCGCTCATTACATCAAATATATAAATACCACCAACGGAATCATGCCGGGCCGGACTTAGGCTTTCGCAATCGGTGACAATATATAATTCATCATCTGAATCCCAGTCATCTGGTTCACGAATTGCCATCGTATCGACATAAGCGCTTAATGCTTCACTGGTAGTATCCTTTGGAAAGTAAGGCTCATTGGACAGTAAAATCGCGAATTCACCCCCTAATGGTAAACTATTTTCCACTGTAGTGTTTAATTCAGAATAGATAAGTGAATGTCGTATTTTATTTCTGATATCATGATCCATAGTATCTAGTGTTGATACCCCTGATGGCGGGATGAATGCTGGTGTATTCATCGTCACCGATAATGGTAATGTTATGCTAAAACCACCACCTATGGTCCCCAAACTATTCGTAATTGACGCATCACCATAAAGTCTTACATCTACCTGGGCTTTTGCACTATCATATGGCATTCCTGCAAAAAAATCAACAATTGAAACCTCACCAGAAACTGGTTCCGTAGTGTCACTAGTAGTCCATTGCGCTGAATCATGAGGCGCATAAACATTTGTAATACTTCCTAATCTATTCCACTGTATTATCGTCTTAATTGCTTCACCAATAGGAAGTGAATAAGGTGGTTTTGTTGGTTTCTTTAGCTCAATACTTAACGGAGATATTATTGTGTCAGCCGGTAGATTAATACCGAGTAAATTTATATTTATATGAAAGGGTAGATTTAATGAAGATTCAAATTCAAATTCAAATTCAAGTTCTGGGAATCCAATACCACTCATTTCTGGCGGGTATTGAGGAATTTCCAGTTCATCTTCGACCAATGTCTGATTTATATAAGCCTCAAATTCCTCAAAAAACAATGAACCAAAACTTATATCCAAACCAAAACCGCCTAAGGGGCTATTATCAAGTGGAATAGTCGCTTTCTGATCAGGTAAGCTTACACGCAAATCCAGGCCCATTGAACCAAGTACAGTGTCTGGTGGTGTGGGAGCAAGTGTATGTTTATATAAACTAAACGTTGTATCAATTCCTGGATCATCATCGCTTAATACAATATCAAGTAGGACTGGTGTTCCTCCTGCAGGCGGGACAAAGCTGGGCAAATTTAAATAAAATCCTATAAGCCAAGGAAATGTACTTTTCAAACTAGTAATTTTAATCAAATTCCCAATGTCTTGAAGATTCGCCTCAGATCCATCAATCCCAGTAACTACAGAATCTGGAATATCAGGGGAATCAGCCATGGTTGCGCTAATTATATCCAGTTTAGTGTCACCCAAATCAGGCATATTACTAGAAAAATCTAATTTCTCTTTAATACCATCAATTCCAGGTATATCTAAGTCTGTAGCAAGAATATTGATTATAGCACTATCAATACCAGAGGGGCTAAATTGAATTTCAAAATCAATATAGAGAGAATCATTAATTCCATCTACAAGGGTAATAGTTTCGCCTTCCACACTATCAAGTCTACAAGTAATTAACATTTTTATAATATTTTTTAGCGTAGAGTCACCTAACTGTGTTATATCGGAAAAGGTATCATTCGGTACAATTTCATCTATTTGGTGATCTGCAAGTATGTCATTTAATGTTAATGTATTAGGTCCCGTTATAAGTTGAGAAGAAATTGATTTTAGACTTGTGGGATAACCTCTGTTTTTAAAATAAGAAGAAAAAGTACTTTGTGGGTTATCCGCTAAAATTAGTCCTTCAACACTATTAATAAACTCTGCCTCCTCAGGTATTTGAGCTAAAACTGATTCAAAAGGAAGTGTAACGGGAAATACTGAGTCATTTAAAAATGTAAAAAAAATGTCTAGTGCATCATTTATAGGATGAACAAAAGCCTGATTAAAAAGACGTGCGTCCATAACTACATCATTATCTAAAGGAAATCGAAAGAAAAAAGGAGGGTCAATCATTGGATATATATCTTGATTATACAGTACAACACTCAATGGGAATGCAGGAAAGGATTCCGGCAGGTCCGCTGGAGGTATAGTTACAGGCTCAATCGGTATAGCACTACCATCTATACCTCCAATATCTGTTGGGGGAATATTCTCTTTAATAGATCCACCATCAAATAATACTCTTGTCTGAATTTGATCCGGCTGAAATGGCGGATCAATTGAATCACCAAAAAAGATTTGAAATCCTAAGGTATCATCCGTTGGGAATATAAAAACACTGTCTACCAAATCTCCCATCGGAAACCGTTTTGAGACCAGTGGTAACTTGATATCGATAAACCAGGTAGGGACTACAAAATCAGAGGGGCTATCAAAATCACAGGCCGCAATAATAATAACCAGCAGACCAACGAAAATTTTATTTATTCGCTTGCGAAAGAGATTCAGTAAACTGCTGAGGTAATCTCGTTCCATTTATAAAGGGGAATGGCCCAAAGAAATTCTCTAATTTTCGTGAGCTTTACTACAAAAAAAAGCCCCGGATATACCGGGGCATTAAAATAGGATAAGATTTAGAATCTAATAGCGGTAATGATCAGGCTTATACGGTCCAGATTTGGAAACACCAATATAATCCGCCTGTTCATCAGATAATTCTGTAAGTGTCACACCTAGATGTTCCAGGTGCAGCCTGGCCACTTCCTCATCCAGTTCTTTTGGCAGCATATATACGCCCAATTCAGGTTTTTCAGTTGCCAATGCAATTTGTGCCAAGACCTGATTGGTGAACGAATTTGACATTACAAAACTGGGATGTCCTGTAGCACAGCCAAGGTTCATCAAGCGTCCCTCAGCCAGCAAATAAATATCATGGCCATCATCAAAAGTGTAACGGTCTACCTGGGGTTTAATCACTTCCCTTTTTACGCTAGAATCTTCGCTCAGCTTATCGACCTGAATCTCATTATCAAAATGACCAATGTTACAGACAATGGCCTGGTCATTCATCGCTTTCATATGTTCCAGGGTGATCACATCACGGTTACCTGTGGCTGTCACAAAAATATTTGTTTCCGGGATTGCCTGCTCAATGGTAACTACCTCGTATCCTTCCATGGCTGCTTGCAAAGCACAAATTGGATCAATTTCCGTAACCAATACACGAGCACCATAACCACGCATGGATTGGACACAACCGCGACCGACGTCCCCATAGCCACAGATCAATACTGTCTTACCGGCTACCATTACATCCATTGATCGTTTCAGGCCATCAGCCAGTGATTCACGGCAGCCATAAATATTATCAAACTTCGATTTTGTGACAGAATCGTTGACATTATAGGCCGGGAATAACAATGTCTGGTCTTTAGCCATCTGTTCTAGGCGATGGACACCAGTAGTAGTCTCTTCCGATACGCCAATTATATTTTTTGCCACTTTGTGCCAATGCATGGGATCTTTCTTAAGGACATCACGCAACAATGCTTCAATAACCTGTTCTTCTTTAACTGTTGTAGTTATTTCCGGAGCTGTGCCGTGCTTCGCAAAATATTCTTCAAGCTCATACCCTTTGTGAATGAGTAGTGTTGCATCACCACCATCATCAACAATCAGATCGGGTCCTTCATTACCATTAAATGTTAATGCCTGCATCGTACACCACCAATATTCCTCTAAACTCTCGCCCTTCCAGGCATAGACAGGTACACCTGATTCTGCAATAGCAGCAGCAGCATGGTCCTGAGTAGAAAATATATTACAACTGGCCCAACGCACATCAGCACCAAGCTCAACAAGTGTTTCGATCAATACGGCTGTTTCAATAGTCATGTGCAATGAACCGGTGAGTCTTTTACCAGCTAATGGTTTTTCCAGCCCGTATTTATTACGAGTCACCATAAGGCCTGGCATTTCTTTCTCTGCTATAGCGATCGCTTTGCGGCCATCATCAGCAAGATTAATATCCGCAACTTTATGCTGCATTTTTTCAACAATGGTGTTAGCTATTGTAGCAGTATCCATTAAAGATTCCTTTCATTTACTGCAGATTTTAGTTTATCCACCATATCTGTTTTTTCCCAGGTGAAGTTATCGCCTTCACGACCAAAATGACCATAAGCGGCTGTTGCAAGATAACGGGGACTTTTAAGTTCTAAGTGCGCAATTATGGCCCCTGGTTTTAGCGGAAACACTTCTTGCGCCACTGCGGTTAATTCATCGTCGGCAATTTGTCCTGTACCAAATGTCTTTACATAAAACGACGTCGGTTCAGCGACACCAATACTATACGAGAATTGGACCTCACAATTATCAGCCAAATTAGCGGCTACGATATTTTTGGCGATATATCGTGCCATATACGCCGCTGAACGATCTACCTTTGAAGGATCCTTACCAGAAAAAGCACCCCCTCCATGGGGTGCGTAACCACCATAGGTATCCACAATAATCTTTCGACCCGTTAGGCCAGTATCAGCATCCGGACCACCAAAAACAAAACGACCTGTACCATTAACAATAAAACTGCCCGAATTCTGTAAACCCGATTCATTAAGAACCGGTTTTATTACGTGTTCAATTACTTTTTCCTGTACAAACTCATGTTCAGCTGATTCTGTGTCAAATTCCGCAAGCATATCATCGTGCTGGGTAGCAATAACTACTTTTGATATTGATACCGGTTGCCCATTTTCATAATCCACTGAAACTTGGGATTTACCATCCGGACCCAGCCAAGGCAGTGTTCCATCCTTCCTTACTAGCGCAAGTCGTTCTGTAAAACGATGTGCAAGGTGGATGGGTAGGGGCATTAATTCAGGCGTTTCCTTACAGGCATATCCGAACATTAATCCCTGGTCACCGGCACCTTGTTCATGATCATCCGATTCATCTACACCCTGAGCAATTTCACTGCTTTGTTCCTGCAGTTTAACTAAAATTTCCACTGCTTTACCATCCATGCCATGGGCTTCGTCCGTATAGCCAATATCTTGAAGCGTATTTTTAACGAGTGCTTCTACATCGGCTGTACCCTTTGAACGAACCTCCCCGGAAACAACTACCAGTTGTTTGGTAGCTAATGTTTCGCAGGCAACATGCGACTCCGGATCCTGCCTCAGTAAATCATCTACTAATGCGTCTGATATTGCATCACAGACTTTATCTGGATGACCTTCAGTTACAGATTCCGAAGTAAATGTAAATCTATTCAATTATTACCTTTTTTGTTATTTTCATAAAATATTAGCCGGCGAATATACAATAGTAGTAATTAAACGACCAAACCAACTACTTAAAATTGTAGTTATCAATTTATTGACTATTAATTAATAGTTGGACCTGCGTTTTTCACAATCTCATCGCCCCGGTCATACTGCTTAAAATTATCTTGAAATTTCTGAACCAAATCGTGGGCAGTACTAGTATACTCATTTTCATCTGCCCACGCTGATTTTGGCACTAAAATGCCAGGATCAATATCAGCCAGTGTTATAGGTACCTGAAAACCAAAATATGGATCTTCCGCGAATTCAGACAGTTGGATACTACCATCCAATATTGCGTGGATTATTTGACGGGTAATTGGTAAAGAAATTCTTGCAGCACCAGAATTTGCATTACAACCTACCCAACCCGTATTCACCAGATATGCCGGGACATTGAATTTATTCATTTTGTCCCGTAATAATTCCGCATACCGCAGCGGGTGCAATGTTAAGAAAGGCCCTCCGAAACAAGGTGAAAATGTAGCCACTGGCTCCGTGATCCCTCTTTCTGTTCCGGCAACTTTGGCGGTGTAACCACTAATGAAATGATACATGGCCTGTTCCGGTGTAAGCTTTGCCACTGGAGGCAGAACGCCATAAGCATCACATGCCAGGAATATGATATTCTTTGGATGATCGGCAACACTGTTCTTCCCTTGTGAAAAAAGAGAATTTTCAATGTGGTCCAAGGGATAAGACACACGGGTATTCTGGGTTTTTGAGTCGTCTGTAAAATCTATCTCCCCTGTGTTTTTATCATAGACAACATTTTCAAGCAGGGCACCCTCACGAATGGCATTATAGATGTCTGGTTCATACTCGGGATTTAGATTGATCACTTTGGCATAGCAGCCGCCCTCAAAATTGAATATTCCATTATCAGACCACCCATGTTCATCATCACCGATCAAGGGCCGATCCGGATCCGTAGACAGCGTTGTTTTACCCGTACCGCTAAGACCAAAAAAAATAGCTGAATTCTGTCCATTGTTGTCCGTATTTGCTGAGCAGTGCATAGAAAGAACGCCCTTTTGCGGCAAGATATAGTGTAATACAGAGAAAATACCCTTTTTCATCTCGCCACCATATTCAGTACCACCAATAATCGCTATGCGGCGCCCAAGATGAAATAATATGAATGTTTTTGAATTTAGTCCATGCTTTTGATAGTCATCATTATGAATATCGGAAGCATTAATAATTGTGAAATCAGGGACAAATCCTTCAAGTTCTCCTGCATTGGGGCGAATGAACATGTTATGCGCAAAATGTGCTTGCCAGGCCTTTTTAGCTATAATACGCACAGCGATTCGGTACGCTGGATCTGCCCCAGCAAAACCATCAAACATGTACGTCCTTGAAGTACTCGAGTTATAGAAGCCAGTTGCTTTCTCATAGAGCTCATTAAAAACGTCCTCATTGACCTTTCTATTTACAGGACCCCACCAGATCTTATCATTTGAACTTGTTTCATCAACGATATATTTGTCATCGGGTGACCGACCGGTGTAAATACCTGTATCCACCATAGCTGCACCGCGTAAACCGATCCGGCCTTCCTGATAATCTACAATATGATCAACAAGGACTTCTGCAGGAAGATTGCGATGTACATCCTTCACATTCGATAGACCAATTTTTTCCATTCCTAAACGTATTGCTTCCATAGATGATAATTTACCCGTGCGGGTGCGCTTGTTTATAATCTTTTTTTAATTTTTCAGTTGGGACATGCGTATAAATTTGCGTCGAACTTAAACTACTGTGCCCTAGCAAATCCTTTACCGCTCGTATATCTGCTCCACTTTCCATCAAATGTGTTGCAAACGTATGCCGTAATAAATGGGGGCCTAATCTCTTTCCATCAGCTACGAGCTGGATATACTTGTTCATTCTGCGCTGGATTGTCCGTTCTGATATACGGTTTTCTTTAGAGTTCACAAATAATGGTTTATCGTAAAATACAGGTTTAAGACTAAGCTTACGCTTTTTTAAATAATGTACAATCGAATTTTCGGCAACTTTACCATAAGGAAGCAAACGTTCTTTTTTTCCTTTTCCAAATACACGGACTAGTTTCTTTTCAGGCTGAAAATCACCAATATTTAAATTGACCAGCTCGCTTAAACGAATTCCCGTACTGTAAAATAATTCCAGAATAGCTCTATCTCTAAGACCCGCGATTGTATCTGCCGGCGGAGCGTTCATCAGCGTCTCAATTAAATTCTTACTCACGAAATTTGGTAAACTCTTCGGAACTTTTGGTGTTTTTACATGGATAGTTACATTATCTTCAATTACTTCTGCTTTTACCAGGTATCTGAAAAAAGATTTTACTGAAGCCAGGCGACGAGCAACCGTTTTAGTGGAATATTCTTTATCATATTCCATACCAAGAAAGTGACGTATTGTTTGTCGATCAATACTATCCAAATCCAAATTGTCTTGGCCATGATAATTTCTTAGGAAATCATAAAAACGATTGAGATCATTTCTGTAGGCTTTTATCGTGAGTTTTGAATATCCGCGCTCCTTTTCAAGGGTAATAAGAAATCCCTGAATTATGCTCTTGACCGATTCAGCCATATTTTTCATTGAGTAATTTAATAGTATCATTAAAATCATCAGGTAATGGTGCTTGGAATGAAACAGTTTTTGCTGTTTCAGGATGCACAAATTCCAGGCTCATAGCGTGTAAAGCATGACGTTCAAGAATAGTTAGTACTTGCTGCAATTCCCTGGTAACCTCAGGTAAAAATCCCTTCGTTCGGTTTTCACCGCCGCCATATTTTTGATCAGCCACGATCGGATGACCCATATGAGCCGCATGAACCCTTATCTGGTGTGTTCGGCCGGTTTTTGGATAGAACCGCACCTTTGAAATATAACGCCAAGCTCGTTCAATTTGATAGCCAGTGGTGGCTTTTCTACCGGTTTCATCTACAGTAAAACTCGTGGGATCAGAACGTTTTCTTTTGATCGGTTCATTAATTAATCCTTCATTTTCTATCCATATTCCCCAGGTTAGACCGATATATGTTTTTGTGACCAGTTTATTTTCAAATTGTTCAGCAATTTTATGATGGGCACGGTTTGTTTTGGCAATAACCATCACTCCAGATGTATCCCGATCAAGACGATGGACAATGCCGGGCCGAGTTGACCCGTTGATTTCGGACAAAGCAGATGTATAAAACATCAACCCATTAACCAATGTATTATCTTTTACACCTGTTCCGGGATGGACGACCAATCCCGGTTGTTTATCGATAACCAGAATAGCATCATCTTCATAAACAATTGACAGTGGAATATCCTGTGGTTCATTTAATACTGGAGACGATTGGGATTGTATGGGATCTACAACAATTGCTTCCCTACCCTGCAGTCGATAACTGGATTTTTCCTTTCTTCCATCGATCATGACTTTTCCATCTTGAATCATAGCCTGTATTTGTGATCGAGAATAATCAACAAGTTGTTCTGACAAATACTTATCCAGCCGCATGTCAATGCTGCTCGGGACAGTAAGGTTTACCATCAATTATATCGATTCGGTTGTCGGGTTTACTTCAGATTGGTTTAATACGGCATTGTAAATATATAAAATCATACCGATTGTTACTGATGCATCAGCAACGTTGAAAATATACCAATGGTAACTACCAATCATAAAATCAAAAAAGTCTACAACAGTACCAAAAAGCATTCTATCAATCAGATTTCCGATCGCGCCTGCTAAAATCAACGCTAGAGACAATCGCAGTGTCAAATCACTCTCTTTTTGCTGCCAGAAATACCATCCGAGAAATACAGTCATTAGTAGTGACACTGACGTAAAGAAATAAATACCGCCAGGAAAATTCAATCCAAAAGCCATGCCATCATTGGTAACATAAGTAAAATGAAAAAAGTTCTTAATGACTGGCTTTGACTCACCCAGCATCATCGCACTGCGAGTAACTGCTTTCGTGATCTGATCAATAACCACGATTACAGCGCTCACAAGTATTACTTTCACACTAAACCAAGTTTTTCTTTCTCTTTACAACCAACACACTTGGTAGCATTGGGTACCTCCAGCATCCGTTCTTCAGGAATCAATTCTACACAAATCTTACATATCCCAAATATTCCATCATCTATGCGGTCAAGCGCTACCTCAAGGTTTTTATAATAATCGCTTTCACGGCCCATTAATATATAATTTTTTTCCTGCTCAAAAGAGTCTGTCCCTGCATCAGCCATATGAACACTGAAGACGGCCTCCTGGGATGATCCTTCACTATCATTACCATTATCCAGTATACCATCATGGATATCACCCATATCTTCTGCTATCTCTTCCATTCTTTTTTCGATAGATTTTCGAAATTGCTTGAGTTTTGCTTTAGAATACTTTTTTGCCATAGTAAACCCTTTCAATCAATTATACACGATCAATACCAAGTCTGATATCAACACTACCAACTTTAAAAGTATCTTGATATTCACCTGGCTGAAATTCATCTGTCATTTTAACAGTTAATGTTTCATTCATAAAATAGTCCTTATATGCGCGGACCGCTTCTCCAATTGTGCCATCAAAAGAGCCATAAATATTAATACGATCCTCGACCGCGAAATTAGCATTTTTCCTCATAATTTGCACGTGACGAATTATATCTCTTACAACACCTTCTTGAACCAATTCCTCAGTTAATTTCGTGGTTAATCCAACTGTAATCCCGCCATCTAATTCTACAGTGAAACCCTGTTTTGGCCTCGTGACGATCAGGAATGCATCCCTTGTCAACACAAGTGGGCCTGATTGCAATAGCAATGTTACCTCACCTGTTGTATTTAGATCGCGCAATATTTTGTTGTCATCCATAGCAACAAGCGCCTCTTTTATCTCGGGAAGATATTGTCCGTTTTCTTCGCCGATTACAGGTAAATTGGGCTTTACTTCACGCTCAATGAGCAAATTACTATTATCAATCCACTTTATATTTTTTACATTTAACTCATCTAGCACAATAAGCTGTTGATCTAGAATGAATTCTACCAATTCATCATCATCCAGGTGAAAACAAAGTTCTGCCAGAGGTTGTCTTATTTTTAATTCAGCCTTATTTCGTGCAGAGCGCCCTAACTCTACAATTTTTCGCAGTGTGTCCACCTGCTGGATAAGTTTTAGATCAATCTTCCCTTTATTAACCTTTGGGTAATCTAATAAATGAATACTCTCCGGCAATGATTGATCAGTGTTACGAGCCATATTCTGATAAATTTCTTCTGTCATAAATGGCAGAATTGGCGCAATTACTTTGATACTTATCAACAATACCTGATAAAGGGTCTGATAAGCCGCTTGTTTATCGGCATCATCTTCTGATTTCCAAAACCTTCTTCTACTGCGTCGTATATACCAATTGGATAAATCATCTAAAAATCGTTCGAAGTGGCGAATAAATTTATCTACCCGATAACCATCAAAGGCTGCTACTGCCTGCTGGATGAGTAAATTAGATTTTGCTAAAATCCATTGATCCAGAATGGTTAAATCATCATTTTTTACATTTGATATACTGGGCGAAAAACCATCAATAGCAGCATATGTGGCAAAAAATGAATAGACGTTCCACAATGTAATCAATTTGCGACGAACCTCAGTTGCTCGTCCGTACCCGAATAGTAAATTATTTTCAATATTCTGATTGGCATACATCCAACGCATTACATCCACACCTATTTCTTCAGCTGCATCATCAAACCAAATTGTATTTCCCCAAGATTTGTGCATATCACGGCCAGTTTCATCTTTTACAAGCCCATGGCCTAATAGAGTTTTAAATGGTGCCCTGTCTTCCATGACCGTTGATAAGGCAAGTAGTGAATAGAACCAATTACGAAACTGACCAGGAAAGCTTTCGACGACAAAATCGCCGGGGAACCATTTGTTCCAATATGTTTGATCATCGTTGTAGTGAAGAGTGGAATAGGGCACAATTCCTGCATCCAACCAGGGGTTGCCTACATCCAATATTCTTGTACCAATCAAGTTGGATTCAGGGTGCTTAATCTTCACCTTATCAATCCATGGTCTATGGGGACTTTGACCATCAAAGTCTTCCCAGCCTTCTACTGCAAGTTCCGCCAGTTCTTCCTTTGACCCCACGACAATAAATGAACCATCTTCAAATTCCCAGATTGGTAATGCCAGGCCCCAGAATCTTTTCTTAGAAATCATCCAATCGCCCATATTGTCCAGCCATTCATGTTCTCTGTCTTGACCCCATTCAGGAATCCATTCTATATCATCCACAACTTTTTTGATTCGATCCCGCCAATCCATATTGATATACCATTCATCAACCATACGAAATACCAATTCGTCACCGGAACGCCAGCAATGGGGATATATATGAGGATATTGTTCTGAATAAACGAGAAAATCTCTTTCCTTCAGATCTTTTCTGATTTTTTGAACCGTACTTTTTTTAGTGGCGCTGAGACCACTTAGCCAACCAAATTTATCCATAAATTTTGCTTCGTCATCCAGTGGCGCAATGTTAATGAAACCCATTTTCTTACCAATTTGATAATCAATATCACCGCACCCAGGCGCCATATGTACAATGCCAGTTCCTTCACCAGCGACAACAATATCATTGCCTACACTATCCTTCCCGCCATCAATCACTTGATGACATTTTACGCCGTTCAGGCCTTGTGCTTTCAGTTCATCATTGGTAAATGGATAACCACCTAATTCTTGTTGTGCCTCCAAATCATCAAATGGTCCTGTATATTTCCAACCCACCATTTCCGCACCTTTAACGGTACCTTCAAGTTCATAACCACCTCGTTCCTTGAATATTTGTGAGATGGTTTTCAGTTTAGGTACACCGTCAATCCATTGTTTTTTTTCTTTAAACTGCTTTTCTAGTCGTTGAGATTCTAAGTTATCCTTGGCAAAATAGTAAAATGAACCATCCGCTGTACGCAGTTTAACATAATCAAGGTTCACGTTCACGGCAGCAACAACGTTTGAAGTCAATGTCCAGGGTGTTGTGGTCCAGACAAGCAGATATTCTTTATCCCGGCCGACAAGAGGAAAACGCACAAAAACAGCTTCATGCGCAACTAGTTTCCTGCCCTCGATAATTTCCATCTGAGAGTAGGAAGTTCCTGATTTTCCCGACCAAGGTACTACGTCAGTACCGCGATAAATCTTTCCATCTTCAAATAGTTTTTTTAGCATAGCCCAAATCGTGTAATTATTCTCATCAGACATGGTGAAATAAGAATTATCCCAATCCATCCAGTACCCGAGGCGTTTAGACTGTTCCGTCTGGATCGCTGAATATTTACGAACCCGATCCTTACAGAGGTTTACAAATTTTTCAATGCCATATTTTTCCACATCTCGCTTTGATTTAAATCCGAGTTCTTTTTCAACTTCTACTTCTACCCATAGTCCCTGGCAATCAAACCCGTTCTGGTAACGCAGGTCAAAACCTT
>Ga0315338_1002053_pt1 | contig 21640 bp, 17 predicted proteins | sample ASW8metaG_FD_204518 | JGI IMG/M metagenome (GOLD analysis project Ga0315338, IMG submission 204518) | Ammonia-oxidizing marine archaeal communities from Monterey Bay, California, United States - ASW #8 | ecosystem: Environmental > Aquatic > Marine > Coastal | place: USA: California | collected... | reverse complement strand
ACGTGCAGCTCGAGAAAAAAATGGCCAGTTCTTCCTCAGGATAGAGGATATTGATAGGCAACGTTGTCGTCCAGAGTTTGAGGAATCTATTAAAGAAGATCTCGATTGGTTGGGTCTTAAATGGGAAAAACCAGTTCACCGACAATCTGATCACCTTCAGAATTATCAAACAGCTTTAAATGTACTCCAGAAACTGCACGTGCTTTATCCCTGTTTTTGTACCCGTAAAGATATTGTAGCAGAAATTTCTCAGGCGAATAGAGCATCCCACCAAACCATTTCAGGCCCCTTCGGTCCAATTTATCCCGGAACTTGCCGTAATATTTCTGTTGATGAGAGGCAATCTCAACTGGCAGCGGGAACTACATACGCACTTAGAATTGATGTCGTGCGAGCGCTGTCACTGGTGAACGACATTCACTGGATAGATAACGATCGGGGTACGGTTGCAGCAAAACCTGAAATCTTTGGTGATGTTGTGCTCGCGAGGAAGGCCATCCCAACCAGCTATCACTTGTCTGTGACCGTTGACGACAATTTACAGAAAATAGCATTAGTTACCCGCGGCGAGGACTTACGTCTCGCGACGCATATACATCGCTTGTTACAGGAATTGTTGGGTTACAATGTACCCGAATATCGATTTCACTCAATCTTGTCCGGCAAAGATGGTAGGAAATATTCAAAACGTAACAATTCCGTTACTTTGAGAACGCTGAGGGAATCAGGCCATACACCTACAAATATCCGAGAATTGGTCAAATTATATTAGAAACCCCGAAAATGCAGACGGGAAGCAATCAACGGGATCATGCTAGCATTTAGACATTCAGAAACTTGTGCAATTCGGTAAAAGGATGGGTAAGGTTCCTAATTAGTGACGAAGGCTTTTTCAAGATCGGGTTTGTCTGGTGTCTTGTAGCTTAGAGATTACCGTTAATTGCATAGTCGAGTACCCGCACCACCTGATCTGGGGATTTTGCTACCGCAAGAGCTGCGGCATCAACTTCCTTAAGGGCATGGGTCAGATCTTCATCATGAAGGATAATCATCGGTTTTCCCAGTGCGGCTGCGAACCCTGCATCAAAGGCGGCATTCCACTGGCGAAATTTATCACCAAACTTGACCACTACCACGTCTGACTTTTCAATCAATGTGCGCGTTCGAATGGCATTCACCTGCGCGCCTTTATGGTCTTTCCAGAAATCATTGTTTTCGTGACCCAATATTTCTACACCGCAATCGTCACTGGCTTCGTGATTGGTGATGGGCGTTACAATATCAACCGGCAGGCCTTTTACTGAACAACCGTTTTTAATATGCTCACGCCAGTCTGAATGTATTTCGCCAGAAAGGTAAACTCGCCAATTTTCTTGAACCATATCAACCTCCTAATAGTATGTGTGGGAATAATAGTATAATATTTTTTGCCAAGCATAGTTCATAATCGCAAGCCTTTTATGAGTTTTGTGTAATGTGGATGATCAGGCGTAATAAAGCCATGCCGGATTAAGAAATCAATCAGTACTAGGTTACAATTGAATTTGAATTCAAAACCATCATTTACAATCTGGGCTACTCGCTGGATTGGCCAACGATAAAAGTTAGATATTTCGCCATCCCTGTTCTTGGGCACAAAATCATCAGATAATTTAAGATCAAAACAAAAAAGTGTGTCGTGTCTCAATCCAGCCTCGGTCTCCATCATATATGAAATGGCTCCGACTGGTATGGCGGAGGTTGAGAGATCCTTCGTTATGGAGGCTTCTTCGGTACACTCTTTGATTAAGTTTTCCATAATTCCTAGCCCAATGGGCTGGCCTCCGCCAACTATATTATCAAGCATACCAGGACAAATCAGTCGATCTTTTGCCCGACGTGCAATCCATAAATCCAGCGAGCCGTTAGAGTTCTTAGTGAAACCATTGAGGTGTACACCAAATGCGCGTACACCAAAATATGGTACGGCGGCTCGGTCCAACTGAAAAAAGGGCGGCTTATAAAAACTGGTTGTGACGGGATAAAACTCGTTGCGTAATTTTGGTAAGTGCCCCTGGAGAATTAATTCGTTAACCACTTCACTAATTGCGTGGTTTCGGGTGGAAAAACTTTTTAGATTTTCTGAAAGAGTAATAGCCGTTCCCATTTCTTTGAAAACATCTTTAAACGCTAAGAGCTTATTTACAAATTCGTGGCGAATGTTGCCTAACTTTATATTTTCCAAGATAAATGGCCGAAATGCCACGAGATTGTGGCGGTTGCATTTATTAACGTGTTCAATGTAGTTCATCAGAGTTGGTTCTAGCTTACAAATTATGGCCATCGAATGCCATTAGAGATCGTCTTCAGACGATATTCAGTGGAACACTCTGACAAATTATTCAAAGTTCTTACATATAACCCAATCTAAATGGGTAAAATCCAAATAAAGCTCGATTAAATCTGGTCTTCTTAAGCAGATAGAGGGGAACATGCAGTTTCAAAAATATCTTCCCGTAAACACGATGGAAAAAATTTATAAATACTGTGTAATGGACATTAAGGGCATGTCGTCGGGCCTATAGGAAGGTGTTCCCGAGATAAAATAAATAGAGCTACTTAAAGTAGAACGTTGTAAAACACGATCGAACTTGCACTCTATGCCGCTGTTGCCTGTTTCCTTTTGGAGGGGACATAAGCAATAATACAATGTTTTTCACAATATGGCTTACCAATTATTGCAGGGATACCACAAAAACGAAAATCAGGCTTACCCGGGTCACCTTCTGGCCAAGAACATTGGTTTGCTTTCAACCTGTCGAGAGTGACAATATTGGGGTTTCTTTTGGGAGGGGCGGGAGCTCGGCGCATCGCTAAATCAAGCCTTCTCACTTTGCCAACGACTGCATTCTTTGTGATACCCAAGCGTCGGCCGATCTCACTAGCAGACAATCCTGTCGCCCATAATTTGGTTAATTCCTCTACTCGTTCAGCTGTCCATTCGTGATTAGGCGGCATATTCATTTAAAAAACCTCAAATTGATTTATTTAACTGGAACAAAGTGAGAACAAGCAGCATTAGAAAACCCATTCATCCTCATCTGCCAAGCTATAGTGGTAACAATCATCCAAGTATACTACATTTAGGTAATAATGACAACATAACCTACTATATTTTGAATTCAAGTATGCAGATCTACGGCAAAAAACCTCTGAAGCGGAATATAGTGGGTGCTCTGGTCACACTTGGTAATTCTTTCAATTCCATAAGACGATGTGTTTTAATAAAATTTTATTCATTGAATGAGTGATGAAGATAAATAAAGGTATGAGAGGGACTTGGACATTAAGAGTATTAGCTTTGATAGCTTGTACTAATTTGATGTTGCCATTGCAGTTAAACGCTCAATTGATAGAGAATAAAGGTTTAAACAAAAAATTCTTAGGACACACGTTAGGTGATTCTGCTAGCCTCTATATCACGTTGAAGGATGTTAATGTTCGTAAGGCACCATCCACTAAGTCCAGCAAAGTTGGTATTGTTCGTAAAGGCGTAAGGCTCATCGCGGTAGGGAGGGCTAAAGGAACCAGATGGATTGGAATTAAAAAGAACGGCAAAGAGTTTGGCTTTATTTATGGCACAGCTTTAGCCGCAGTTTTGGATGGTAAACTAAATTCATCTATTTCCGGGGTATTGGAATCGGATGGTAAGCCAACATGTAATTACACCATTAATTTTGATGCTAAACATAAAGTGCTTGGAGATACGCAGATAACGTCTGACTATTCCGTTACGCTCTCATGTATTATTAAGGGTAAAAAGGTTAGGATTTCGGCGACAATGTTTATCACGGAGTTGCCTTACAAAGAGAGAAGAAAAAATATATTTCAGGTAAATTTGGATCTCCCTGGGGTCGTGGGTGACGATGGAGAAGTAGTGTCCGTTATCAGTCTTTATAACCTTAATAAAAAAATACTAGTATTTGAAGCGGCAACGAATTCTCGCGTAGGAAAAAAGATAAGCGGCCTTAGAAAGTCGGTGCAATCTATACCCGAAATATTAAGGGCGGCGGTCGAGTTTTCTTACAGTATTTGGGGCCCTAAGTTTTGGAAAAATTTAGAAACCGGCAATGGATTTTAACTAGGTTCTCTGGTAATTGCTCGCCAGCCAATATCTCGTCGGCAAAACCCGTTTGGCCAGTCAATCTTATCAACCGCCTGATAGGCCCTGGATTGTGCTTCTTGGATGGTGTTTCCTAAAGCTGTTACGCCGAGTACGCGGCCGCCGTTTGCCACTAATTGATTGTCTAAAGATTTAGTTCCAGCATGAAAAACCGTTACATCATCTATCGCATCCACTTGTGACAAGTTTCTGATTTTTGTACCTTTTTCAAAGGGGCCGGGATAACCCCTGGATGCCATGACAACAACGAGGGCTGCCTGTTTGAGCCATGAAAGCTTAACATTATTTAACTGGCCACATGCAACAGCGTCAAATGCATCCACTACATCCGAGTTTAATCTAGCCATCAATACCTGACATTCTGGGTCACCAAACCGAACGTTATATTCTAACACCTTTGGGCCGTCTTCGGTGATCATCAAACCCGCGAAGAGTACGCCCGTGAATGGGCGCCCTTCGGAAATCATACCTTTCATTGTTGGCTCGATAATCTTAGCCATGATTTCGTTAGCAAGAAGATCTGTCACCACCGGAGCTGGTGAATAAGCTCCCATGCCACCTGTGTTGGGCCCCTTGTCGCCGTCATGAACTGCCTTGTGATCCTGTGCGGAAGCCAATGGAACTACCGTTATGCCATCCACAAGAGCAAAGAAGCTTACCTCCTCTCCCTTGAGAAATTCCTCAATCACTACTTCTTCGCCTGCATCGCCAAATACGCGATCTCTCATTATTTCTTGAAGTGCCTGGATGGCTTGTTCGTCATTATCACACAAAATGACGCCTTTACCCCCTGCTAGCCCACTTGCTTTTATAACAATCGGGGTACCATTCTTTTTGACGTAGGCTGTAGCTTTTCCATGATCTGTGAATCGACCATAGGCCGCCGTGGGAATATTATATTTTGTGAAAAAGTCTTTCATGAATGCTTTTGAACCCTCTAAATGGGCCGCTGTTTTAGAAGGACCAAAAGCTTTGATACCGTTGGCAATTAGTTCGTCCGCTAGGCCATCTACTAGTGCACCCTCAGGGCCGATTACTACCAGATCTACGTTCTCTTTCTTGGAAAATGTGACTATTCTAGTTAAATCTTCTGCTCCTATGTCAATGCAATCAGCAATTTGCGAAATTCCCGCGTTTCCTGGAGCGCAAAAAAGTTTGTTGCATTTAGGAGATTTTGCGATTGCCCAGCAAAGCGCGTGTTCCCTCCCGCCGGAGCCCACTACTAAAATAATCATTGAGATTTTGTCCTCATTATTCAAATTATTATTATATACTCTAGCACCTTTCTATCATAAAACTTATCAGTGTTATGACCGATATGCCTCTCAATTCAGATTATAAAGATAATAAACCTGAATTTACTGTAAGTGAGCTTTCCCAGGCGTTAAAGCTGGCGGTAGAGGAAGCCTTCTCTCAGGTTCGTGTGCGAGGCGAGATTTCTAGGCTTACTTTGGCACGGTCTGGCCATATGTACCTGACCCTAAAAGATGAGAATGCGGTCTTGGATGGCGTCTGCTGGAGGGGAACAGTTAGCCGATTGAGCATATCGCCTGAAGATGGATTAGAGGTAATTGCAACTGGACGATTATCCACTTATTCCGGTCGATCCAGTTACCAAATTGTAATAGAACAGATGGAAGTAGCTGGTGAAGGCGCTCTTCTGAAATTGCTCGAGGAACGCAGGAGAAAGCTGTTGGCAGAGGGGTTGTTTGATGAGGAACGCAAGCGACCTCTTCCTTATATTCCAGAAGTAATCGGTGTGGTAACTTCGCCGACGGGGGCGGTCATCCGGGACATCCTGAATCGTCTACGAGAACGATTCCCTCGACGTGTTCTCGTTTGGCCTACGAATGTTCAAGGCGAAGGTGCGGCGGAGCAAATCGCTTCGGCAATCGACGGTTTTAATAAATTAGTGTCTGATGGCGAGTTACTAAAACCAGACTTAATTATTGTGGCGCGCGGTGGAGGTAGTCTTGAGGATCTTTGGGCATTTAACGAGGAGTTAGTGGTTAGAGCAACGGCAGCAAGCAAAATTCCGATTATCTCTGCTGTAGGCCATGAAACTGATGTTACGCTGATAGATTTTGCCTCCGATCGACGTGCTTCAACGCCAACTGCAGCTGCCGAAATTGCAGTGCCAGTTCGTGCCGAACTCACAGAAAAATCGGGAAACATGGGCGCCCGCCTTTTACCAGCTATCCAAAGACAATTGGATTTTTTTGGTAAAGAGATTGAGGGATTGGGACGTGCTATTCCGCTACCACTTCGATGGGTAGAAGCTGAAATACAGCGTTTAGATGACCGCGCCGACCGTTTGGAAATTACAAAAACTAATTTATTTAATGAGTTAAAGGCCCTAATACGCGAGGTTTCGGGTGGCTTGGTGAACCCAAAGCAACAGCTTTTGCACAAAAATGACAAATTGATGGCCACTGCCCGCGCTTGGCGCCGAGGTTTGGAGAGTGTCGTAAAACACAAATTAAATGAACTTGATAAAGCTGGTCTTATTTTGGAGGGAGCCTCATACCAAAGAATACTTGAAAGAGGATTTGCTCTAGTAACGGATCAAAGTGGAAAGACAGTGTCGGCTGTCGATGTATCATCAGGTCAAAAATTAGGCGTCGGGTTTTTTGACGGGGATATCTATGTTGAGGTAAAAAATGGTATTGGTACGAAATCAGATTCGAAGAGTTCTCTAAATTTAAAGAAATCGAGTAGGAAAGTAGATGAAGATACTCAAGGAAAACTCATTTAGGGAAGTTTAAGGGGCTATACTTGGCATCGTGGCAGAATAATGTTTTGGTGGGTTGAAACCTGTAATAATTTAGGCGCTAAAGCGCAGAGTTATTTACTCAGCCATAGCTAAGTTAATCTGGCCAGCGGTTATGAACCCATAGCCATTGTCCTGGTTTTTCACTAATCCAGTCGCCTAACAGTACGTTAATTTCAGTCATGATCTCTAATATGTCAGCCCCCTTTTTTCCGCTATTTCGAATTTGTAAAGGGGGTAAAAAAGTCAAACGAAAATGCGCGCCCTTCAAGCGTTCAACGCGTGCAGGCACAATTGGACATTTGTAACGCAACGCTAATTCAGCTAAAGCCGGAGCGGTCATTGCGTTTCGTCCGAGAAATGGAACTGATATACCGTCATTCATTTTTTGATCAACCAACATGGCGACGTTAGCCCCGCTTTGGAGAGCTCTGAGTAAACCTCTAGCGCCATCTGAACCCTTAGGATAAAAATCACCCTCCCAGACATCACGACCCTTTTGCACCAGTTTATCAAAAAAAGGATTATTAGCGCGACGGTAGACTAAGTGCATTGTTAGTTCGAGGCCTTTCGCGACGAGAGGGGCTATTTCCCAGTTCGCGATATGGCCAGAAAAAAATAGGCAGGGAGTATCAGCCCTTAAAAAATTTTCACAAATCTCCAAACCAACTACTTCAACACGGCTATTTTTGTGGTAGGGATTAAACTGGGAAAGATGGGGATGCTCACCAGCGGTTCGCCCGAGATTGTCCCACATAGAAATCACGATTGTTTCCACTTGGTGATCACTCCAATCCGGATAGATAGATTTAAGGTTGCTTCGGGCATTGTTAGATACACTTAGTTTTGAACCGAAGGTTCTACCTATCCAGCCGCCAAGGGCTGAGGCTGCGTCGACGGGAAGAATTGAAAAGCATAAGTATAGAAACCACGCAGCAGCGGCTTCAGCAGCATGGCCAGCAGCGCGAAACATATATTTGATCTCCACTTAAACTAGATCTTGAAGTACAGGCTTGAACAAAAATTCTAACTCTGCACAGTCTTCCCAATCGAGAGAAACAGGTATCTCTAGTACCTTGCTTGCTCCTGCCTCATCTAGCCTAATCCGGTCCTTGGATGTTGTAACTAGGATTGCATTCATGTCAGATGCTTTTTGGACAAGAGAATTAATTTCTTTAGTGGTGTAAACATGGTGATCATTAAATTCAGCAGTTCCACTTATTGAGCACCCCATTGCCTTCAGTGTATTAAAAAACTTTTTAGGTCGCCCTATACCAGAAAAAGCAAACACTTTTTTTTGTTTTAAATTTAAAACCGTGCGGTCAGGCAATAACTGCCCACGCAGAATTTTGATATCCATATTTGGCTGGCTTTTCAAGGTAGTATTTAACCCGTGTTCGTCATCGCCAATTATCAAAACTGCATTCGCCCTACTTACACCCCTGTTTACACGTTCTCTAAGAGGGCCTGCGGGTATTAATTGACCGTTTCCAAACCCAACCTCCCCGTCGACGACTAATATCGATAGGTCTTTGTGAATCTCCGGATTTTGAAAACCGTCATCCATTACTAAAAACTTTGCTCCTGTCTTAATAGCAAGTTCAGCGGCAGCAGGTCTATCAGCAGAAACCCAGGTAGGTGCAATTTGTGCAAGGAGAAGCGGTTCGTCACCAACGTCGGTCGCAGAGTGTCCAGCCGGATTAACCCGGATGGGGCCGATAAGTCTTTTACCATAGCCTCGTGAAAGAAAGTGGATGTTCAGACCCTTTTTTTTTAGAAACTGGCCAATCGCTACTGCCGTTGGTGTTTTACCAGCGCCACCAACGACCAAGTTACCAACACAGATTACTGGTACGCTTGCGTGCCATGTTTTACTGTAATTATGCCGAATTTTGCAGGCTAATGAATAGGCTTGCCCAGCGGGCCAAAGCAGATAGGAAATGATACTATTATTTGGTCTATACCAGAAATCAGGTTGTAGCATTTGTTTTCGTTTTTCTACCTTTATTTTGCAGGATTACCATAATTTCATTTTTCACATTTTTGGCTACTTCAGATTGGGACTGTAAATAAGCTAAGCCATTTGCAATCATCGAGGTGCGTATATCTTCATTTGATATTAAATGATTGATTTCTTGAGCTAGGGCTTTTCCATTTGTTACTGAAATGGCGCAATTGAAATCTGACATTTCAGAAACGATGCTTTGGAAATTAGTCATATGAGGTCCATGAACCACGGCGCATTTGAGTCTAAGCGCTTCCAGGGGGTTTTGACCGCCGAGCGGGACTAAGGATTTTCCCATAAAAGCGATATCTGAAAGGCGGAAGAAGAGGCCTAGCTCCCCCATAGTGTCCACTAAATAAATATCTGTTTCAGGTGTAAGTGGATCTCCTTGTGATCGCAGGGCTACATTCAATCCTTTTTCTTTCTTCAGCATTACGGCAATTTCATGACCTCTCGTCGGATGTCTAGGCACTAATATGCTCAAAAATGATTTATAAGTTTTTTTTAGCTCCTTATGAACGTATGCAGCAAGTTCTTCTTCACCGTCGTGGGTGCTGGCAGCAAGCCAGCGTGGGCGGTCGTTAATATCCTGTTGCATCCGGACAAGTTCTTCCGTTTGAGCTGGAAGTGGTGGAACAGAGAATTTAAGATTACCAACGCATTTGTACGATTTAGCTCCAAGTTGTCTCAGGCGTTCTGTGTCCTCCCAAGTTTGCCCAAGACAAAGTTCAAAATTTTGAAGAAGTTGAGAAATAATAGTTCGTGCACGTTTCCATCCGGCGAACGATCTTGGCGAGATGCGACCATTAACTAGTATCATCGGCGTGCCGCGTTTTTGTGTTTCTAAAATAAGGTTAGGCCAAAACTCACTCTCAACCCAGAGCGCCAAATCCGGTTTCCAGTGACCGAGAAAACGGCGTACATAGTTGATCCGGTCCACCGGTACATATTGATGAAATGCCCGTTTTGGGAGTTTATCTGCCATGAATTCCGCGGAACTAACGGTTCCAGTGGTTAACAAAACATGGATTAGCTCGTCCATCTGCAATAAGGACTCAATTAGAGGAAGTACAGATAATGCCTCTCCAACGCTGGCTCCATGGACCCAAATGAGACGCCCGACTGGTCTTGGGGTAATGCTTTTGCCCTTTCGCTCTGCAAAACGTAAAGGATCTTCCTTACCTTCTGCAATACGATGTTTTAGATATATCCGAATGAATGGGGCGCCTAAATGTATGGCGGCGCGGTAGAGAGATAGCATCATTCCACTATCTCCATTTTATCTGCCGGTGCCGGATCTATTGTAGAATGACCACAATTGTTATCTGCCTGTTTTGTAAGGTTATTGAGACTGTTCTCTAGGACTTGGCGCAGACGCTCCATTTCAGCACCATCTGCATCCTTAGGAACCCAGATTGGGTCTCCCCAAACAAAAACACCTTGACCGAACATGCGGGCAAGCAAAAACTGATCCCAACTGTTAAACAATTTTCGGCGTGTTGAACTAAAAGCAGTCGGTAGGATTGGTGCCCCGCTCAATCGGGCTAGAACAATGGCACCTAATTTAGCTCGCATACGTGGACCTCTTGGACCGTCAGGTGTTAAGCCGATGCAACTTCCCTTTTTTAAGATTCGAAGCATGGACCGCATGGCTGCATTCCCACTATTTTTAGATGACGCCTCTATGGTTTTGAAGCCAAGTCGTTGAATGATGCAGGCAATAAGTTTCCCATCTGGATGTCCGGAAATCAGCATATAAAGGGCGCTCCGCCGAGACCAGTTAGAGCCCATCATCATGAGCCGCCCATGCCAAAAGCAGGCGATAAAGGGAATATCTCCCTTTAGAGATTGTTCGGGGCCAAATTCTCCATCAAATTTCCAAAAACTAGTCATATCGACAATTCGGATATACTGTGCACCTAACCAGCATGCTATGGACCGGGCAACGACATTTCTGGACAGCTTCTTAATCATTGCTGGCGTAGTCATTGTCTTGAATTATTCTCCGGCCGTCTTTGCACCAACTTCGACTTCCGATTGCTGTTCCTTGAATTGAAGTGCATAGAGCCGGGCATAGGTACCATTTTTGGATAAAAGTTCGGGATGATTGCCTGATTCAACCAATTTACCGTTATCAATTACATGAATGAGATCTGCCTCAATAACCGTGGATAACCGGTGGGCTATTACAAGCGTCGTGCGGCCTTTCATCAATTCCATAAGAGCCGCCTGCACTTCGCGTTCTGATTCAGTGTCCAATGATGAAGTGGCTTCATCAAGTAGGAGGATAGGGGCATTTTTCAGCATTGCACGAGCGATGGCGAGACGCTGCCGTTGGCCGCCAGACACTTTGGTTCCACGTTCACCGACGTACGTGTCGTATCCGTTTGACATTGCTTCGATGAATTCATGCGCTGCAGCATTTTTTGCTGCTTGGGTGATTTCTTTTTCTGAGGCATCAGGACGTCCGTAGGCGATATTTGCGCGTACTGTATCATCAAAAAGAATGATCTCCTGGCTAACCAAAGCGATGTTGCCTCTGAGGGAATCAAGGGTTGCATCCCGTACATCAATGCCGTCAATTTTTATGATCCCAGAATCCACCTCGTAAAAGCGCGGAATTAAGTTTAATATAGTCGATTTTCCCGCACCAGATGGTCCTACAAGAGCTACTAATTTGCCCGCCGGCACCGACAAGGAAATTCCATTAATTACCGGATGTTCAGGCATATATGAGAAGTTTACTTGGTTCAAAACAATGTTGCCGCCTTTAATCTTGAGTGTTGTTGCGTTGGGCTTATCTGTAATGTTGGGTTTGGTGTCCAAGAGGCCGAATAGGCGCTGGGCACTGGCCAAGCCTTCTTGGAGAGATGTGTTCAAATTAGCTAGACGTTTCATTGGTTCATAAGCGAGCAGGAGCGCTGTAATGAATGAGAAAAAGGCTCCCGGGTTCATGGAGTCCTCAATTACTCGATACCCTCCATAAAAAATTACCAACGCGACTGCAATCCCTCCCAGCGTTTCCATGATGGGGCTGGCCATGGAGCGGATGCGCAAGCTTTTAAATACTAATTGGAAAACCCGTTCAGCAATATTACGGAAGCGGCCTTTCTCGTACTCCTCCATCCCGTAAGCCTTTACCACCCGGGCGCCTTGAATGGATTGTTCCAGAATTGTTGTAAATTGGCCTAACTCTTCCTGGGTACTGACAGTAACCTTTCGGATACGTTGCCCAAGTTTGACGATGGGTAAAATTGCGACAGGAAAGACAACAAAGGCGATGACGGCTAAATACAAATCTTGAATAAACATGACGCCTACCAAGAATATGAGTGTCAAGAAATCCTTTCCGATACCTGTTAGGGCGTTGGAAACAGCAGCCCGCATCATATTTATGTCAACGGTGAAACGGGAAATTAGGCTGCCAGTTGGTGTTTGATGGAAAAAGCCAAGATCCATTCGGGTTAAATGCGCGTAAAGTCGGTGCTGAGTATCAGTAATTATTCGTTGGCCTACAAAATGCATTATTACGGACTGGGCATAATTTGCGAGTCCTTTAATTGCAAAAGTCACTAGAACGGCGATGCTGATGGGTAGAAGGAATTCTTTGTTTTTGGCGACGAAGACATCGTTGATGACAGGTTTCATTAGCCAAGCGCTAGCTGCGGTTGCGCCAGCGACGAAGACCATGCCGACTAGTGCCAAACCGATCCATTTCAAATATGGCCGGACACTCTCCTTTAAGAGCCGTTTAACCAGCGCGTAGGTAGTATTTTCGGGAAGAAACTTTCTATCCACGGGATTCCTCAAGTACCCAAGGTACTCCTAATTCCTTGTTAATGATACCGTTTAACATACCGCTGAATTTATAACCTGTAAGTTAGTAAACAATATATTTAAAATCTTCTTGCGAAGATAATTTTGGTTTATTTCCCGGCAACGGTCAGGCCATCTATACGGATCGTTGGAGCATCAATTCCATATCGAAATTTCAGGTCGTTTGCCGGCGTAAGACACCCAAACATTTCTTTTAAGTTACCGGCTATTGTTACTTCACTCACGGGATAGGCAATTTCTCCATTTTCAATCCAAAAGCCAGATGCCCCCCGGCTATAATCTCCAGTAAGCCCGTTGACCCCAAATCCAATCAATTCTGTCACATAAAACCCTTTACTGATTTCGTTAATTAGCTCAGAAGGGCTAAGGCTACCGGGCTCAATGTATAAGTTGTTTGCTGTTGGGCTGGGGGGAGAAGAGGTGTTTCGGGAAGCGTGACCGGTAGGTTCAAGTTTCAATTGACGCGCCGAACGGAGGTCTAGAAACCAAGTTGTCAATCTGCCGTCCTCTATTATATGCAGTTGTTGACCGGGTAGTCCTTCACCGTCAAAGGGTTTTGAGCGCAGGCCCCTCAGACGGTGCGGGTCGTCGATAATGTTGATACCTTTTGAAAAAACTCTCTTGCCCATCATGTCTTTAAGGAAGGTTGTGTCCCGAGCAACGGACGATCCATTAATAGCACTAGCAAGGTGCGAAATTAGGCTGCGTGCTGCCCGGTCATCGAATATCACCGGCACGTGATTTGTATCTACTTTCTTGGGATTTAGCCGTCTTACGGCATTTTCTCCCGCAGTTTTACCGATCTCTTCTGGAACACGGAGGTCATTTGCATGGACTGCACCTGAATAATCGTAGTCTCGTTCCATGGCCAAACCATCGCCTGCTACAACCGAAGTGCTAAGGGAATAGTGTGACCGAGAGTAGGATCTGGAAAAGCCATTTGATGCTGCGATTGAAATGTTGGCCTGTCCCCAATTAGCCTCAGCTCCTTCAGAGTTGGTGACGCCTTTAACATCTCGGGCAGAATTTTCCGCCCGGTTAGCCCAGCCGACCAAGGTTTCAACAGTGGGTTCTGTGGGATCAAAGGATTCGAGGTCTAATAATTTGGTAACTAGCTGTTCGGGATCGGCTAGCCCGCAATAAGGATCTTTTGGCACCGACTTTGCCATAGCGACAGCTCGCTCCGAAAGTTCTTCCAAAGCTTCTGGGGACATGTCTGAAGACGAGACCGTTGCCTGGCTTTGCCCTAAAATAACCCTTAATCCAATATCCACGCTTTCAGAACGCTCTAATTTTTCTGGTTTACCAAGTCTCTGGGCTACCGCAATACTAGTTGAATCAATATGAACAACATCACAGGCATCAGCACCTTTTGCTTTAGCTCGAATTAAAAGGTCACTGAGAGTATTTAAAATATTATTTGAATTCGACATTTATACCCCTATTTCCAAATTGATGTGCCAGTGCCAGGAAGTCCTAACTCATCCCAAATATTCGTAATCTTCTCGGTTACCTCTGGGGTCATGCTGAGTTTACGGCCCCATTCTCGGTTGGTTTCTGGTGGTAATTTGTTAGTCGCATCAAGCCCAATTTTGCCACCGAGACCAGAAACGGGAGAGGCAAAGTCCAAGTAATCAATGGGGGTAGAATCCAGAAGCGTGATGTCACGCACTGGGTCCATCCGTGTTGAGATCGCCCAAATCACATCTTTCCAGTCTCGAACATTTATGTCGTCATCTACGACTATTACAATTTTTGTATACATAAACTGGCGCAAATAGGACCATATAGCCATCATGATACGCTTAGCATGCCCGGGATAGGCTTTTTTGATTGACACTACCGCAATTCGGTAAGAGCAACCCTCCGGGGGTAACCAGAAATCTATAATTTCTGGAAATTGCTGAGATAAAAGTGGGATAAACAGTTCGTTTAGGGCTTCACCTAAAATTGATGGTTCATCGGGTGGTCTGCCGGTAAAGGTAGATAGATAGATGGGCTTATTTCTCATGGTTATGGCTGAAACGCTGAAAACGGGGAATGGTTCGACAGTATTGTAATAACCCGTGTGATCACCGTATGGTCCCTCATCACCATAGTCGGTGAGTGAAACGTATCCCTCAAGTACAATTTCGGCTTCAGCAGGTACTTTAAGGGGTATGGTTTTGCAGTTGGTAAGTTCAACTTTCTGATTTCTCAGGAGGCCAGCAAACTGGTATTCGGACATGGTGTCTGGTACTGGCGCAACTGCCGCCAAAATCGTTCCTGGATCGGCACCAATAACCACGGCGGTAGGCAATGCTCTTGGATGTCTTTCTTTCTGGTTGTCGTGGTGTTGGGCGCCTCCTCGGTGTTTGAGCCATCGCATTAGTGTTGTATTTGATCCGGTCACTTGCATACGGTAGATACCGAGGTTGTATTGATCTAGATCAGGGTCATTCGGGTTTTTAGTTATCACTAGGGGCCATGTTATCAGCGGTGCTGGCTCGTGGGGCCAGCACGTTTGTATAGGAAATTGGCCGAGATTCACATCGGCTCCTTCGAAAATGACTTCCTGGCAAGGAGCGTTGGTTACTGTCTTTGGCTTCATAGCCATAGCTGTTTTGACTAGAGGCAGCATTCCAACAGCATCCTTCCAGCCACCTGGTGGTTGAGGTTGGCGCAAAAAAGCTAGCGTGTTGCCAAATTCACGGAGATTTTCCGGTTCCTGTTCTATCCCCCAAGCAACTCGTTCGACGGTACCAAACAAATTGACTAAAACAGGTATTTCAAAGGTCTCACCGTTTGGACCTATTGGCTTTTCAAACAAAACTGCTGGCCCGCCTTCTGCTAATAGGCGTGTTTGTATTTCCGTCATCTCAAGAACGGTGGAGACAGGTTTTGTAACACGCCTCAGTTGGCCATTCCGTTCAAGCTTTTCAATAAAGCCGCGCAAATTTTTAAAGCCCATACTGAATCATACCCTATTGACTGCTCAAATTAAGCTTCAACACAAAAGCAGGTTCATCTGAAGATGTAGTGGTTTGTGATATTATCGAAGTCGAAAACATTGCCATTTTCAACGCTTTTTGAAGCGCTATATTTTTTACTCCGCCTCCCCTTGAAGTAGTTCTTCAGTTAATTGGGCTGCTAAGGTTAAGCCCTTATCGGCCGGCGACGGAACAGGTCGTTGGTTCGGTTCACGGGTCATATTCCGCTGCTGGGCTTCCAAAACTGTTTTATCTTCCAGGAATGTGCGAGCGTTTGCATCTTTCATCCACTGGGTTAAGGAGGTGTTGTCCTGATTGTAATCGCGACCGAGCCACCAAAAATAGTGGGTTGAAGTGCTTGTCTCAGGCGTCATAGCATTGAGTACCCTCAATCCATTCTTTAGATTTTCCGAGGTTCCTGGTGACGAATTACCACGAAGGCGTATGACAATGTTACAACCAGGTGTAAATTCTGTAGTCTGGCGGTGGATAATGTTTTGAGTATAGCCGACGGCTCTTGCAAAGAAAGGGGAGGGTTGAATATTTTTCATTACCCTTTTTACTCTAACCAGGTCACCTACCCTCTCAGCAGTTACTGGCACTCTATCGACGTCTTCCGTGGCTAAAGTTTGTTTGTGGGTATATTTTGCATGCGTTAGATCAAGAAGGTTATCGCGAATTAAATCACAATGAGCTTCGACGCGGAGCATTCCACCGTCACCTACCCATTTGTCCTCCCCCATAACGTGAAAATCGGGCAAGGTGTTGTTATCTGCTTTACCGGGATCGCCCATCCAGATAAAAACCCAACCCCATTTTTCCACTAAAGGGAAGGATTTTACAGTTATCTTTTGAGGCGTTTCCACGCCAGGAAGACGGACACATTTTCCAGCACAATCATACGTCCATCCATGATAACCACACTCCAGCTGGTCACCGTCAATCCTACCCAGAGAGAGAGGGGTAAGGCGGTGTGCGCAACGGTCATCAAGGGCTCCAATTTTTCCACTTTTTCCCCTAAACAGAACGATGGAATTACCCAAAATTATGCGTGCGATCGGCTTGTCTTTAAGTTCCTCACTATTAGCCGCTACATACCAATAATTATTTAAAAATTTTCTCATTCTAATTTCGACCAAAACATCCAATCTACGCCACTAGTGCCGTCATCTCGAAGAGGGAACCTTAACCTATTAAGATGGATGGCTAAATTGAGCTAATGTCAATTAGTAGCATGACTGTTTAAAGGGTCAACACATTGACGTCCTTGTTTTATTCGAATGGTTTAAAATAATAACATGGAATTTGTTAATCTGTTTTTTGCGACAAATTAATTTTCTATAGTCGCTTTATTCAAGAAGCTAATTCCTGAAGAACCTCTTCAAGCGCTACCAAAAAGGCAGTCGTGTCATCAGAAAGGCCAGTAGAGACTCTAATGAAAGTACCATTACTTTCGTATCCCGGAGTAGAAATTCTTATTCCTCTATCACGCATGGCCTTCACGACCTCACCATTCGGAATTCCCACATCAATAGAAATAAAATTAGTCACTGAGTCCATATAATGGAGCCCAAGTTTCTTACATTTAGCCTTTATGCGGTTCATTTCTCTTTCATTATCATCGAGAATGAATTTGGTATATTCGGCGTCATCAAGTGCAGCCATAACGGCCGCTTCGGCAATGCCGTTTACGTTAAATGTGCTTGTGGTGAGCCTCAGAGCATTTACTGTTTCTTCCGAACTACAAATTGCGTAACCTAGTCTTAATCCAGCCAGGGCGTAAGCTTTTGAAAATGTTCTAGTTAGGATCCATGGTCCCTTGCGGTTCTTAACAATTTCCAGGGCATTAGCGCCGCCTGCATGCAGCGCAAACTCGTGGTAAGCCTCATCAATAAATAACAAAACATTTTCTGGTGTTTGATAGCACACTTCTTTAATTTCGTTTTCCGATAACATTAGTCCGGTTGGGTTGTTGGGAGTAAGAATGATTGAAAGTTTGGTGTTATTGCCTATTGCCTCAATCATGCCTTTCACGTCGATGGCGCCGTCTTCTTTGTTCGGCACCGAAGTAACATCAGCTGATACGACTTGGTACACTCCTTGAAAACGTCGCCAGACTATCTCCGGAGATACGATATTTTCTCCTGGACCTACGGATATTTCGGCAATAGCCGTCAAAAGCTGTGTGCTACCAGCGCCGAAACAAATGGTTTCTTCTGGAACATCATTTGCGACGGCCAACCGGGGCGTTAATTGCGGGCAAGTGCCATCTGGGTAGCGATTAAGCTCAATTGCCGCTATTTGAATTGCTTCTAGAACTTTCGGTGATGGGGGGTGGGGACACTCATTCAAGTCCATCCGAATAATTTGTTTGCCTATTTCATTGGAATATATTTTGGTAGGATTCCAAAAGCCAACGCCTCTATAGTTTTCTCGGAGGTATTCAGATAATTTATGGTCAAACGACAAATTACATGCTCCAATCTTGGTTATGTTCTTATTTAACCGACAGCACACGTGGGGATGATTTGCAAGAACCCCCTTTCATTCAGCATCACCAAGCATTTATCAAGGTTTAATATTTTGTCAGGCATTGTGGTTTCTTCTTACCGAGGATCGGTGAAGATGCTTTAGCTTTGGTTAAAAATATTTTCTGTTCTAAAGTTTTAATTGCATATCATAATTCTTAAATAAACTTTGAAAAAGGGAGGTTGGAGGTACAACAATTTAATCAAGATAAGGCGTTCTAGTCATACCAATATTGCGACGTGTCATTTAAGGTTCTAGCAACGGTGTTAATTGTCTCTTTATACCTAAAAATAAAATGGATTGAGGTCACCTCGTTCAAAAAATTCCGCATAATGATTAAGAATATTTAAGAAAGTTCTTTTGGGTTGCTATAATATTGACCCTTCAACTAATTCATGTTCCGTGTCTAGGAGGCATACATTGACTACTTATTCGCTTCTTTGTCCGACGAGAGGCAGAGCCACCAGAGCGGTTGAATTTGCAGAAAGTGCCATTAGAACAGCTAAACATCCAGAGAGATTGGAATTATTATTCTATCTGGATGACAATGATCCAGAACTCCAATCCTATTACAAGGGCATGGACGCGCTAAAAGAACGCCTTGTGGGGGCTAAAAATATACAAATAACCGAAGGGCCTGAAGTTGGCGTGCCTCGAGCCACAAATTTGCTCGCTAATAAATCTAAGTCTGAAATAATTATGTATACCAGCGACGACCAGATTTATATAGATCATGGTTGGGACAGTCGTTTGGATAAGGAAGTGGCTAAGTACCCCGATCGGATTTTTTGTATCTGGTTTAACGACGGCTGGGAATCAGAAAATTTTTGTACCTTCCCCATAGTGAGCCGGCAATGGATTGAAACTCTCGGTTATTTTCTATTTCCATTTTTTGAGCATTTTTTCACGGACACATGGATATGGATGCTTGCGAAGTCAGTAGACAGAGCGATTTATATACCCGATGTGCTCATTGAACATCGACACTGGAAAATAGGAAAATCAGAAAAAGATGAAACCTACAAAAGGAACGCTACCTCCAATGGAGATTCACGTCATGCACGAGACCGGTCGGTGATTGACAAATTTGAGCGTTATTTCTTGGCTGATGTTAAACTACTACAGAACTCCATAAGGTAAGATGAAACAGCTTGTTTGCGCCTATAAAATAATTAACTGGAGGTAGGGAGCCAGGGGAGAAAAACCTGTCCGATAAAGTTCCAAATTTAAAACGCAATTCCGTGGCTAAACTTGAGAAAATATTTCAAGAGGGACTGCAATATCAGCACGCTGGCCAATTGGAGGCTGCTGTTGAGGTATACAAGCAGTTTTTGTCCGTTGTGCCTAATCAACCAGACGCTTTAAATAATATGGGCGTTTGTCTGATAGAACTTGATCGGTCAAACGAGGCTATAAAAATTTTATCAGGTGCTGTGGATATTTTTCCGCGGGACCACGAGCTTCTAAATAACTTGGGTAACGCCTTGCAAAAGTCCAAGCGGATCGAGGATGCTGTTGCCCGCTTTAATTCAGCTCTAGATTTACAGCCTGACAATATAACAATATTGCTAAATCTTTCCAGGAACCTCCTTCGTCTCGGGGAATATGATAGCGCATTATCGTATTTGGAAAAAGCGCGATATTTGTCACCTAAAAATGCAAATGTAGCAATGGTGGACACTTTAGCTTTGCCGGTAGTCTACAATTCTGCGGAAGAAATTGTGACTGCGCGGGAGCGATTAACTTCCAAATTAGCAGAAATGGAAAATCAACCCTGGAATATTGTTGATCCGGCAACTACCGTCGGCCAAACCAACTTTTTTTTGGCTTATCAGGGTGCAAACGACAAGGATATCCAGAGTAGAGTTGCAGCGCTGTATTTGAAATCTTGTCCCGATTTAGCTTTTGTTGCGGACCATTGTAGGTCTTACAAAAGGGGGGTTGGAAGACGAATCAAACTCGGCTTTATTTCTGCTTTTCTAGGAAAACATACAATAGGCAAACTCTTCCAAGGACTGATCAACGGCTTAGATCGTAATCAGTTTGAGATAATTGTGTTTCATTTGGGCCCAGATCGGCGATTAGAAGACAAACACCTAGCCTTCTTATCTGACAATGTTGATCACTTTCTGTGCGTTCCATCACAATTTTTGCAAGCAAGAATGACTATTTCTGAAAAGGAGCCAGACATAATATACTATACAGATATTGGGATGGAGCCAGTTAGCTACTTTTTGGCATTTAACCGTCTTGCCCCGGTTCAATGCGCCTGTTGGGGCCATCCCGTGACAACGGGAATACCTAACGTCGATTACTTTATCTCCTGGCAAATTCATGAACCGAAAGCTGCTAGCCAGCATTATAGTGAGGAATTAATACTCTTCAGCGGTTTTTGCACAAACTACGACCCGCCTTCATTCACCAGTTCAATTAAAGGACGGGAGGCATTTGGGTTCAACCCCGACGTCAATCTATATGTTTGTCCGCAAAGTCTGTTCAAATTTCATCCAATGTTTGACGATATGTTAGCCGACATTCTGCGCCAAGACCAAAAAGCCGAGATTATACTATTAGATGGGCAGCAGAGTAATTGGGGAAGATTACTAAAAAACCGATTTTCTCGATCCAGCTTGGAGTTGACAAAACGCTTAAGTATTTTGCCGCGGCTAAGTAGCAATGATTATTTTCACCTAATAAAATTGGCAGACGTTATTTTGGACACGCCTATTTTTTGTGGTGGTAATACTAGCTTTGAAGCACTCGCAGCTGGCAAGGTAGTAGTTACGTTACCAGGAGAGTATATGCGGGGTCTATTCACTTCTGGAATTTACATTCAACTTGGACTGGAGGACCTAATACCCAACACGCCTAAAGGGTATGTTGAATTGGCAGTTTTATTGGCAACTAATGCAAAAGAACGCATTAAGCAGGAAAAACGCATTAAAGACCGTTGGCCTTTGATATTTAATAATAAGGAAACAGTTCTTTCTCATGAAGGATTTTTTTCGGAGGCATTAGCCGCTGCCGAAACTAAAATATAAGTAGTCTCAAAAAGCGTATAGACTTCTCGCTGTAATTTGGTTTTGATAGGGCGGCATTTGTAGGCTACTAGAAGAAAGAAGGGGTGGTTTGCCCCTGTGGTAGTTTATTTTGGTTGAAAGTTTTTTAAAGCCGTTAGTACTTCTTTGACAACGGTTGTCCAATCTCCGGGCGATATTTGTCTAAATAATCTCATAGTTGGGTACCAGGGACTATCCTGGCGATTTAGTTGCCAACGCCAATCAGGAGCAGAATTTAATAATAACCACACCGGTCTACCCAAAGCTCCTGCTAAATGTGCCGTCGCTGTGTCGCTAGTTATAATCAAG
>Ga0315338_1002052_pt1 | contig 21650 bp, 20 predicted proteins | sample ASW8metaG_FD_204518 | JGI IMG/M metagenome (GOLD analysis project Ga0315338, IMG submission 204518) | Ammonia-oxidizing marine archaeal communities from Monterey Bay, California, United States - ASW #8 | ecosystem: Environmental > Aquatic > Marine > Coastal | place: USA: California | collected... | reverse complement strand
AACAGTTTATTGCGGCTAAAATTCGCAGCCTGACCCCGGGTGCTGAGAATATCATTTCCCGTCTGGAACTTGAGCAACGCTAAAAAACACTGCTAAAAACGGCCCGACTCCCCGCAACAAACCGGATTGTGCTATCCATGAAAGCGGGTGCGGGGCATGCTGTCCCGGAGCGATTAACTGCTGGAAACCCGACTGCTCGGATCGGGGGATGGACTCCCATCCTGCTGGAAACTGAAACCGCCGTTTGCACAGTCCACAGTAATCTCCGTAGCATCTGTAAAAGTGCCTTTGAGAATTTCGGTGGCCAGCGGGTTTTCAATCTGCTTCTGGAGGACGCGTCGTAGAGGTCTGGCGCCAAAGACAGGGTCGTATCCCTCGTCAGCAAGGCGTTGCATGGCAGCTTCTGTAAGATGTAAATGTAGATGCTGCGCGGCGAGACGCTTCTGTAGCAATTTAATCTGCAGGTCAACAATTTTCTGAATATCTTCGCGCCTGAGCGGATGGAAAATGATTGTCTCATCAATCCGATTGAGAAATTCGGGCAGGAATCGCGCTCGCAGGGACTCATTAACCGCTTCCCGCATTTCCTCGTCACTGCCACCCTGCTCGGTGAGTTCCTGAATCATCTGACTCCCCACATTCGAGGTCATGATGATCAGGGTGTTTGTGAAATCGACCGTGCGTCCCTGATTGTCGGTAAGCCGGCCATCATCAAGCACCTGCAGCAAAATATTGAACACGTCGCGGTGCGCTTTTTCAATTTCATCAAGAAGAACAACACAGTAGGGACGCCGACGAACCGCCTCTGTCAGCGCACCCCCCTCTTCATAACCGATGTAGCCCGGAGGTGCACCGATGAGTCGACTCACAGTGTGCCGTTCCATATATTCGCTCATATCGAGACGAACCATCGCTGTGTCATCATCAAAGAGGACTTCGGCAAGTGCCTTACAGAGTTCGGTCTTACCTACCCCGGTCGGCCCGAGGAACAAAAAAGAACCGACAGGCCGATTGGGGTCTTGCAGTCCACTCCGACTGCGCCGTACGGCGTTTGCAACCGCCTCGACAGCTTCATCCTGCCCCACTACGCGCTGGTGAAGTCGCTCTTCCATGACCAGCAGCTTTGCGCGTTCGGTTTCCATCATCCGAGTGATCGGAATCCCGGTCCAGCTAGCAACAACCCCGGCAATTTCATCCTCGGTAACCTCCTGACGCAGAAGTCGTTTATTGGGTGATGTTGCGCCACTTCCTTTATTCTCAGGGGCGACCTGATTCGCTTCGAGTTCCTCGAGATGCTCTACCAATTGCTTCCGCTGAACATCCAATTCGTAAAGCTCCTGATAATCCTCCTCGGAAATCGCTTTACCGGAGGACGCAGTCTCTTTGATGGCCGCATCCCGCCGTTCAAAATCGTGTTCCAGCTTGACCAACTGCTCGCGAACCTCCTGGACATTGCCCAATCCCGATTTTTCCGCCTCCCACTGCTCACGCAAGCTGGCCCGTTTGCGCCGCAACTCCTCCATTTCCTTTTCGATTTCCGCAAGTTTTTCCTGAGCATGACTTTCGGTCTCTTCCGCTAGTTGGCGCTGGGAAAGCTCCAATTGTGTAAGCCGCCGCTGCACCTCGTCGATTTCGTGCGGAACACTTTCCAACTCCATTGCCAAGCGACTGGCGGCCTCATCGACAAGATCGATCGCCTTGTCCGGAAGGAAACGATCCGTAATGTAACGATTGGACAACTCCGCCGCGGCTACCAATGCCGAGTCCTTAATCTTGACCCCCTTATGATGCGCTTCATAACGCGGCTTAAGACCGCGAAGAATAGCGATGGTATCCTCGACCGTTGGCTCTCCCACAAAAACCGGCTGAAATCGCCTTTCGAGGGCTGCATCTTTTTCAATGTATTTTCGATACTCATCGAGTGTTGTCGCGCCGATGCAGCGGAGATCCCCACGTGCCAGCGCCGGCTTGAGAAGATTTGCCGCGTCATTGCCGCCTTCTGCGGCACCTGCTCCCACAACGGTATGTAATTCGTCAATGAAAAGAATGATGCCGCCCGATGAATCTTCAATTTCGCGGAGTACCGCCTTTAAACGCTCTTCAAATTCGCCCCGAAATTTCGTGCCTGCAATCAAGGCTCCCATATCGAGTGCGATGACCCGCTTATTCTTCAAACTTTGTGGTACATCCGCCTGGACAATCCGAACCGCCAGCCCTTCGGCAATGGCCGTTTTGCCAACGCCCGGTTCACCGATCAGGACCGGGTTGTTTTTGGTGCGGCGCGAGAGAACCTGGATCACACGCCGGATCTCCTCATCCCGGCCAATCACAGGATCAAGCTTGTCCTGGCGAGCGCGCTCAACCAGATCGATACCATACCGTTCGAGAGCCTGGAATTTTTCCTCGGGATTCTGGTCGGTCACCCGCGTACTACCGCGTACTGTCTGCAAGGCCTTCAAGATATCCTGCTCATCGATGGCACAAAGACCAAGGAGATTTTTTGCCTTTTCGTCGCTCTTTGCCAAGGCAAGGAAGAGATGTTCTGTCGAAAGGTACTCATCCTTCATCGTGGCAGCTTCGGACTGCGCCTGGCGAATGACCTGCACAAGGCTTTTTGCAATAGCGGGTTGGCTACCGCCATCCGCTTTCGGCAGTTGAGCCAGTTCGGACGCGACAATCTGCTGCAGCTGTCCGCGGTTGGCACCAATCCGCTCAACGATAGGATTGACGATCCCATCGTCCTGCGACAACAGGGCTGCGAGCAAATGAACCGTCGTGACCTCCGGATTGCCCTCGCTGCTGGCAAGAGCCTGGGCAGCCTGGATTGCCTCCTGGGCCTTGATCGTCAGTTTTTCCATTGGAATCGACATGTCTGGTCCCCACTTACCTAAAGATGGTCTTCCGTGAGAATATTTTCAACCGATCAAACCAACGTACCTTACTGCGCAAAAGGGATCGCCAAAATTCTGCGAGTTAGAGAGCCACACGCCCCACCCTCAACCAAAAAGGAGGAGCCATCCAAGTTCGCCAGACCATGACAAGGTCCCTCCGAGCGAACGGAACGCACCCCGAGCTGGCAGCTTTCACTGCCGGCTCAAATGTCTAAGAGGTTAAGAATCCTTGACCTCAAAGTCGGCGTCAATCACATCGTCTCCGGAACCATTCCCGGCATCTGCAGTTGCTTCCTCGGGAGCAGCAGCACCCGCCTGAGCACTGGCCTCGAGTGTCTTACCGAGAGCGTGGGAGGCCTGTTCCAACTCGGTAATCGCCGCTTTGGTGGCATTCACATCATCGCCGGCGGCCACCTCGCGTGTTTTCGTAATGGACGCTTCGAGTGGATCTTTATCGGACTCCGAAAGCTTGTCATCATTATCTTTGATCATCTTTTCTAGTTCAAAGCACATCGCCTCCGCTTTATTACGAGTCTCCACGATCTCTCGCTTTTGGCGATCTTCTTCGGCGTGCGACTCCGCATCCTTGCGCATTTCCTCGATTTTTTCATCACTCAGACCACTCGTTTGTTCGATACGCACGGTCTGTTCCTTGCCCGAATTCACATCCTTTGCGGCGACGTTGAGGATGCCATTCGAATCGAGATCAAATTTCACCTCGATTTGCGGCACCCCACGAGCTGCGGGAGGAATTCCCTCTAAATTGAACTGACCGAGAAGGCGGTTGTCTTCCGCCATCTCTCGCTCTCCTTGAAAAACGCGAACCGTTACCGCTGTCTGGTTATCATCGGCAGTACTAAAGATCTGCTTGCGTTCGGTCGGAATGGTCGTGTTTCGTTCCACAAGTTTGGTAAACACACCACCGAGGGTTTCAATACCGAGCGACAGGGGCGTTACGTCCAGCAACAAAACATCTTGAACATCTCCGGAAAGCACGCCTCCCTGGATCGCCGCGCCGATCGCGACCACTTCGTCAGGATTCACACCCTTGTGGGGTTCCTTACCAAATATTTTCTGGACCAATTCCTGCACTTTGGGAATGCGGGTCGAGCCACCCACCAGGATAACCTCGTCGATTTGGTCAGGGCTAAGTTTGGCGTCTTTGATCGCGTTTTCCACAGGACCTTTGGTTCGCTGTACAAGCGGGTCGATCAGCTTTTCAAATTCAGCACGAGAAATACTCTGCTGCAGGTGTTTGGGACCATTGGCATCTGCAGTAATAAACGGAAGGTTAATGTCGGTCGTCTGCGCTGTGCTCAATTCCTTCTTGGCCTTCTCGCAGGCCTCCTGCAGTCGCTGTAGGGCCATGCTGTCACTACGGAGATCAATCCCCTGCTCCTGCTTGAAGGCATCGGCGACATGATTAATCAACACATCGTCAAAATCGTCTCCTCCCAGATGCGTATCGCCATTGGTGCTCATCACTTGAAAGACACCATCGGCAAGCTCCAGAACGGAAACGTCGAATGTTCCGCCACCGAGATCGAAAACGACAATTTTTTCGTTTTTGTCTTTATCCAGACCGTATGCCAATGCAGCGGCTGTGGGCTCGTTGATGATCCTTGCTACTTCGAGTCCAGCAATCTGACCTGCGTCCTGCGTAGCCTGGCGTTGTGAATCGTTAAAATAAGCAGGAACTGTGACCACAGCTTTGTTGATTTTATGTCCCAGATACGCTTCAGCAGATTCTTTTAGCTTGCGTAGCACCAATGCGGAGATCTGGGGTGGTGTATATTCTTTGTCGCCGATCTTGATTTTCACAAAATCTTCCGGCCCCCCGGTGATTTCATAGGGAACCATTTTCTCTTCGGACTCCACCTCGTCGTGGCGGCGACCCATGAAACGCTTGATGGAATAGATTGTGTGGGATGGATTGGTCACCGCCTGACGGCGCGCGGGCTCTCCAACGAGTGTCTCGCCTTTGTCTGTATAGGCAACGACACTTGGCGTTAATCGATTGCCTTCGACGTTGGCGATCACCTTCGCTTCCTTGCCCTCCATGACCGCCACCACAGAATTGGTCGTGCCTAAATCGATGCCAATTATTTTTTCACCCTGAGCCATGCATCTCTCCCTTTTCTGCACTCACTGACAAATAAGGTCGCCCTGCTGCCGACCGCGTACAGTCCCCGAATGGAAATCCACCGGGCTGTACACCTTTCTTTTTGCAAACCCTGTGCCAGCCATCGGAAGAGGAACTTAAACCCATTTAAATTAGTAACTTAAGAGACTCCCGCAAGATTGTTTCTTGCCCCCAACGACCAAACATTCTGCCAAATTGACACAGCACATCGGCCCAGCAACGCCCGACTGCCCATTTGGCAGTTTCTTGACAGGTCAAAATGCTCCAACTACAAGTGACGTCACCATTTTGAACAAATCAATTTGGTTCCATGTCTAGTTTTTTGCAGGTGTCGAGGACGCAATCCATGGCCAAACGGAAACCCGCCAAGAAAAAAGCCGCGTCGCCGCAAAAAAAACAGCCCGCGAAGCGGAAAACACCGTCCCGGAGTCCATCCCTGACGACGCTCCGTCGCCGGATTGACCGACTCGACCGGGAGATTTTAAAGCTAATCAACGAACGGGCGACTTTGGCCCACAGTATCGGCAAAATCAAAGATGCATCGCAGCGGACCGTCTATGCCCCGGACCGCGAAGAGGAAGTCCTCTCGCGTGCCGTCGAACTCTCCGATGGCCCCCTTTCGGAACAATGCATCCGCGCAATCTTCCGTGAGATCATCAGTGGATCACGTGCGATCGAAAAAATGCTCCGTGTGGCGTTTTTGGGACCGCTCTACAGCTACAGCCATCTGGCTGCGATCCACCGCTTCGGGCAAACCGTGGAATTTCTTCCCGTAGGAACAATTGGCTCTGTCTTTGAGGAAGTTCATGTCGGCTTGGCCGATTACGGCTTGGTCCCGGTCGAAAACTCCACCGATGGCCGCATTGCTGACACGCTGGACAATTTCATCCGTTATCCGGTGAAGATAAGCGCTGAGGTACAATTAAGAATCCATCATAATCTTCTGGGGAGGGGAGCCCGGAGCGAGGTCAAAGAAGTCTACAGTCGCCCTCAGGCGCTCTCGCAGTGTCGTGGTTGGCTCTCAACGCACCTACCGCTTGCCCGTACCATCGAGGTGACCAGCACGTCCACAGCCGCGCAGGTGGCTAGTGAAAAGCCAGGGGCTGCCGCGATTGCCAGCCTTCAAGCCGGTATCCATTACGGCCTCGATCCCATCGCAACCAATATCGAGGATAATCAGGAAAATTTAACCCGATTTGCGGTGATCAGCCACCAAACCGCACCACGTAGCGGAAACGATAAAACAGCCATCATGTTCCAACTGGAGCATCGGCCGGGAACGCTCGCCGATGCAATGACTATCTTCAAGCGAGGTCGAGTGAATCTTAGTTGGATTGAGTCCTTTCCGATCCCCGATTCTGGTGGCGATTACCTGTTCTTCATCGAACTGCAGGGACACCAGCGGGATGTTAAAGTCAAGCGAGCAATCGCCTCTCTGGGAAAAAAGTCTGTGCGGCTAGATATCCTTGGATCCTATGCCGCTAGTGCGCCGGTATCCTAGTGCGATGAGAGAAAGAATAGCCGGGAGAAAAAAGATATTGTCTTGGGATATCAACCCCATGCCTTTTTCTCATCGAAAACGCTATAGTTCGCACGTTCGGATGTCTCATTATTTCCCTATTAAAGAGTAAATCGTGATTATTATTCTTCGTGCCAACGCGACCGACGAACAAATTGAGCATGTCCTCGAACGTGTCGAGCGGCTCGGCCTCACAGCCCACCTGAGCCGAGGGACGTATCGTACGGTCATCGGCATCATTGGAGATGAAGCCAAGGTCGCCGTTGCGCCGTTGCAAGCGATCCCGGCAGTGGCCCAGGTCGTGCCAGTTTTGCCTCCCTTCAAGTTGGCAAGCGCTGAAGCACATCCTAAACCCAGTATTGTCGAGGTGAGACATGTTAAGTTTGGTGGAGGGCATGTGGGGATGATTGCAGGACCCTGCGCGGTAGAAAGCTCCGAGCAGATGGATGCGATTGGATCTGCAATCCGCGACGCGGGGGCAAATGTTCTGCGTGGCGGTGCTTTTAAGCCTCGCACCAGCCCATACTCTTTTCAGGGACTCGGCGAGGATGGCCTGAAAATACTTCGCGATACCGGCATCAAATATGGCATGCCGGTAGTAACAGAAATTATCGATCCGCGGCACATTGATCTGATTCATGAGTATGTGGACATGTTTCAAATCGGTGCACGGAACATGCAGAATTTTGTACTGCTCACCGAAGTTGGTCGTACCACCAAGCCCGTATTGCTCAAGCGCGGCATGAGTGCCACCGTCAAAGACCTGCTCATGTCAGCGGAATATATTCTTTCTCAGGGTAATCCGAACGTGATTTTATGTGAGCGTGGCGTCAAGGGATTTGACTCCGAAACGCGCAATCTTTTTGATGTTGCTGCCGTCCCAGCAGTCAAGGCCATTTCCCACCTGCCGATTATTGTCGATCCAAGCCATGCAACCGGTCGAACTGATTTGATTCCCTGTTGCGCTCTAGCGGGCGTTGCGGCCGGGGCTGACGGCGTTCACATTGAGGTACACCACTGCCCCGAAGAAGCGCTTTCAGACGGTCAACAGTCCCTGCGCCCCGAACAATACACCCAGTTGGCGGGACAAATACGCGACCTGGCCACACTGCTTGATAAAAAGATTTCACCGACTGGGGAAGCATCCTAATGAGAAAGCCATTTATTGCCGGCAACTGGAAGATGAATCTGGACAGTTGTGGAGCAGTCCAGTTGGCCGCAGCGATTGCCAAACACTCAACCGCCTATCAAGGGATCGATATTGCGATTTGCCCTCCCGCCGTTTACCTGCTGGCCGTAGCCGGAGAACTTGAAAACTCAGTGGTCGCTCTCGGTGCCCAAAACATGTATTTTGAGCCCTCCGGTGCGTTCACCGGAGAAATTAGCGGCCCCATGCTTCGGGATGTCGGCTGTCGCTATGTCATTCTCGGGCATAGTGAGCGGCGTCACATTCTCGGGGAAACCGATGCGGAAATAAACCGTAAGATCCATGCCGCTCTGGCAGTCGACCTCAAGCCTATTTTGTGTGTGGGCGAATTACTCGAAGAGAGGGAGGCGGGTGAAACAGAAGCCGTTGTTGAGAAACAGCTCTCAGGTTCGCTCCAGGGAATTTCGGCCTCACAGATGTCCTCCGTGAGCATTGCGTATGAGCCGGTCTGGGCGATCGGCACCGGAAAAGTCGCCACCCCAGAGCAGGCCCAGGAGGTCCATGCCGATCTTCGCAGGATGATCCGGGACTGCTACAATGCCCAGACTGCCGACGCAGTCCGCATCCAGTATGGTGGCAGCGTAAAGCCGAGTAATACGGCCAATTTGCTTTCCCAGCCTGATATTGACGGAGCACTCGTTGGTGGCGCGAGCCTGACTATTGAAGATTTCCTAGGGATTTTGTCGGAAGCGACCTAACGGTCCCGCCTTGTCCCTGAATGAACTACTACTACGGAAAATGTATTTGCGATGAAAATTGTCTTTATCATCATGGCGTTGATCGGCATCGCCCTGTTCTTGATTCTACTGGTGCTTGTTCAACGAGGGCGCGGTGGTGGACTTGCCGGTGCCCTTGGTGGAGCAGGGGGACAGAGCGCGTTTGGCACCAAAGCGGGCGATGCCTTTACCAAGATCACGATGTGGACTGCGTTTATTTGGATTGTGTTCTGCGTTGTCGCTGTCCGCTTGTTGAGTGGTGACAGTGAACCGGATACCCCCAAACCTATTGACGCAGCGGGGGCTGGCATAGCAACAACGGACGAGGGCAAGACGGCAGTTCCACCAGCAACGGGCGAGGGACCAGAAAAATCTGCCAAAAAAAAGGCTCCGCCTTCTGAATCAGGATTGCCCTCTGATACAAATCCCGCCAGTGGCAATGATGCGGGCAGTGATGACTCGAGCGGTGGTAAATAGCAAGGGACAGGAAACGACACAATCCACCCCTCTGCACTTCGAATTTTCTAGGAGTTTCCTTTGCTGGTAAGCATGACCGGGTACGGCGAGTCCTGCGTCGAGAGTGACAATTTGTCAGCTACGGTTGAAGTCCGCTCAATCAACAGTCGCCATCTGAAAATCAATACGCGAGTGAGCGACGGTATTGCTGGACATGAAACGCAGATCGAGCGGATCGCGCGACAGTACATCAAACGCGGTACTGTCCACATGACGGTCCGTCTGCATCAACTAGGTGATCGGGCTCCCTATCAACTCAACGAGGACGTTTTAAACCACTACCGCGAGCAGTTGCAGGCATTTCACAAACGTCACCCCATGGACGGAACCGTTTCGCTCGCCTCACTGTTAGTCTTGCCCGGTGTTGTTGAAGACATCAAAGGATCGGGCTCCCCAGAAGAAATGTGGGATTTAGTCCTGACCGCCACCAAAACCGCCCTTGAGAAGTTAACCGACATGCGGTCCACCGAAGGGAAGGCAATGGAAGCCGACATGCGTGCTAACATTGCAACGGTTAGCGATAACCTTGGCATGATCGAAGTCCGAATGCCTGCCGTTGTGGAGGCATATACCAATCGTCTGACCGATCGCATCAACAGCCTACTCTCACAATATGATGTAGAAGTGGGACCGGTCGATGTGGTACGTGAAGTTGGCTTGTTTGCGGAGCGGAGCGACATTTCCGAAGAGGTTGTTCGCATGCGGAGCCATCTCAGCCAATTCAAGGATGCCTTGGACACCGATGACGGAAATGGACGGCGATTAGAATTTGTGACGCAGGAAATGTTTCGCGAAACCAACACAATTGGGTCAAAAGCCAACGATGCAGCGATTTCAAAGCACGTGATTGAAATCAAAGCATCCATCGAACGCATTCGCGAAATGGTGCAAAATGTGGAATAACGGGCAACGATTTTGGCCGTTCCACAGAACTACCGTTGCGGGACACCAACCAACATGAATAAGGCCCAACATGAATAAGGCTGGCAAGCTGATCATCGTTTCAGGTCCTTCGGGTGCGGGGAAATCAACGTTGCTTGGAAAAGTCTTCCGCCAGAGTGGCCTACCGCTTGAGTGGAGTGTGTCTGCCACAACGCGAAAGCCACGTCCCGGAGAAGTGGAAGGGCGCGACTACCATTTTCTCTCCAGTAAACAATTCGATGAAAAACGGGCTGCAGGCGAGTTTCTCGAATGCTTTGAGGTCTACAGTCGGGGCCATTGGTACGGAACCCTGGAAAGCGAGGTCGCCCCTAGATTGGAGGCTGGAAATTGGGTAGTCTTGGAGATTGATATTGAAGGCACGATGGCGGTCGTCAAGCGGTATCCGGATGCGATCACCATCTTTGTGCGGCCCAGTTCCCTAGAGGAACTCGGACGCCGACTCAAAGCCCGCGGCACGGAATCTGTGGAAGAGATTGAACAACGAGTAAAGGTCGCAGGCCGTGAGATGGAGTCCATCGACTTTTATCGGCATATCGTGATCAACGACGATGTAGAACAGGCCACGCAGCGGCTTTGTGAGATCCTCAAGCAATACGACCCGGAAACAACACAGACACACTGACAATTCGCCACAAACCGTGTGTCTCACTTTTCTAATCCCCCTCCGAACCTGGGAGTTGGCAATTTATGTTGGATGAACTGCGAGAAGAAGAAATCGTCAACAAAGTTGGTGGGCGTTTCAAACTATCAACACTTATTCAGAAACGGTTGGTTGCGCTCAACGGAGGCTCTCGGCCGTTAGTGGATATCAAAACGGACGACAAATTGAAAATCGTAGTTCAAGAAATACTGCAGGACAAGATTTTCTTGGACTCCTCATCATCAAATGTTCGCATCGCCGAAGAAGTCGAAGATGCGGGCAGTCCACCGGAACTCGACTTGGAGAATCTCTAGTTGGCAAACGCGAAGCCCCATGGGACTTCGTCGCCTACCCGATTAGAAATCGGTTGGGAGCAAGTTTCCGATTGATAGAGACCGGGTTTGAGCCTCTCCGACAGGCTGCACATGAAAAACCGAGAAATTCTCATCGGTGTTACCGGCGGAATCGCGGCCTATAAGACGGCCTCACTAGTGAGTCAGTTAGTCCAAGCGGGCGCCAAGGTCTCTGTCGTAATGACACGCTCCGCGCGTAAGTTCGTGGGAACGGCAACCTTCTCCGCACTTACCGGACGGCCGGTGAATACGCGTGCCTTTTCAGATGATGCGCATCCGCTAGGTGCCCACATTGAACTGGCCGAGCAGGCGGAACTCGTCTGCATCGCACCTGCAACGGCCAACTTCCTGGCAAAAGCAGCAACCGGAATGGCTGAAGACTTACTCAGCACACTCTACCTCTCCTGCAATTGTCCTATCCTGCTCGCTCCCGCAATGAACAGCGCGATGTGGGAAAAGCCATCCGTACAGAGAAATATCCGTCAACTCAGTGAGGATGGTGTCGATGTGGTACTGCCCACCGAAGGCTGGTTAAGTTGTCGGCAGACGGGAATCGGACGTATGGCAGAAGCAGAAGTATTGTTCGCCGAGATCCAACGTAGACTCGATAACTGAGCTCTTTCGCCGCGCGGTATGTCACGCATCCTCATTACCTCCGGACCCACGCGGCAATATCTGGATCCGGTACGTTATCTCACCAACGCATCAAGTGGGAGGATGGGCAGCGCTCTTGCAGCAGCAGCCGTTGCTGCCGGACATGATGTCGTCGTGGTAAGCGGGCCAGTCACGATCAGCTATCCGCCCGAAGCCGACGTTCATCATGTCACTTCCACTGAGGAAATGCTCGAACACTGCAAGGAATTATTTCCCAAATGCGACGGGCTGATCGGTGTGGCAGCACCGTGCGACTACCGCCCAAAAACAATCGAGCCAAACAAAATTGCAAAAACCGGCGAACCGCTGCACTTGAAACTGATCGAAACGGAAGACATCGTTGCCACCCTAGCTAAGACCAAACAGCAGCGATGGGTGGTCGGATTCGCTTTGGAAACAGAAGATCCCCGGTTCCGCGCCTTGGTCAAACTCGAAAAAAAAAGTTGTGACCTGATGGTACTGAATCAGGTTGAGGCGATGCATTCGCAGAATAACGCGGTTGAAATCATCGCCCCGAGCGGAGAGATCATCGCAACGTTCGAAGGCCGAAAAGAGGCGGTCGCCGAGCAAATTTTCGGGGTCATCGAAGAGACTCTGATTCACGAGCCTTGAGTCCTTTTTGAACCGCACAGGACGAGGAACCAACTTCTATTAAGAGCGACCATGAAAGAATCGGTCGTTCTCTGGGTTGGTATTTTCAGCAAAAACGGTACTTCCGGACCATCTATCTGCTATGAGGAAAAAAATCGCCCTCACTTTTGGAAACGGGGGGCACGTTTATTTACAATAAAGCGGAGCGTCCGAACCAGCACGAATCATCAACCAGAGCGCCTTTGGAGAAGTTTGAAATGTTGTCCACCATTGCCCGCTATAGCCTTCGATCGCTGCTACTTTTGTCATGCTTGGCTGTCGCAGAGATCGCTTTCTGCCAACAAGACGATGTCCTCAGCCGGATCTATGGCACAGGAGTCCACGCCTATTTCCGCGGAGACTATCGACAGGCCTATAAAAGACTCACCACGGCGATTGAGAGTGGCAACCGTGATCCCCGCGCATATTATTTTCGTGGGCTGGCCTATCAGAAACTGGGGCGGCCGGAACAGGCAAACCAGGATTTTACTCGGGCTGCAGATCTTGAGGTGCGCGATGGAAATTTAGCCGATCCGGTCAGCCGGGCACTGATGCGTGTTCAAGGGCCGACTCGCCTGAAGTTGGAAAGCTATCGGACCGAGGCCAGGCGAAAAATCAACAAGCGCCACGGTGAAATGGATGAAGATCGATTCACACCCCGAGGAAAAGAAAGGCTGAGCCCGGAGCCCGTTTTGGAACCGGAGGAGGTAACTACCAAAGAGACGGATACAGAAGGGACGGCTACAGACTTCCCTCCACTGGAAGAGCCGCCCGTTGATAAAGAAACGGACGATTCGGAAAAACCAAAAGACGAGCCGGGAGATCCCTTTACAGAGAATGAAACAGACGATTCGGAAAAGCCAAAAGAAGATCCGGGTGAAAACCCATTTGAAGAAAATCCATTTGAATCCTAGAGGCCGAAATCACGAGGATTGGGGCGAGCAGAAGTAACCGGTACCAGTAGCTGGCAACGGGGACGTAGCTGGTAACCTAGCCGCCACAGATCGGTTTACCGGGGGCCACTCATTCCGGACCGTTCGCGTAGAACCGGCCTTCTCGAAAAGCGGCTGCCATAGCCCGCGGTACTTCAGCCTCGGCCAGCACCACATGGGCCCGGTTTTCTGCCACAAGCGCCATCATCGCCTGCTCCTGGGCAACCGCTTCGGCCCGTCGCCTTTCCGCTGTCGCCTGAGCAACGCGGGTATCGGCCTCAGCCTGATCGGCCTGCAGACGGGCTCCAATATTTTCGCCCACATCAATATCCGCAATATCAATGGAGACAATCTCAAACGCGGTTTGTGCATCGAGGCCCCGAGCCAACACCGCCTTGGAAATTCGATCTGGATTCTCCAACACGTCTAGATGGCTGTCTGCCGAACCTATCGACGTAATAATCCCCTCGCCAACCCTGGCAACGACCGTGTCTTCAGTCGCCCCACCAATCAACTGTGCCAGATTGGTTCGTACGGTAACACGAGCCGAAACCCGTAACTCGATACCGTTCCGGGCAATCGCACTGAGCGTTGGCTTCCTCGACTTTTTTGGATCCGGGCAATCGATGACTTTGGGATACACGCTCGTCCGCACAGCATCCAGGACATCCCGACCAGCTAAGTCGATGGCTGCAGCCCGGTCAAAATCGAGATCCATACCAGCTCGATGGGCAGCAATAATTGCCTTGATGACATTGGGGACATTCCCACGTGCGAGAAAATGAGCTTCCAGCCTCTCTGTACTGATGCCTGTTACCGGGTCGCTACCCACACCCGCCTGCACAGCCATAATCTTCGCTTCTACAATGACTCGGGGATTGACCTGACGGAATGTCATGCCGATGAGTGTCGAAAGCCTCACGTACGCCCCCGACATGTAGGCCCGGAACCACAGTTTGCCATAGAGCATGAGTACGACAATCGTTCCAAAGATGACCAGGGCCAACAAGGCTATGACGATGATCATTGTCGGGGTAGTCGCGCCAGACTCGGCTGCGAATAGAATAGCACTACGGAAGGACATCTGCACCCTCTATGTGTGTCGTGAGGCCAAACAGGGGAAACCCAGAATAAAGCCGCTCCAGCCACCTGAAATCATAGCGGATCGCAGTTTATAACAAAACCGGCTCAGACTGCGATGTGCCGAAATAAAACGAGGTAGAAGCAGGCTTTTTGGGATGCCACGGCACCACCACGTGTCCCTTTTGCCTACCGGAACCGCCCTCGATATAATGCCGTAACCGCTGAGCACGACCCAGCCAAGTCAGACAGCGACTTCGACATACAGACACAACCATTTTTTCAATCCAGCTACTCTTTCAATATAGCGGAGGCATGAGATGAAACACTACTTAACCGTCGGCTTCATTTTTCTGGCATTCTTCACCACACAATCCTCTTCGGCGGTGGATGTAAAAAGTGGGCTTCAGGTCGGTGATCGTGTGCCTGCATTTTTGGTCACAAAATCGGGCGGTATCGACGACGGAGTCGATGTCGATGAAACGCTTTGCTATCGATGCCGACTCGGCAACAAACCGGTTGTGATGGTGTTTGCACGTAGCACGGGAGATAATCTGGCAAATCTCGTTCGGCAGATTGACAAAGCAGTTGCTCAAAATGCCGACAAGAAAATGGCTTCTTTTGTGAATATCTTGGGGAAGAATGCAGATGCGGTCGCCGCGTCGGCAAAACAATTTGTTAAAAAGAACAAATTTAAAAACGTCGCCATCTGTGTTCCTACCGACCAACCGAATGGTCCGGACGGATTCAAAATTTCACCGGATGCTGATGTGACCGTGATGACCTACGTCAACGGGCAGGTCAAAGACAACAAAGTTTTTGGCAAAGGGGGTGCCGACCGCAAAGGAGTCCAAGCGGTCGTTGCCGGCACTAAAAAGATATTGCCCGCGAGCAGTACGAATTGAAGTCTTGGTAATCGTTGGTTGATTGCGTTTGGAACCACTTGTGGTTCCAATGAGTCCAAATGCATGCAAACAATAATGGCTTCTTCCTAGTGCTCCCGAAACGCTTCATCTATTGTGTTGCAGTGACTGCTTCACTGATGGGAGTCTGGGGAGGGTGTTCTGGTGGATCGACCTCTGATGGCGATTGGCGATCGGTGGGTGGTCGTCGTCCCGGTCAGGTGGATCTGTTGCCGCTCAACCTGTCGGAGCTCAATGCCCTCATCGCCAGCCACCGTGGCAAGATTGTGGTTCTCGACGTCTGGGCCACGTATTGTCAGCCCTGCATGCGGGATTTCCATGAACTGGTCGAGTTAAGCAAACGCTACAGCCCCAAGCAAGTTGCCTGCATCAGCCTCTCACTCGATAATCAGGGGCTGCGACCCCTCGACCAAGTTGTTCCACAAGTCTTGCATTTTCTCAACGAGCAGCGGGCAACCTTTGACAACGTGATCATGCTAGAGGATTCTGATCAGGTGCTAAGGGCTTTACGGCTCTCGAGCGTTCCCGCCGTGTTGGTCTACAACAAGCAGGGACAATTGCTCGAGACGGTCAAACCGAGCAATGGACAGTCGCCGTACGCGAGGGTCGGACAAATCGTCTCCGGGCAGATCGCAAACTCGCCCTGAGCCCCCGCGGTGAATCCTTACATGGATGTTTGCAGCGTGGGGACTACTTAATATCGATCAGTTCCACCGTAAAGTGGAGGCGGGAATTCGGAGGAATATCTCTACCTGCTCCACGTGCTCCATATCCCAACTCGGGTGGAATCTCCAGTTCGATCATGCCCCCCTTGCCCACCAACTGCATACCCTCCGTCCAGCCTGGGATCACGCGGTTGAGAGCAAAAGTCAACGGCTTGCCCCGCTTGTAGGAACTGTCAAACTCCTTGCCATCATCGAGCCAGCCACGGTAGTTGACCGTGACCGTATCGGTGGCCTTTGGTTTTGGACCGTTGCCCTTGCGGATAATCTTGTATTTTAGACCGGAAGGAGTCGTCGTAAATTCATTCTGGGTATCTGCCGTCACCGGCTTGGTCGCCCACAGAACCCCACTGAAGATCACGGAAAAAGCAAATACAGACAATACGGTGCAATAGTGCCGATGCAATGAGTTGGACATCGAGAACTCCCTTTCCATTTTTGGCTACAGAACGACTCAACGAAGGCGACAGCCTAACACAGCCCGCCCTAGCAGGCAAAGGGAAAGAAATAGGTTGGTTTTGGAATGCGGGCAGCACACGCGGCCTCAATAGGGCAAACGCCTACCGAACCTGTAGCAGAGCCTCGCCATAGATCGCGAAATTTCAATTCGACGGCTTGGCGGTATAGACTCCATCCGGACCCTGGAGTTTTACCGGTTCGAATTTTGCCGACTCCACGGCATTCCAGAGCGCGCGTGGAGAGAGTGTTTTACCCGCTTGGGGCGTGACCACAGCAAAATTTTTGCTCACGTTCGCCTGGACCTTAACCACTCCAGAGACCGTATACAATTTACGGGCAATCTTCTTGGCACAGTTGGCACAGTGCATATCTTCCACAAAAATCCAAGTCAGATCCGGCTGGGCGGCATCGACCTGCGGAGCGATAAAGGAAGAAAGTGCAAATAAACTACAAAAAAAGATGCGTCTGTTCATCGTCCAAAATTCACTTTCTGTCAAAGGAAATCAACGGTTCGTATGTTTACTCCCGATTCTTAGCCTGGATTATCGCCGTACATAAAGGCCGTTGGCAGCAACCACTAGGCACCCCAGGTCATTTACGTGGGCCTTTCCGCAAACCACAACGACTTGTTTTTCCGACACATCAAAAAGATTGCGGGCATCCATCGGCAATACCTGACCTCGATCGTCCTGAAATTCGACCGCAGCCAAACCTTCTTTTAATTGATTCACTTTTTGCCGCGCACAGAATTTACAGGCCGGATCGCTACAGACATGATCTGTCGCCGAACTTTTTATTTCCGAAAGCGTAATCGGATCGGCAAGAATGAAGGCCGCTTTACCCGGGGTCCATGGATTAGCAACACCTCCTATCTGACCTACGAGCACGACCTCGCGAGGCGATTGGTAGTTTTCCTGAACATCGAGAACCCCCTCCACACCCTCCGGTTCCTCTTCGAGCAGAAATTGCTTGCGTGCCGCTGCGAGCTTTGCCGGATCATACCGAGCCACGCTCTCCTGACAGCCAAAGTGCACCAGGACCATCGTCAGGCAGAGCATCCAAAGCGACAACCGTTTCATAACAATCCTCTACGGGGCTGATCAAAACTTTATTTTCTTCGACGTTTTAGCGAGTGGTGGTTTACCAAAAAGCTGCTCTGTGGGCCACATCGCTTGCACCTCTAGAACTGCCAGCATCGTTGTTCGGGGGGGGGAGTAACCTACGTACAGCAAGATCCCCTCACTGCATGCAGCCTCATCTGTGGGCATTACGTCTGGTTTGAGAAGCGAGTGAACTACAAAGCCTCTGAGAAGGCGAGAAAACGATGTGATATTTACGTATTTTTTGTGCGGTCGCCTCGCCAATACCCCCGCAAGAATCTCTCACTACTTTCGACTATAATCCTGGCAATCCCCTGCCGCCCGGATGGCAGCGGCCACTTGCGGTCCCCCTTACGAAACCAGCCTCAGGCCCCACCTCTGGAGGATTCCGGCTGAAAGAACAACTCAAGAGCCGCAATCCCACTGAGCAATCACCCATTCAAGAAGGAAAGGAATTTCATGGTCACCCGACTGACTCTGTTTTTATTATTTCTCTCGACACTCCCGACCCCACTAGCGCGAGCAGCGGGCGAAGCAGGCTTCAAATCGATTTTTAACGGCCACGATTTGTCGGGATGGAGCGGCAACGACAAGTTCTGGAGCGTCGAAGATGGTGCGATCACCGGACGTACCACCAAAGAAAATCCCACACCGAGCAACACATTTTTAATCTGGACTCAGGGTGAGGTGGACGATTTTGAACTCAAGCTCAACTACCGGATTGTGGACGGCAACTCGGGTATCCAATATCGTTCCAACGACCTGGGCAATCATGTCGTACAGGGTCATCAGGCCGACTTTGAAGCGGGAGATGTCTGGTCGGGTGCCCATTACGAGGAGCGGGGACGGGGAACCTTGGCCCGTCGCGGAGAGAAAACCAAAGTCGGTAAAGACGGCAAGGCGACCGTCCTCGGAAAGATCGGCGATACTGCCAAGATGCAGGAGGCCATCAAAAAGGAGGATTGGAATGAGTACACCATCATTGCCTCCGGAAATCGAATGATCCACAAGATCAACGGGATCACAATGTCGGAGATCATCGACGACTTTGGCAACCAGAGCGGCATCCTTGCCCTGCAGTTGCACGCAGGCCCGCCGATGGAAGTACAGTTCAAAAATATTCGCCTCAAGCGATTACCTCTGGCTGGGAAAAAGAAAGCGGTCTTCATCGCTGGTAAAGATTCACACTCTCGCGGCTCCCACGAACACAACGCAGGCTGCACGTTGTTGGCCATGGCCTTGAATGAAAACATGCCAAAGATGCATGCGGTGGTCTACCGCGATGGCTGGCCAGAAGATCCTACCGCACTCGACAATGCCGATACGGTAATCCTCTACGCCGATGGTGGAAAAAGGCATCCGGTCATTCCTCATCTCGATGAGCTCGATGCGCTCAACAAAGAAGGGGTCGGGGTGATCTGCATGCACTATGGAGTCGAGGCCCCCAAAGGTCCGGTCGGGGACCGCTTTCGCGATTGGACCGGTGGTTATTTTGAAGCGCACTGGTCGGTCAATCCAATCTGGACTGCCAATTTTAAAAAACTCCCCGAACATCCGATCACGCGGGGTGTTCCTCCGTTTACGATTCGCGATGAGTGGTACTACCACATGCGGTTTCGCGATGGGATGGAGGGCGTTACACCGATTCTCAGTGACCTGCCTCCCAAAGAAACCCTCGACCGGGGTGGCGACGGATCCCACTCTGGAAATCCGGACGTCCGTGCCGCCATCGCCCGGGGAGAATTGCAGCACGTTGCCTGGGCTTCCGAGCAGAAAGACCGTGGACGCGGCTTCGGCTTTACTGGCGGCCATTTTCATCACAACTGGGCGGATGACCCTTTTCGAAAAATCATGCTCAACGCAATTACCTGGACGGCCGGAGCAGAGGTGCCCGCCGAAGGGGTCCCCTCCACATCACTCAGCAAAGAGGATCTTAGAGGCTTGCTGCCCAAACCGCCCGAGCCGGAGGTAAAGGCGGCACCCCCACCGAAGAGATCAAGCGGACACCCCAATGTGGATCCTGCGGTCTCAGCACTCGATATCCATCCAGATCTTGAAGCCACGGTGTTCGCAACTGAGCCGATGCTCGCTAGCCCTTCGAACATCGACATCGATCACCGCGGACGAGTCTGGGTCTGTGAGGTTCTCAACTATCGAGGACATCGAAACGATCGTGCCGAGGGTGATCGCATTCTGATATTGGAGGATACCGATGGTGATGGCAGGGCGGAGAGCAAGAAGGTTTTTTATCAGGGGCGCGACATCGATTCACCGCATGGCGTCTGTGTCCTCGGAAACCGCCTTATCGTCTCCGCCGGTAACAAGGTTCTAATCCTTACCGACACCGACGGAGACGACAAGGCGGACAAGAAAGAAGTACTTTTTTCGGGCATCAGTGGCGTGCAACACGATCACGGAATTCACGCGTTCGTTTTCGGGCCTGATGGCAGACTTTATTTCAATTTCGGCAATGCGGGTGGCCAACTGAAAGATCGCCAGGGCCGGCTGGTTACCGACTTAGCCGGTAACCAGGTAGCCGATCGCCGAAAACCCTATCAGCAGGGCATGACGTTTCGCTGCAACAGTGATGGTACCGATTTGGAAACGCTCGGCTGGAATTTTCGCAACAACTGGATGGCAACGGTCGATAGCTTTGGTACCGTCTGGCAATCGGACAACGATGACGACGGCCACTATGGAGTCCGCATCAACTATGTGATGGAATTCGGCAACTACGGCTACCGGGATGAACGCACGGGAGCCGGTTGGCACATCGTGCGTACCGGCCGCAGCAACGATCGAGCCATGCGCCACTGGCATCAGAATGATCCGGGAGTCGTCCCAAACCTCCTGCACACTGGGGCCGGTTCCCCAACCGGAATCACGGTGTATGAAGGGCAACTGCTTCCAAAGTTGTTTCACAACCAACTGATCCATTGCGATGCGGGGCCACGGATCGTCCGCTCATATCGCGTTGAAGAAGATGACGCGGGCTATTCGGCCCAGATCGTCGATCTAATCAGCGGTGAGCGCGACCCAACATTTCGCCCTTCCGATGTGTCGGTCGCACCGGATGGCTCGTTGTTTGTCGCCGACTGGAACGATCCCGGAGTAGGGGGCCATCAGGCGGAGGATCTGACGAGTGGCCGTATTTTTCGGCTCGCTCCGAAAGGTGCCCAAGCGGGCTACCATGTGCCCGAATTCGACTTCGACACCGCACAGGGGGCAGCACAAGCACTCAAAAATCCTAATTTTGCCGTTCGATTCCTGGCGTTTGCAGCACTGGAGAAAATGGGAACTGCTGCTGAAAAAGCATTGTTGGAACTTTGGAACGGAGAGACTCCGAGGTATCGCGCCCGCGCGCTTTGGCTACTCGGAAAATTGTCTCCCGGTGGCGTAGGTTATCTCCAGGAGGCACTTGAAGATGACGACCCCGACATCCGTATCGTGGGAGTGCGGCTTGCACGCCGAGACAAAAAGAATTTGATTCCGATTGTCGGGCAATTGGTCAGCGACCCGAGTCCCCGGGTCCGTCGTGAGCTGCTACTTGCCCTGCGGCACAATCGCGATCCGTCAGCGGCGGACCTCTGGGCCGAACTTGCTCTCAAGCATGACGGGCAGGACCGCTGGTACCTTGAGGCACTTGGGATTGCCGCAGACCAACAATGGGATCCTTTTTTTGCGGCCTGGCTCGCTAAGGTCGGTAGCGACTGGTCGTCCGCGGCCGGTCGTGATATCGTCTGGCGGAGCCGGGCCGAGGCCGCCATGCCTTTGCTCGCAAAGATCATCAAGATGTCTCCCCCTGAAGAACATTTACGTTACTTCCGCGCTTTCGATTTTCATCGTAATGGACATCGTGACGGACAGGGTGGCTCTCCAAAAGAGCAAGCAATCGAAAGTATTCTGCTACCGTGAAGAGGCATACCACAGCTCTGATTCTGTTTTTTCGTTTTCTCCCTTGCTGGCGCAGCAGGTGCAATTGTTGCGCGTGGGCAGTGCGGATGCTCACGGGCATGGTCATTGCCACTGGAATCGCATCGGCCGACCCGGCGGAACAACAAGCCCGTGATACCTCGAACGCCGAAGCACTTCTGCGACTACCTAATTTCGATTTGGCAGCCCGACCCGACCTGCAAACCAGTCTCAGTCGCTATCTCACAAAACATGTAGGTACGACACGCTACTTTCAATTGATCCGGCAATTTAAACTGCACGAGCGGAGT
>Ga0315338_1002051_pt1 | contig 21655 bp, 13 predicted proteins | sample ASW8metaG_FD_204518 | JGI IMG/M metagenome (GOLD analysis project Ga0315338, IMG submission 204518) | Ammonia-oxidizing marine archaeal communities from Monterey Bay, California, United States - ASW #8 | ecosystem: Environmental > Aquatic > Marine > Coastal | place: USA: California | collected... | reverse complement strand
ACGCTGGCAGGTATTAAGGAACTGCCGCTGCGAGGGATTATAGTTCGCAAAGAATCGAAGGCCCACGGCACAGGAAGGTTTGTCGAAGGTCCTTACCAGTCGGGTGAGAGCTTGGTGATTGTTGAAGATGTCGTGACCACAGGTGGTTCGTCGTTGAAAGCAATCGAACATTGCGAGGCAGCGGGTTTGAAAGTGGAACGCGTGTTTGCCATTGTCGATCGGCTGGAAGGCGGCCGCGAGGCGTTTGCTGCGAAGGGCTATGAATTGACGACACTGTTTACAATCAAAGATTTTGGGATTGAGCCACCTCAATCGGAATAAACAGCCCGCGAGTTTTAGCGTGATTCGTGGTTAAAAAAGTTGAATTGGATCAGGGGTCTTCTTTAACAACGAGCGAAGCCAAGGATGGAAACTTCGTTACATCGTCAGCTGAAAGAGCATTACGCCGTAGATGCCACCAAGCAGGAGGTGGCGCTCGAAGGGTATCGAATAGATGCTGTGCGCAATGGTCGGTTGATTGAGATTCAACACGGTTCGTTGGCGGCGATCCGCGATAAGATTGCTGCCCTGCTAAAGAACCATCGCGTGATCGTGGTCAAACCCATTATCGCCACTAAGCAGTTAGTGAAGTTAGACAGTAAGGGGGGCGAAGAAGTTGATCGGCGGCGGAGTCCGAAGCGGGGCCAGATGCTCGATATGTTTGACGAGTTGGTTTACTTTACGCGAGTGTTTCCGCATAAGCGACTGACCCTGGAAGTGGCCCTGGTGGAGGTCGAAGAATTACGTTACCCAGGGCATGGGCGGAGGCGGCGACGGCGGGAGAATGATTTTCAGGTCGAAGACCAACTCTTGACGCGGATTGTCGAAACGCACCGATTTCGGACGCTGACTGATTTGCGACGGCTGTTGCCGACCAAGCTGCCAGCCTCGTTCCATACTGGGCATTTGGCTGAAATGATGGGGATTCGGCGTCAGGTGGCCCAGCGGATTGCCTATTTTCTTCGAGAGACGGGGGCCATTTACATCGTTGGAAAACAGGGCAATGCGGTATTGTACAGCCGGCGGAAACGGGCTGCTGCGTGACTTGGTCGACGTGGTGGGGTCCCGTAGCGGGCTTGCGAGCAGCCTGGGCAGGGCGTACCCTGCTATCTTCCCCAACTTTGTCTAGAACCGCTGGATTGTGGACGTACAGCCCTTTAAGGTTGTTTGCGGCTCCCCAGTTAGAGGTAACCTGGCCGCGAACAAAGTGTTTTTTGTGAACGAGAACAGACGAGGAAATTCAATATGAGCGAACGGAGCGAGCCTGCTAGCCGATCGCCGCTGCGTAAGCTCACTGGTGTGCAGATTGTCGGGACGGGCAGTTTTCTTCCCGACAATGTGGTAACCAACGAGGATCTTGCCTCGCTGGGCTGCGATGCCGACTGGATTGTGCAGCGGACGGGAATCCACGAACGGCGGCACGCCCCGATTGGGATGAACACCAGCGATATGGCCATCGCGGCAGCTGAACGTTGCTTGGAATCGAGTGGCGTGAAACGCAGCGAAATTGATCTGCTGATTCTGGCTACATTTACGCCCGACCGTCTGCTACCAGCGACGGCAACGACTGTGCAGGATCGTCTGGGATTGAATTGCGGGGCGATGGACCTATCGGCCGCTTGTGCGGGATTTGTTTATGCCTTGCTGACGGGAATGCAATTTGTTGCCACGGGTGGCAGCAAGCGCGCCTTGGTGATTGGCGTGGATACGAATTCGCGGATGGTTGATCCAAAAGATCCAAAAACGTTCCCGTTGTTTGGCGACGGGGCAGGGGCCGTAATTTTGGCGCCGGGTAGCCCCGAGCAAGGAGCGGTTTCTTATACGCTGGGATCTGAAGGGGACGGCGCTGACTTTTTGTGTCGTCCTGCTGGTGGAACTGCCAATCCGTATCGCGAAGAAGTATTGAAAGATCGTTCGTCGTATTTGTCGATGGATGGCCGAGCCGTGTTTAAGTGGGCGGTGCGGTTGGTGGACGAAGTTTCGCGACAAGTGGTCGAAGCAGCGGACCTGTCGATTGACCAGATTGACTGGTGGTTGTTGCACCAAGCGAATGTACGAATCATTGACGCGGCTGTGGAAAACCTGGAGATCGATCGCGAGAAGGTGATTATCAATCTCGACCGTTACGGAAACACTTCTGCGGGGACAGTACCGATTGCATTGGACGAAACTTTGCAGGCGGGCAAGATCCAGCGGGGACAACATTTGTTGATGTCGGGATTTGGCGCCGGTTTGGCGTGGGGGACTACCGTTTGGCGGTGGTAGAAAAAATAACTAACCAAGCTTAGCAATCAGACACGGAAGTAACGACACGATGGCAACAGCGAAGAAGAAACAGAAGACTTTGCCTGCTCGAAGCAAAGTGAAAGAGGCCGATACATGGGATCTGGCGAGCCTCTACCCCAACGACGAAGCTTGGGAGACAGCTTTTACGAAGTGGGAAAAACAAATCAAGAAGTATGGCTCATTTCGGGGCAAGCTCGGAAAAAGTGCTGCGGATTTGGCTGCTTGCTTGAAGTTTGATACCAAATTCGATCGCGCGGCTGAACGGTTGGGGACCTATGCGTTTCTAAAAACGACCGAAGATACGGCAGCCAGCGAGTATCAACGGATGATGGGCCGTTTTCAACATGCGGCTGTGGAAGCAGGTCAGGCAGCGAGCTTTATGCGGCCCGAGATTCTTGCCATCCCGGCTACCAAGTACAAGAAATTTCTCAGCTCGAAAGAACTGAAGTCGTACCAGTTGGTGTTGGAACGGTTGGTGCGTTACAAGCCGCATACGTTGAGCGATTCTGAAGAGCGGCTGCTGGCTATGCAGGGCCAAATGGCCGAGACGGCGAATCATACCTTCGGGCAGCTAACCGATGCCGACTTGAAGTTTGGCATGATTAAAAACGAACATGGCGAGAGCATTGAGCTTTCGCACTCTTCATTTTCGGCACTCTTGCATTCGCCTAAGCGATCGGTTCGTAGTAAGGCGTTTTCTCAATATTACGATGTTTTTCAAGCGCATGAGAATACGTTGGCGGCGACGTTAAACGGGTCGGTGCAGAACGACATTTACAATGCGAAGGCGCGTGGTTTTGATAACGCACTGTCGGTATCGTTGTTCTCAGACAATGTACCGCAGAGTGTGTACGACAATTTGATTTCGGAAGTTCGCAGTCGGCAGCCGGCCATTTGTCGTTATTTGGATCTGCGTCGACGTAAGATGCGGCTGAAAGAGATTCATCAATACGATACCTATGTGCCGATTTTAAGCGATCTCGATCAGCGGCGCAATTGGAAGCAGGCGACCGAGGTGGTGATGAAGTCGCTGGAACCGTTGGGCGAAGAGTACTGCAGCACGTTGCGTCAAGGTTTGACCGAAGCACGCTGGTGCGATCGTTATCCGAATCGTGGCAAGCAGAGTGGGGCGTTTAGCTGCGGGACGTTCGACGGCGCGCCGTATATCATGATGAATTATCAGCCAGCCGTGCTGGATCATGTGTTTACGCTGACGCACGAGGCGGGGCATTCGATGCACAGCTTCTATTCGGCCAAGAGTCAGCCTTTTCAGTATTACAACTATGTAATCTTTGTCGCTGAGGTTGCGAGTACGTTCAACGAGCAGTTGTTGAGCCGTTATTTAATGCAGCAGGCCAAAACTGACCAGGAACGGGCATACTTGATCAACCGCGATATCGATGCCATCCGGGGTACGATCATCAGGCAAACCATGTTTGCTGAATTTGAGAAGGTGATACATGCTCTGGCCGAAGCGGGTGAGCCGCTGACCATTGAGTGCTTTAAGCAAGAGTACGGCAAGTTGCTGGAGGCATATTTCGGACCAGATTTTGTCATCGACGAGCAATTGAAGCTGGAATGTCTGCGGATTCCGCATTTCTATCGAGCGTTTTACGTTTACAAATATGCGACAGGCCTTTCGGCGGCGATTGCACTTAGCGAAAGAGTGTTAAGCGGCGGTAAGCAGGAGTTGAACGATTACCTGTCATTCCTCAAGGGTGGCTGCTCGAAGTATCCTCTCGATCTATTGCGCGATGCCGGCGTGGATATGACCAAGCCGGAGCCGGTGCAGACTGCACTCGATAGGTTCGAGTCGTTGGTGGATGAGCTTGATACGCTGTTGTAGAAAATGTATTAGTTCTGATTCACAGCGTGAGCACAAAAAGTCCTAATAATTTGCCCGCGAATTACGCGAATGTCTGCATATAAAAAATAATTGCAGGTTGTGTTACTGGCACCAATATCTCATTGCTACTCAGCGCGCAGGCTGTTTTTGCCGTATTGGGTGACCCAGTAGAAGGGGGTGCCGAATTCGTCGACGCGTAGTTCGCCGGCTAGGTGTGCTTGGCTGAGGACTTTATCAACGGCGCGTTTCAAGTAGGTTTTGCGGCGTGGGAATTCGACTTCAATCTTGTCTGGGTCGATTTCTCTTTGTTCTAACATCCATTGATCGAGGATGAGTGGGATGCCGATTCGTGGTGCAAGGGCTTCGAGGGCTTGGGCGAGTGTGTAGTTGGTGATTTCGACGGTGAGCGAATCGAACAACTTGGGCGCTGTTTGACGTTTGCCGCCTTGAGGTTTCCAGCCGACGGGCCAGGTTTCGATGTCGGGGTCGAACAGATGCACTCGGATTTGCACCGGCCCTTCGCGTGGTTTCTCGGGGTGAAATGCCAGGCCTTCTTGTCGGAGGGCGATCGCTAGAGCTGTGCCCGTGGTTAGACCGTGAAGTTCAATACCAACGAGGTAGTCTTGTAATCGAAGCTTGGTACCCTTGTCTCGAATTACTTGGAGTAGGAATTTTTGTTCTAGTTTGCTGAGCATCTGAGCTGTGGTTAACTCAGTGGTTGAAAAGTCGATTAACTGCACCAGGTTGGCGTGAGCTGCGTTGAACTGTTTTTCAGTCAGTCCGAAGCGGCCTCGCTGGGCATCGACTTCAGCGCCTTCTTTGGCCAAGCGTTCGAGGTAGGTTTTTAGTCGGGGCAGTTTGTGTACTGGGTAGCGGTGCTTAGGCAGGACGAGTTCGTTATCTTGAGTCAGGATGGCAACGATTTTGATCCGTGGGCCGGGCGACGATTCGGTGATCGAGATCGTCGGTTTATCGTCTGCCCTGGCGCTGCGAAGTTGCACCCGTCGTAGGTCGAGTTGGCCAAGCCGTTTGGCCCATTCTTGTGGGGCGGTGATGGGCAGGCCCGATTGCATGGCGACGTCCAACTCGATCGGCAATTCTGCTAGGGCTGACGAGCAACACAACATTCCGAGAATCAGGGTAGCCACGCTTAGAAGGCCAGTAGAGGCAGCCTGTAAATTCGCAGCCCTAAAATTCATTGTATTTCCCGTGAAGTACCAAACGTTGATCTTGCTGCTCACTAGGGAAGTATAGCACCTGATAGGCGGGGAGACCTTGGTTACTGACGCAGCGGGATCGTATGGGGTAGTCGGTTGCTATTGGGGCGGAATCTGGCAAAATATGGGTCTCGTAAACGATGAAATTATCAGGCTTGTCCGATTTTGAACTATAGGAGCATCGAAACTAATGTCGCGTCCTGTCACCTTATGTACCGGCCAATGGGCCGATTTGCCCGTTAGCGACCTCGCCCGTATGTGTCGCGATTTTGGCTTTGATGGCCTAGAGTTGGCCTGTTGGGGCGACCATTTTGAGGTCGACAAGGCCATGGCCGACGAAAATTACGTGAAGCAAAAACGCGAGATTCTCGAAGAGCACGACATGCAGTGCCACGCGATCAGTGCCCATCTGGTCGGGCAGGCAGTTTGCGATCTGATTGACGAGCGACACAAGGCGATTCTGCCGGATTACATCTGGGGCGACGGCGACCCCGCGGGGGTAAACGAACGGGCAGTCGAGGAGATGAAACAGACGGCTCGTGCTGCGCAGCGATTTGGTGTGGATGTTGTCAACGGTTTTACGGGTTCAAGCATTTGGCATCTGCTGTATTCGTTTCCGCCAGTGCCGGAGTCGATGATCGACAAAGGTTATGCCGACTTTGCAGATACCTGGAATCCGATTTTGGATGTGTTTGCAGAATGTGGCGTCAAGTTTGCCTTGGAAGTTCATCCTACAGAAATCGCTTTTGATATTTATTCGACCAAGCGGGCTTTGGAGGCGATCGGTCACCGCGAAGAGTTCGGTTTTAACTTCGATCCGAGCCATCTGATTTGGCAGGGCATCGATCCGGTTGCTTTTATTCGTGAATTTGGCGATCGGATTTACCATGTGCACATGAAAGATGCGATTGTCACTCTTGACGGACGCACGGGAATTTTGGGTAGCCATATCAACTTTGGCGATGCTCGGCGGGGATGGGATTTCCGTTCGGTGGGTCGAGGTGGTGTGAATTTCGAAGAAATTATCCGCGCTCTGAACGACATCGGTTATACCGGCCCGTTAAGTGTTGAATGGGAAGATGCCCGCATGGATCGTGAGCATGGTGCTCGAGAGTCGTGCGAGTTTGTGAAGAAGCTTGATTTCGAGCCTTCGACATTTGTGTTCGACGAAGCATTTTCGGATTAGTTGATTCCTGAGAGTTTGATTTCTTGAACCGACACGCCTTTGGAGAGAACTGGGATGCAGTCTGCGCGAATATTGATGTGGGTACTGGTAACGCTGGTTGGTTTTCAGGCTGCGTCGTTCGCTGCTGATTCTCGACCGAATGTGTTGTTCCTGCTGACGGACGATCAGCGGCCCGACACGATTGCGGCGTTAGGCAACCCGGTGATCAAGACGCCGAACATCGATCAGCTAGTGCGGTCGGGGTTTGTTTTTAACAACACCTACTGCATGGGTTCGATGTCTGGGGCAGTCTGCAATCCTTCGCGGCATATGTTGCATAGCGGGATGAGCTTGTATCGGTACGATCCGAAGAAACGCGACGATACTTTTGGCCAAGTGATGCGTCGCGCGGGGTACGAGACTTTTCATTTGTCGAAACGTGGCAACACGGCGCGGGAGTATCACAAAGAGTTTGAGCACACGAATTATTTGGACGACAAAAAAGAACGTACCTCGGGGCATCACGGTCGCACGGCGGCGAATCGGGCGATTGACTTCTTGAAGGATGATTGGGATCAAAAGCGGCCGTTGTTTATGTATTTAGGTTTTACTGGTCCGCACGATCCGCGGGTTGCTGCGAGCGAGTGGACGGAGTTGTATGACCGTGGCTCAATTCCGATCTCGGGGAACTTTAAGCCATTTCATCCGATTGATAACCATTGGATGACCGGTCGAGACGAGGCGCTGGCGCCTTGGCCGCGGACCGAGGAGATTGTTCGCAAACATCGGCACGACTACTACGCCTGTATTTCTTCGATCGATCATCATATTGGTCGCGTTATTCAGACGCTGAAAGACTTGGGGCAATTTGAAAATACGATTATCGTCTTTTCTTCGGATCACGGGTTGTCGATTGGTAGTCACGGTCTGTTTGGCAAACAGAATTTGTATGAACACTCGATGGGGGCTCCGCTGATATTTGCTGGCCTGGGGATTGAGCAAGGTTCGAGCGAGGCGCTTGTCTATCTGTTTGATATTTTCCCGACCGTGTGCGGTTTGACCGAAGTGGAAGTACCTGCGGGTTTGGATGGGCGCTCGTTGGAACCTGTGATTGAAAATCAGGAACAGTCGGTTCGCGATACGGTGTTTCTGGCATACCAAAATGGACAGCGTGCAGTGCGTCGGGGAGATTGGAAGTTGATCCGTTATCCCCAGGTCAACTACACACAGCTATTTAACTTGCGAGACGATCCGGAGGAGTTAATCAACCTTGCTGATCAGGCAGCGCATAAGTCAAAAGTTGACGAAATGATGACGCTATTGGCGGCCGAGCAGTTGCGGTACGAAGACACTCAGGCACTAACGTCAGACAGCCCTAACGAGGCGCTGATTGATGTGGATTTCTTTAGCAAAGCTCTTAAAAAAAACCGCAAGCGTAAAAAGCCGAAGTAGAGCTATTTTGCAGGCTTATTTAGCTTTGTGCTACACTAGTACTAGATGACGCATTTTCAAACCATGACGACACGACGGGCACAACGAAAATTCTAATACAGAACGTTGTGTTCGTCGTGCCGTTGTGGTTAGTTTTTTTAGGTTGCTGTCTGTGCGAATTTGTTTAGTTAATGTTTTGATGCTGCTTTGTCTGTGTGCGAATGCGCAGGCAGTTGAGGAAGGTTTACCGACACTGCCTGGTGCTTCGCTGGGCGAGGTGCTGTTTGTAGCAGACGATATTTATTCGTCGGCAGCCGCGGAAGAGGATTCTGCTCATCCGCCGACTTCCAAGCCTGAGGTGGCGGAGCGGCGATTTCAGCAAGCTCGCGAGCTTTGCGAGCAGGGCGATGTTGCGGCAGCGTTGCGGATGGCAACTTTGGCTTTGCATGCCGACCCCAATCATGAGGGTGCGCGGGGTGTATTGGGCTATCGGCGTGTGGGGCAGTTCTGGGCGGGTAAATATGCAGCGCGGAGGCTTGAGCGAGATGAAATTTGGAATCCCGAGTTCGGCTGGATCCGTAGCCAAGATTTGCCTCGTTATCAGGCAGGTGAGCGTCCTTTCGGCAAACGGTGGATTTCGGCTGAGGACGATGCGAAGCGTCACACCACGATCAACACGGGTTGGGAGATCCGGACGGATCGGTTTCGGGTGGTGACCAATCACAGTCGCCGCGATGCTAGTGAATTGGCTACTCGGCTGGAGGTGCTGTACCAAATTTGGCAACAGATGTTCGGCGATTTTTACTTAGATCGGGCAAAGCTGAAACCGCGATTTGAGGGCAAGGTTGCTAGCAGTTATCGTAGCCGACCGTTTCTAGTGAATTATTATCGCAGTCGGGAGGAGTACAACGGGGCGTTGCGGCGTCAGCAGCCTCGGATTGGCATCACACTGGGAATCTATTTCGATACGACCAAGACCTCGCACTTTTTTGCCGGGCCCGACCAGGATGCTGGCACAATCTATCACGAGGCAGTTCATCAGATGTTTCAGGAGTCGGCCCGCTCGGCTCGCAGTGTGGGGGCACTTTACAACGCCTGGCTGACGGAGGGTGTGGCCTGCTATTTTGAATCGCTCACCGAGCGTCATGAGCCGTCAGTAGGTCGATTTTTTACGATCGGAACTCCTGAGGCGGGTCGCTTGCCTGCGGCGATGCATCGCCGGCTTGTGGATGACTACTATGTGCCGATGGCCGAGCTTTCGGGGCTAGGGATGAGCGACTTGCAGCGGAGACCGGATATTGCCCGACTGTACAGCCAATCGGCCGGTTTAGCGACATTTTTGGTGCATGGTCGGGGGGGCGAGTATCGACCAGCGCTAGTCAAGCTGTTGCAGCTCATCTATACTGGTCGCGATAAGCCGAACTCGTTGGAGCAACTGACGGGCCAGAGCTTTGCCGACCTAGACCAGCAGTACCGCGAGTACCTCGAAGGTCTGAAGTCGCTCGCCGCCACGCAGCCCCAGTAGATTTCGCCGTAGCGGCTCCAGTACCCTGAGAGGAGATTTCCCAACGATGATTATCAATATGCTAGCCCATATCACTCCCGTCGACGCCCCTACAGGTTTGCTTCTGTTTGTGGCCGGTTTAGTACTCGGCGTATTGGCCTCCCGGGCCGTCGGATACGTCCGAAATCGCTAGAATCCTGGCCGAACGAATGTGTCCGGCCAGGTGTCCACGGTTGACCACTCCTAGTGGTGTTTAGTAGGATCGAGGGCTTGCTCCATGGTGGCTGTAGCTCAGTTGGTTAGAGCGCCGGATTGTGATTCCGGAGGTCGTGGGTTCAATTCCCATCAGCCACCCTTTTTTCTCTGAGAAAGAAGTTCTTTCGGAATGAGAGTTTCTGGTACCCACTGATGGATGGCGGCGCGGCTTTGCCTAAGGCCACCTTGGTCGTCGTTCTGTTAATGCGGTCCTCTCACCGCCGTTACTGCGGATGTTCCCAACAGTGATCCCCAAAAGAGGAAGTCTCGCGATGATTTGTATTCAGCGTCCTATCTTAAGTTTGCTTGTCTTCGCCCTCGTGCTACCAACTGCTACTGCGAGCTTGGCTGGCAATCCGGTCGAAGAGATGGCGTTGGCTGCAGAGCGTCTGCTTAATTCCATGGAGGAAAAGCAGCGGGAGAAGGCCGTTTATGCGATGTCGGACGAGCAACGACAGAACTGGCATTTCTTGCCTGACAAATTTATCAAGCCAGACGGTGGCCGGTATGGGCTACCGATGACCGAGATGAGCGACGATCAACGTGCGCTGACCTATGCGCTGGTGAGCACAGGCCTGAGCCACAAAGGCTTTCTGACCACGATGACGGTTACCAGCCTCGAACAGGTGCTGCACGTGTTGGAAAATAATAGCCCAATCCGGAATCCGGCTCTGTACTACGTAACCATCTTTGGCAAGCCGGGGGATCCACAGGCTTGGGGTTGGCGATTTGAGGGGCATCATCTGTCGATCAATTTTACGATTGTCCAAGGAAAACTGGTTTCGGTGACACCTGTGTTTTTTGGTGCCAATCCGGCTGAAGTCTTGCAAGGGACGCGGAAGGGCTTGAAGGCGCTGGGGGATGAGGAAAAATACGGCCGAAAACTTGTGATGTCGCTTACCGAGGAGCAGAAAAAGTCTGCGATTATCGCCGATACGGCTCCCAAGGACATCATCACGGGCGAAGATCGTAAGGTGGATGCTAGCGTATTTATGCCGGCGAAAGGCGTTGCTTACAGCGATCTGAATGAGAAACAGCAGAATATTTTGCTGAGGCTGGTTAAGGTTTATGCCGAGAAGTTTCGTCCGGAGATCGTTAAGCAGATTCACCAGCGGACGAAGTTGTTTGATCTTGCCGAAGTGCGATTTGCTTGGGCTGGCAGTCTTGAGCCAGGCGAAGGTCACTATTATCGGGTGCAGACGCCCAAGTTTCTGTTTGAGTACGACAACACTCAGAACGATGCCAATCACGTTCATGCCGTCTGGCGTGATTTCGATGGCGATTTTGGAGCCGATTTGCTTCGCAGTCACTACGATGTTCATCATGCCAAGTAGCGGTCTGTAGCCAAGGATAATTGGCTAGAGCAGGTTGTTCAATCATTGAGCTTGACTTGCGCGCAAATTTCTAGCATTTTACTTGACTTTAAGTGCGATGCAGTGGTAGCCTAAACGCGATTGTTGTGTTTGTTTACGTTGCGGGGAGCGCAGATGGACCATCCAGTCGGTAATATAAATATTGAAAAGCCACGGGTTGGCTGTGCGTTGATATCGTACAGCTAGTCCGTGGCTTTTCTTTTTGGCTGTCTTCTCAGCAGAGCGGTTCTTCGTTTTTGTGTTGGCAAAGTCTAGAGACATTGGCATTTGATGGTTGAGTCTATCTTTCACTGAGACCCAGGTAACCAGGAGTTGAATCATGACCAGAAATGTGTGGGGATTTTTTCAGTTATTGCGGGGTAGCACAGGAGCTATTCTTGCTAGTACAGCGGTATTGCTTTTCTTGTCAGCGCCGGTCTTGGCTCAGCCAACCTTTTCGATTGACGGGCAATCTCCCGGATCGTTTGGTGCGGGCTTCCCTGGAGGTGTATCCGAGGGCGATCTGCTTGCTCCAGGGATGATACCTGTTGCCGGCAGTTTTGGGTTGGGAATACTTCCTACAGGAACAGGCCCCTTTCCAGCGGTTACCTTTTCGGAACTCGACGCGGTGTCGTTTGGTGTTGATTCTCTGTCGACTGTAACCACGAAGGGGCTGTTGGATTTTGATCCTGGTGATGGACACGATATGGTTCATCGTTGGAACTTCTCAGTCGACGAATTTGCTGGTGGGGCTTTTTATGGTTTTCCTTCTCCTGGTATCTCGGTATTAACCGAAGGTGCTGTTGGTGCATTGGAGGCCTCAGCCGATGTTTTTTTGACTCATACCCCCGCACCGTTTTCTCCAGCTCCATTTCCTTCACCTCCATTTTCCTTCTTTCCTGGGGCAAATATTCAAGTCCTTGATGGTGATGGTACAACCGCTCCTCCCTTGGGATTGATTGAGCCGAATCCGCCCACGCCGTTTGTTCCTCCAGCAGGTGTTTTTGTGCCCGATCCTGGCGCCAATCTCGACGCGCTGGATATCGACACTCCCACAGCACCCATTCCGTTGCCGATCCCGGCAGGTACTCCAGTATTCTTTTCGCTGGATTCCGGCTTTCCTGATCCGATCGAAAATCCTCTGGGATTTTTTCCGGGGCCAAATTACGGAACCGCGCCGGTAAACGGTGTTTCCGGATCTGATATCCTCATGGCAGCTACAGGTGGTGGGGCGTTTGTGCCTTACGCGCCTGCTGGTACATTGGGTCTTGATATGTTTGGCTTTGATACTGATGATATCGATGCCTTAATTGTGGCAGATTCCGGCCCTACGCCAGGGGCGTATGATCCGACAGCGGGACCGTATAGTTGGCTTGGTGGTTTGACCGACATGGTGTTGTTCTCGCTACGACGCGGTTCAGCACTGATTGGTGTACCCGACAGTCTTACTGGTTCGCCCATTGAAGAGGGCGATATCCTGATACCTTTGGGACCTGGAGTAGTGCCGGGTATTTTTGTTGCTGCTGAGGATCTGGGACTAGGAACGGTTCGCTCCGGCACAGCAACATTTTTTGATGCTGCCGGTAAGTCTTTTGGTGACGACCTGGATGCATTGGACGTCGTTCAGCATAAGCGTGGCGATGTGACAGGAGATTTTGTCCTCGACACCCTCGACATCGACGCTTTGGAAGCGACGATTCCTGGAGTGATCCCCCTGGGAGCTCCTATCGAAGCTGACATCAATTACGATTTCAAAGTCGACCCGACCTTTTATGGATTGACTGGAACTATTGTTAGCGACGTCGACCAGTTTGTTCGAGAAATCTTTGCCACCGAATACGGTGACCTTAACCTCGACACAAAAATCGACGCACTCGACTTTGGGCTTTTGGCTGCTGCTTTTGGCACAGGTTCCAAATGGGCCGAAGGTGACGTGAACGCCGACGACCTGGTCGATGCCGCTGACATAGGAATTATGTTTGCAAACTGGACTGGTGATACTGGCCCAGGTGCGGCTGTGATTCCCGAGCCGACCTCGATCAGCCTTTTCACACTTGGTTTGTGTGGGCTGATGGCTATGCGTCGCAAACGGTCGTAACTAGATTGATTCTGTTTTAACGAACGCCGCCGGAGTACTTCTTCGGCGGCGTTTTTTTGCCAATCCTTAGGTAACTGAGCTACTTAGTTGCTGAGTTTCTTTGGAGGAGCAGGAATTGCAGCCATGAGAATCATTGGCACAGATTTGATGAATTTCGGTAGCTAAAAGGGCATTGAGTTGAGGCTGAGGTGGTAGTTTCAGTAGCACTTCGTCGTTTTCGATTTTTACCGGGAAGACTTTTACCGAAAAATCTTCGCCGGAGAGACTCTCACCAGTCTCTAGCGAAAACGGCTTCTTATGTAGTGGACAAGCAACTTTGGGAGTCGCGTTGTCGTCTCCGAGTAGCCCTCGCGAGAGAACAAAAGCGTTTTTGTGCGGACACATATTCTGGCAGGCGTACCACTGGCCGCGACTTGCGAAGTTGAACACGGCAATTTGAACGTCGCCATACTTGATAGCGGCACCACCGTCTTTGGGGAAGTCTTCGATCCCGCCAACCGAAACCCATTCCTCGCGGACACTGCCACTGGTTGTTGGGCGACTTGTTGGACGACTTGTTGCCGGGCCGTTTGTTTCGCCGAGCAGTGAGCCGTTGGGAAGTTTGATCTGATCTAACTGCACGCCATCCTTCGGCCAATAGACAGGCCGCTGTTGGCCACGTTCGTCGACAAATTCGATACTCGGTTCGGTTTCGTCGGTATTCATGAATTGTTGGAACAGGCGGCGTTTTTCGGGATCGTCGACCACCGCTTTCCACTCGCATTGGTAAGTGTCGACCAGGTGTTGCATCCGTTCTTCAAGTTCGTTGCAGAGGCCCAGTTTGTCTTCGATCACCACTTCCTTGAGATGTTCCAAGCCGCCTTCAAGTTGTTCGAGCCACGGCGCGGTTCGCATGAGCTTGTCGGCAGTGAAGATGTAGTACATCAGAAAACGGTCGATGTACTTGATGGCCGTTTCGGCGCTGATGTCGGTGGCTAACAGGTCGGCGTGTCTTGGATTCGCGCCGCCGTTTCCGCAGACGTAAAGGTTGTAGCCGTTTTCGGTGGCTATTAGGCCGACATCTTTGCACTGGGCTTCGGCACATTCTCGAACGCAGCCAGAGACAGCGAATTTTATTTTATGGGGTGCACGGATACCCTTGTAGCGTTTTTCGATTTCGATGGCGTATTTCACACTGTCTTGCACGCCATAGCGACACCAACTCGATCCGACACAACTTTTGACAGTTCTCACGGATTTCCCGTAGGCATGTCCACTCTCGAATCCGGCTTCGATCAGCTCTTCCCAAATATCGGGTAGCTGATGCACTTGTGCGCCGAACAGGTCGATACGTTGACCGCCGGTGATTTTGGTGTAGAGGCCGTACTTTTTAGCGACCTTGCCAATCACTATCAGTTTGTCGGGAGTGATTTCGCCGCCAGGTACGCGGGGAACTACCGAATATAAGCCACCTCGTTGTATGTTTGCCAGGAAACGATCGTTGGTGTCTTGGAGAACGAGATGCTCGGGTTCGACGACCGTTTCGTTCCACAGCGAGGCAAGAATGGAGGCAATCGTAGGGCGGCAGATTTCGCAGCCGTTGCCTTTGCCGTGGGAGGTTAGCATTTTGTCGAAGGATTGAATTTTCTTCACCTTGGCAATCACAAAAAGTTCTTGCCGAGAATAGGCGAAGTGTTCGCAGATATGATTGGTGACTTCAACACCGGACTCTTCCATTTGGGTTTTGAAAACGTCGTTCACTAGCGGCATGCAACCGCCACAGCCGGTACCAGCTTTGGTACAAGCCTTTAGCTCTCCAATAGTATTTATGCCTTGTTCGGTAATTGCTTCGCAGATATTTCCCTTGGTGACATTGTTGCAGGAGCAGATCTGTGCCTCGTCGGACATTGCAGCTGCACCGCCGAGCAGGCTGGCAGCGCTAGAGCCACCTCCGCCGAGTAAATCGCCAGCCGGGCAGGGTAGCATGTCTCCACTTTTGGCGAGAATAGAGAGCGTACCGTAATCGGCAGCGTCGCCGACAAGGATGCCACCCAACAGGCGTTTGCCCGTGGGGTCGAAGAATAGTTTTTTATAGACGCCACCGATGGGATCTTCGTAGACCAATGGAGTCGCAAGATCGGCAGGCAATTCGTACTGACCAAAACTGGCGACGTCGGTACCCATCAGCTTCAACTTGGTCGAGAGATCGGCTCCGGTAAAACTGGCCTCGCTGCCGGTGAGGTTCATGGCCAAGATTTCAGCCATCTCGTAGCCTGGGGCGACAAGTCCGTAGACCATACCGTCGTGTTGCGCTACTTCGCCCACGGCAAAGATATCTGCATCAGAGGTTTGCAGAGCGTCATTAATAGCCACGCCCCCGCGCTCACCGAGTTCGAGGTCACAGTCTCGCGCTAAGTCGTCGCGAGGGCGAATTCCGCAAGAGACGATAATCATGTCGACGTCGAGCAATTCTTCATCGGTGAAGACCATACGCTGGACGTGCCCGTCGCCTAGGATTTCTTTGGTGGCCTTGTTTAAGTGAACTTGGACTCCCAGATTCTCAATTTGTTTGACCAGGATGCGTGAGCCGTCGTCGTCAATCTGCCGAGGCATGAGCCGAGGAGCGAATTCGATAACATGAGTTTCTAAGCCCAGGTCGTAGGCAGCCTTGGCCGCTTCGAGTCCTAATAATCCCCCGCCGATGACCGCACAGCTCTTTGACGAGCGGCCGTATTCAATGATGCGTTCTAGATCTTCGATTGTGCGGTAGACGAACACTCCTCGATGTTTGATGCCTTCAATAGGTGGCACGAAGGGGTAAGAGCCCGTGGCCATGACGATTTTATCGTAGCGAATCTTTGCGCCGGCATCAGAGTGAACCACTTGCTTTTTTCGATCAATTTTGCAGGCGCGATCTCCTAGATGCAGTTCGACGCCGTTTTCTTTGTACCAGTCGAGTCGGGCAATCATTAGTTGCTCGGCATCGCGATGGGCAAAGAACGAGGTCAGACCGACCCGGTCGTATGCTGCACGGGGTTCTTCGCAGAAAGTAACGATCTTGTACTGTTTGAGCGTATCGAATTCGACCAGTTTTTCGACAAAGCGGTGGCCGACCATGCCATTGCCAATGACGACGATTGTTTCTTGGTTAGATTGCATAGTGATGAACTCTCTGTTTTCAGGGTCGATGTCGGCAACTAGCCGAGAGTGGGATGATGGGAAGGTGAAATCCGAACGGCACAATTTTTGTAAGACGGCTGTCTTGAGTAGGGATCATAATGCGCTAGTGTGAGTTGATTCGTAACTTCAAAGTGCATGGGCATGAATACCTGGCCCGGCTGGACGGTTGGTGTCACAAAGGCTTTGACTTTCGCGCTGCCACGTTGCGACTCGATAGTTACCCAGGTGTTGTGACGAATGCCTTCGCGACGTGCGTCTTGGGAATTGATCTCTACATAGTCGTCATGGGGGTAAAGTGACTTGAGTACTTCGGATTTGCTGGTGCGTGTTTGGGTATGCCACTGCGAGGCGGTACCTCGACCTGTGAGTAACAGATAGGGGTAACGCTTACTCGGCGGCTCGGGCATGGTGCGTGAGTCTTCGAATAAGAATTTGGCACGGCCATCGGGGTAATGGAATTTCCCGTCCTCGAAGAGTCGTCGTTGGGATTCGTCATCTGGACACCCCTCGGGGTAGGGCCATTGGATACCGCCGCGGTCGTCGAGCATTTGGTAGTCTTCGATGCCGGTGAAGTCGCAGGGTTGGTCTCGAGAAAGTTCTTTGAGAGTTTCAAAAACGTCTTCGGGTTGTTGCCATTGGGCGAACATTTCTTCGCAGCCCCAGTAATGAGCGACGAGCCGAAAGATCGAGAAGTCCGAAAGTGCCTGGCCGGGTGCTTTGGATACTTTCTTGATCACACCCAGTCGGCGCTCTGAATTGATAAATGTCCCTTCCTTCTCGCCCCAGCCGGCAGCCGGCAGGTACAGGTCAGCACGGCGGGCAGTTTCGGTCGAATGGTACATGTCTTGCACGACGAGGAAGTCGAGACGGTCGAGAATCTCGCTGCAAGTGTTTTGGTTAATCCAGGAGTGGGCCGGGTTGGTACAGATCACCCAGAGGCCTTTGATCTTGTCGCTAAGAATGCCTTCGATGATGCGGTCGTACGACCAGCTTTCCTCGGTGGGGATGCAGCTTTCGTCGATCCCTAGAGTCGTGGCAACTTTTTGGCGATGCTCAGTATTTTTGAATTCGTGTCCGCCTAGCAAGTTGGTGGTGTTGCTAAACAGCCGCGACCCCATCGCATTGCATTGTCCGGTGATCGAGTTGGCCCCGGTGCCAGGCCGACCGATGTTGCCTGTGATTAATGCCAGATTGATGATTGCTTGCGCGGTGCGCACCCCTTGATAGCTTTGGTTGACTCCCATAGTCCACCAAAAGCTGACTCGCTTGCCTTTGTGAATCGATCGAGCGGCATAGTGTAGACGTTCTTTCGAAATGCCGCTGACTTGCTCGACAACCTCGGGAGTATATTTTTCGACGTGGCGGGCGAAATCTTCGTAATCGTTGGTATGTTTTTGAATAAACTCGGTGTCGATCCAGTCTTCGGCAATGAGGATGTGAGCCAAACCGTAGAGCAGTTCGAGATCGGATTTTGGTTTTAGCGCCAAATGCTGAGTCGCGGCGGCGGCGGTTTCGGTGGTGCGGGGGTCAAGGACGATGATCTCTGGATTGTGCGGGTTGCGACACACTCGTTGCCACATAATGGGATGGGCGAGGCAGAGATTTGATCCCACCAGCACGATGACGTCAGACTCTTCGAAGTCTTGATAGGTGTAGGGGGGGGCGTCGAAGCCGAATGCCTGTTTGTAAGCAACTACCGAAGTGGCCATGCATTGTCGGGTGTTGCCGTCGCCGTGCAGGATGCCCATGCCAAACTTGGTGAGGCTGCCCAGGAAGGCCATTTCTTCGGTCGGAATTTGACCCGTGCTAAGGAACGCAACAGAGTGCTGACCGTGTTTCTTTTGAATTGCTTGGAAGCGATCGCGGAATTCTTGCATCGCGACCTCCCAAGTGGCAGGGACCATCCGACCGTGGTCGTCTGGCATCAGCGGCATCGTGCCGCGGTCGGGGGCATCGAGGACAGAGAGTGCTTCCCAACCTTTGGGACAAGCCATACCCGTGTTGACCGGATACTCGACCGCTGGGGTAAGGTTGATAGCTTGGTCGTCCTTCAGGTGGACGTTGAGCTGGCAGCCGGTGGAGCAGTAGCCGCAGACCATTTTTGCCGTAGCGTCGGGTTCTTTGTCGAGGGGGACTTGTCCCAGGCCAAATTTCCCAGGTGTGCGAAGGAGCTCGTCGGTTAAGGCACCATGCCACTGGCGAATCAGCGGCTGCATCTTTTTACCGAGCGCAGTACGCGGAGTCGTTTCTGGATTCGATAATGTTGAACTCATGATTACGCAGCTCCCGGCATCTTTGGTGCGACAGAAGCAGCGAAGAACAAATAGCGTTCGATCAATTCGCCCACCAGCAACAGGCTAGCGATTAGCAACACGATGAAACCCATGAATAACGGTTCAAACCCTTCGGCACCTGTCGCAATCGCTTTGTCGGTGAGCAACAATGAGGGCAGTACCAAACCGCCCATGATTCCAAAAAAGTATCGCAGCAGATTGGTCATGCTGAGTTCACCGGTGAGCAGCAGTGCCGATCGCTTTAGCGGGGTAAAACGACGTTGCTTTAAGCAAATTAGGACCGAACTTTCTATGGCCAACTTGATAGCTACCACTACCATCAGCCAGCGGCAGAGCGACTGCCCGTAGTTTTGCATGATGGATGGCACCGCTAAGTTGCTATTCCAGTAGCAAGCTACTAGCGACACAAGCAAGGCAATGGGCATGCCCAGCACTAAGCACGTTAGCGAAAATTTAGTACCGGTCTGCGATCCACTCCAATAGGGCCGACGCGTTTTCACATAAATCATCACCGAACAGAGGACCCCGATCACACCACTCACGGCTGTCAGCATTCCCAGGGTGTCTGCCAGTGGGATCAGGTTGGGTTGATCTTTGGCCAGCCAGACGGCTATGACATTCGAGAGCGCGAGCGTAGCAAACACGCCGAAGGCGAGAATCTCGCGACTCAGCCAAGAAGTGCGAAGCCCTAACAACGCGCGGAAGGCATAGAGCGGACGGCCCAGATGAAACACGGCGGCATTTATGCCGATCATCGCGACCGTGAATCCGGCGATGGCATAGGCGGGGCGAATGGTTGCCATCATCAATGGGTCGGCCCAAGGGCCAGAAACCAACGCCTGTCCGACAATGAACGCACCCGCGGAGAGTTGGGTAAGTACCAGCATGAATACCAGAGCCAAATGGCTATGTTGCCGATTGGCCGAAAAGTAATCTGCTGGTAACAGATTTCGAGCAAGTGGCTTGCTTGATTTAAAGACGGTGGTCGGTAGAGTTATCCCCGGATCCGGTGCGGTGGGCAGGAACTGGGTCGACTCGCTTTCTTCGATAACCGACTCGACGCTTACCGTGCGGATGCGGATGGCCTGATTCGGACACGACTGCACACATGCCGGAGCTTCTCCGACCACCAGACGATCGTGGCACATGTCGCATTTGCGAACGATCCCCTTCGACGGGCTGTATTGGGGCACATCGTAGGGGCACATGAACACGCAGTACTGGCAGCCGATGCATTGGTCGTCGAGATGGCGAACTATGCCGGTTTCGGCATCTTTGTCGTATGCCATGACGGGGCAACCAGTGAGGCATGCCGGGTCGATGCAGTGATGGCAGGCGGTGGTTACATGTTGCAAGACAGGCAGTTGCTCGGCCACGCCGTGTAACAGTCCTACACTTCGCCACTGTTCGCCTAAGTCGAGTCCGTTGAGATTGTGGCAAGCTGCAACACACGACTTGCAGCCAGAGCAGGCATCCAGATCGACTTCAAAGGCATATTGCTCACCTGGCAGTGGCTTGGAGAGCGGGATGAGGTCTTGATAATACGGCGCAAGCAGCGGTGTGCTTATGTCTGCATGGCATTGTGAGAACCGTTCGACGGCTGTGACTTGCTGTTGTTCTTCAAGCAGCAAATCAACCAACGGCAAGCTTGGAGCAATACGAGTCGGCTCGTTGCTGTCACCAATTCGTATGGGCTCTTCGATGGTCGCCATGGGTTAAGATTTTGTTTACGAAACGATAAAGGGAGGGAATCTACAGAGGCAGATGGTCTCCACAGTGCAACCGGCGTGCCAACGACGTTCTACCGTCTCAAGAGAGGCACATTTAGATTTCTAAGTGCTACGATTCGTGGGTGAACTCAAGTACGGCTGACGGAGATTGCTTGGATGGGATTAATTTGGCATGCGAAGTTCTTAAGCACAAACTGCGCGCATTCGGGCAGTCGACGTCTGATAGTCGCATCTTTGTAACGGGCTCAAAACGCAAGAATGTCGATTTTTCCACGAGAAAACCCCTCCTAAGTAGATTTGCTAGCTCTTGTTTTGAGCAATGGCACACTAGTTGCTTAATAGGCTAGTACTGATTGTTGGCACGCTGGGTGCCGACTTAAGTAAGACTTGTATTGATCGTGAGTTGGCGGACCTATGATTTTTCTTACCAGAGAAATTTCGTAGATGGGCACGGTCGCCCCACCTTGATGGACGCCATGGAAATCCAAAACAAAGCTACCTCACTATGGGGTAACCTCTTTAAGCTTAAAATGCCGCAAATTCGGGCTTTTCATATGTCCTGGTTTGCGTTCTTTCTTTGCTTCTTCGCTTGGTTTGGTATCGCACCGCTGATGCCGATAGTTCGCGAAGAACTTGCCTTAACGCCAGAGCAAGTCGGTTGGTCGATTATTGCCTCAGTCTCGATTACCATCTTGGCCCGCTTGGTCATCGGCTGGTTGTGCGACCGCTTTGGGCCTCGTTTGACTTATACCTGGCTATTAATTCTTGGCGCTTTGCCAGTGATAGGCATTAGCTTCGCTCACGATTTTCAGACCTTTTTAATCTTTCGACTTTTGATCGGCATGATTGGCGCTTCGTTTGTGATCACACAGTATCACACATCGGTGATGTTCGCGCCGAATGTGGTAGGCACTGCGAATGCGACCTCCGCCGGTTGGGGGGTCATGGGCGGCGGTGCCACGCAGCTTCTGATGCCGTTGATCTTTGCTGTGTTTGTCGGTGCGTTTGCAATGAGCGAAGCCATGAGTTGGCGGGCCGCGATGGTAGTGGCCGGTGTAGTTTGTATGCTCACCGGGGTGGCCTATTATCGCTTTACGCAAGACACGCCCGACGGCAATTTTAAAGATCTGCGAGCCGCGGGTAAGTTGCCTGCTCCTTCGTCGAAGAGCACGAGTGGAGCTTATTTAAAGGCATGCCGGGACTATCGTGTTTGGGCGCTAGCTGTAATTTACGCTGCCTGTTTCGGCATTGAACTAACGATCAACAACATCGCGTCCCT
>Ga0315338_1002050_pt1 | contig 21682 bp, 20 predicted proteins | sample ASW8metaG_FD_204518 | JGI IMG/M metagenome (GOLD analysis project Ga0315338, IMG submission 204518) | Ammonia-oxidizing marine archaeal communities from Monterey Bay, California, United States - ASW #8 | ecosystem: Environmental > Aquatic > Marine > Coastal | place: USA: California | collected... | reverse complement strand
AATCCAGTCACGAAGATCCGGCGGCAACAAAAACGCTTGGCTACGGTCGTAGGAAATGAAATTTGCCATGCTATGTTTATAAACTAAACCAAAACTAAATCCGACAGACTGCTAGTTCCGTCGTTCCAGCAGGCCGCGCGCGATTACGTGTGCCTGAATTTCCGCCGCGCCCTCGAAAATGTTGAGGATGCGGGCGTCGCACAGCACCCGGCTGATCTCGAATTCTTCCGCATAACCGTTGCCGCCATGCACCTGGACGCCGTTATCGGCGTTCGCCCAGGCGACCCTTGCGGCGAGAAGTTTCGCCATGCCGGCCTCGATGTCGCAGCGCCGGTCGGAATCCTTCTCGCGCGCGGCGAAATAGCTGAGCTGCCGGGCGATCATCGTCTCGACTGCCATCCAGGCGATTTTGCCGGCGACCCGTGGGAAGCCGTAGATCGATTGGCCGAATTGCTGCCGCTCGGTGGCGTAGGACAGGGCCAGTTCCATGGCGCGCTGGGCAACGCCGACAGAGCGCGCCGCGGTCTGGATGCGGGCCGACTCGAAGGTCGCCATCAGCTGCTTGAAGCCATCGCCTTCCCGTTGACCGAGCAGGTTTTCCGCGGCGATTTCAAACCCGTCGAAAGCGATCTCGTATTCCTTCATGCCGCGATAGCCCAGCACATCGATCTCGCCACCGGTCATGCCGTCGGCGGGGAAGGGGTCTTCGACGCTGCCGCGCGGCTTCGGCGCGATGAACATCGACAGGCCCTTGTAGCCCGGTACGTCCGGATTGGTGCGCGCCAGCAGGGTCATCACGTCAGTGCGCGCGGCATGGGTGATCCAGGTCTTGTTGCCTTGGACCTTGTAGACGCCGTCTTCCAGGATCGCGCGCGTTCTTAGGCTGCCGAGGTCGGAGCCGGTGCCGGGTTCGGTGAAGACGGCGGTCGGTAGGATCTCGCCGGATGCGATCTTCGGCAGCCAGTATTTCTTCTGGTCTTCCGTGCCGCCCAACCGGATCAGCTCGCAGGCGATCTCCGGCCGCGTGCCGAGCGAGCCGACGCCGATATAGCCGCGCGACAGCTCTTCGGTGACGATGCACATCGAGACCTTGCCGAGGCCATGTCCGCCGAATTCCTCCGGTACGGTCAGCCCGAACACGCCCATCTCGGACATCTGGTCGATCACTTCGATCGGGATAAGCTTGTCCTGTCGGTGCCAGTCATGGGCGTGCGGGATGATTTGTTCATCGGCGAAGCGGTGGAACTGATCGGCGATCATCTCAAGCGTTTCGTCGCCATAGCCGGGATTGCCGAACCCGTCGTTCTCGACCAATGCCGCAATCCGCATGCGCACTTTGTTGGTGTTGCCCACCGCCATCAGCCGACCAGCGGCACCCGTCGCCAGGACCGCCGTATCCGCGTCGCTCATGCCCATGTCGCCGGGCCGGACGATTTCTCCCTGGCTAATTGCGACGCCGGCGCGCAGCTGGTTGATGTATTCGCCAAACGCTGCCTGCAGGATCAGGCTTTCGATTTCTGTCCGCTGGCCCGCCGCGTCCAGCCGCTCGGCCCAATGCAGCAGCTCGCGCAGGCCGGTCGCGTAAGTCGTCATCCAGGACAGGCCATGCCCGGCAAACTGCTCGTCGTTGAGGCGCCCGCCATTGACCCGGCCGTCGACGGAAACCATTGCGGCGACTCGCGTCCGCGCGGTTTCGACGAAAGCTTCGACGCTGCGTTGTGCTTCCGCGCAAGCGCCGAGCAGATCGGGTAGGAACAAAGACTCGTCAGCCGAATTCGCCGAGTCGGGCATGGACAAACTCCTGTGGAGGTCGGGCTACAGGCGGATTGTATAACAATCGATATGGCCGGCAAAGTCCGAGTCAGGGTCGGCTTTTGTCCCGAGCGGCGTTGATCTTTAAGATTGGCACTCTCCGCCACAAAGAGCGACGCTCGTATTGCCCGCTGAAAACATCGACGCCCTGTTTCGACGTTACGGCCCCGCCTACCGGTGGCTGGCGACTATCACTTGTGTCATGGGCGCGATGACCGGCGGACTCGCCAGCACCACCGTGAATGTCGCGTTCCCCGACTTGATGGGCGCGTTTGGACTCGGCCGCGACCAGGCGCAGCTTCTGTCGACCGGATATTTCGCCTCGCAGACCCTCGGCATGCTGCTCAGCGCCTGGCTGATCAAGGCGTTCGGCGAACGGATCGCCAACATCGTCGCCTTGAGCCTGTTCACTCTGGGCGCGGCGATGAGCGGGTTGGCGTTCGATCCGGCGACCCTGATCGTCGGACGGGTGACGCAGGGCGTGTCGGCGGGCATCCTACAACCGCTTGGCATGGCCGTCGTATTTACGGTCTTTCCCGAAGGCCGCAAGAGCCTGTCGATGGGCATTTTCGCGATGGGCATGGTGATTGCGCCGACCCTCGGGCCGACGATGGGCGGGCTGGCGATCGATTTGTTCAACTGGCGCTATATCTTCCTGTTGACCCTGCCGACGACGATTCTGGCGATAATTCTCAGCGGGTTCTTCCTGCCGAGCCGGCCCCGGCCCCGCTTCCTGCCGAAATTCGATTTCCTCGGCGTCGCCCTGCTGGCCATGGCGTTGGTCGGGCTGCTGTTGGGCTTTAGTTACGGCCAGCGGCTCGGCTGGACGTCGGACGATATCCTGCTTCTGTTCGCGGTTGGTATTTTGTCCTGCGCTGGATTCATCTACCGACAACTGACCATCGCCGAGCCGCTGGTGAATCTGAAACTATTCCGCAATTTGCAATTCACAGCGGCGGCGCTGATAGCCTTCTTCACCGAATGCGCGTTCCTGTCCTCGACCATCATGCTGCCACTGTTCGTGCAGCAGATTCAAGGCTTCACGCCGCTGTATTCCGGGCTGTTGCTGGTCCCCTCCGGTCTGCTGATGCTTGTCCTATTCCCCTTGTCGGGACGGCTCGGCGACATGTTGCCGCCGCAGTATTTGGTCTATGCAGGCTTGTTAAGCTATTCACTGTCCTTCGCTTTGATGGCGGGGATGGACGTGAACACACCGTTCTGGACCGTGGTCATGTTCACTCTGGTGATGCGCGCCGGCTCCGCTTTCACGCGGCCCGTCACCAATGCGACGGCGCTCAGCTCCCTGCCGCGCGAGCAAGTGCATCAGGGGTCGAGCTCGCTCAATTTTACCCGAAAGCTCGGCGGCGCGGTCGGCGCGAATGCCGTCATCGTGTTCCTGGAACTGCGTATCCCGTTCCACGGCGATGCCTTCACCGCGATGCAGACGAGCGTCAACCAGACCAGCCGTGAGTTGCGCGACGTGATCGTCCGCTTGTTCACAGAGGCCGGCGTGCCGGAAGCCGCGCGCGAACCCGGCGCGTTGCAGTTCATGGGCGACGTGATCCTTGCCCAGGCCAGCACGCGCGGATTCCAGGACGCCTTCATGGTGCTGGCCATCATGGCGTTCGCCGCGATCCTGCCGGCCATGATGATGGCCCGCCTGATGAAGAAAGCGCCCCCGCCGGGCAAGGTCGCGCGGGCGACGGCGTAAGTACAATTGTGTGGGCAACGCAAAATGGGCCGGCAATCCCGCCGGCCCATTCTGTCTTAATGCGCCTTGTCGGCGATTATGCGGTTTTGCGGCGCCGGCGCATTAGCGCCAATCCTACGAGACCGAAGCCGAACAGTCCCAGGACGCCGGGTTCCGGGACGGGATTGTCGTTGAGGTCTTGGATGACCGCATTCAGAATTGTGAAATCGTTCGCGCTGCCATTGAAATTGTTCACGCGGAAGAAGATCGTTTCATCTTCGGCGACGGTGATGTCGAAATCGAACACGCCGATGAAGGGAAGCGGGTCCACCCCTCCGAGTATCGACCTCATGACGATGTTCTGATTGGCTTTGTCGAGCAGAAATTCCTCGATCACAGTGTCGATACCGCTGAGCGCGACTGAGTTTGTAATGGATGCCCGGATACCGCTCCCGGTACTGGGGCCGCCGTTGGCATCGTTGCCATCCTGGTCTTCGAACCGTCCGCTGACGTTATAGGCGCCGGCTGCCGGCGCCGTCCAACCGACGAGAACGTCTCTGGTTTGCGAGACCCCGCCCGGGTGCAGCGCGCCGTCGCTGGCATTCCCACCGGCTACAGCGGGAATACCGGATCCTACTCCGAGGACGAACTGGAAGTTCTCGGCGATATAGCCAACGCTGGTGCCGTCCGTAAGCTGGTTCGTGAAAGGGGTATAAACCCCATCGAAATCGCCGAAATTCGCGACGAAGTATCGCCACGCACCATCGACGCCGTTTCCGACTTGCGGATTCGGGTTCGCCGTTAGGTCCTGGGCGTAATCCCACACCGTCGCGCTCGCGGGCGACGCGATCCCCAACGCCAAAGACGCGATGATCGTGTTCCTAATTGTTTTTAAACGCATTTTGAGCCTCGCCAAATTTTCGTGGCGTCTTTTCTGCCGGGATTTTCGGCATTCTCCGCAATCCCCATCGCGCCGCGTAATGCGTGAATTCAAGCAAAAATTGCGCCAAGAAAAATAACTGTTGTTATTCAAATGGTTATGAAAAATCTAAATACTTAACTGACGAAATCCGTAAAGAATCCCGGCGCATCCGGAGATTGAATCATCATCAACAATATAATTTATGTCATATTTTCAATGTGTTATGAAATTGCTTCGAAAAAATTTCGCATTTTTGAATCCGTAAAGAATACCGACATATCAGGGCGGAACTGCGTCGCGAAGGTGATAGAGCCATATCGAACCGCACATGATGTACGACACGGGGTTTCGCGGCGATGGTTCGAACGGCCTATAGTGGCGCCGTAGAACACAGGGAGAGGTAAGTCATGAAATTCGGATTGCGGTATTGCAATGCCGGCCGCTACGTCTATCCGGCGAACGCGGTCGAGCTGGTGCAGGCGGGCGAGGCGGCGGGGTTCGAGTCGGCTTGGACGGTCGATCATGTGGTCGTGCCGGAGGGTTATCAATCCGCCTATCCCTATTCCGACGACGGTAAGATGGCCGGCGGCAAGAACGACATGGCGATCCCGGATCCGCTGATTTGGATGGCCTATACCGCCGCCGCGACCTCGAAGATCAATCTGGCGACCGGCATCCTGATCGTGCCGCAGCGCAACCCGGTAGTCGCGGCGAAACAGATCGCGACTTTGGATATGATGTCCGGCGGGCGGGTGTTGCTCGGCATCGGCGTCGGCTGGCTCGAGGAGGAATTCAACGCCATCGGCGTGCCCTTCGGCGACCGCGGCCGCCGCACCGACGAGTACGTCCGGACCATGCAGGAACTGTGGGCGACGGACCAGTCCACATTTGAGGGCGAGTTCACACAATTCACCGAGGTGAACAGCCAGCCGAAGCCCATCGACCGTTCGGTGCCGATCATCGTCGGAGGCCATTCCAAGGCTGCGGCGCGCAGGGCGGGGCGGCTCGGTGACGGGTTCTTTCCCGCGCGCGGTGCTTCGGCCGAGCTGATCGAGCTGGTCCGGCGAACGGCCGAGGAACATGGCCGCGACCCGGATGCGATCGAGATCACCGCGAGCCTGCCGGAAGATCTCGACACCATCCCCGATATGGCCAAGGCCGGCGTCGGCCGCCTGCTCGTGCCGGTGCTGCCGATGTTCGGCGTGGCCGGGATCATCAACAGCATCGATGAGGTCGCGCCTTGGGCGGATACTATCGACAAGTACCGGGACCTGTAATCCGATGTGGGAAGAGTCGGACGATATCGAATGGGTCGATCCCTATGAGGGGTACACCTACAAGGAACAAACATCGACGGTGGAAAGCGCCGAACAGCGTCACCTGTTGGAAGTGTGCGGCATCGATCCGGCGGATTTCGGAGACGTGGCTGACCCGTCGTTCTTCATCGGCATCGCGATCCATGCCGGCGTACAGAGCGGCGTCTCCTCCAGCGGCAACGTCAATATGGTGCAGAGACTGGTGCAGCACGCACCGATCCGGCTTGACGAAACCTTCCGCATCACCGGTAAGGTGGTGAAGGTCGAGCCGGTGCCGCGCGGCCAGACGGAGACCAGCGAGATCGCCTTTATCGGCCCCGACGGCAAGACCGCGATTAGCGCGAAACGAACGTCGCTGCGGCCCGATCCTGCCAAGGCGGACGCGCGCGGCGCAGGTCATCGTCCGGCGCCGGTCGTCGAGGACGTCTCGGCCTTGCGCAAATTGGTCGATGTAGAGATGACGCCGGATCGCGTCACGGGCTACCGTTCGGACGGCAACCCGATCCACTACGATATGGCGGCCGCCAATGCGGGCGGGTTCCGCGCGCCGATTATCGGCGGCGGCATGGGCGTGCATTATCTGGCCGCCGCGATCTGGCGCGAATTCAACCCGCAAACTGTCGATCTCGACATTTATTTCCGGCGGCCAGTCTTCTGGGACGACCAGCTGTCGGTGATGGTCGACGACCGCGGCGGAAGCTGGACCGCGATCTGCCTCGCCAAGGACGGCAAGGTCGCGACCGAGGCGCGGATCAACAATATCGGGTGAGGGGCGGCGCAAACCCTCACCCTCCCGCTACGCGGGTCCCTCCCTCTCCCATGGGTAGAGGGTAAATTGTGGCGATACGAAATAGCCCTCTCCCTCGGGGAGAGGCTTGGGTGAGGGGAGAACGCTATGACCAAGGACACCACAGCCGAAATTGAACCCGGCAAACTGCGCGGCGCGTTGAGCGCCGGCATCCACAGCTTCAAGGGCGTGCCCTACGGGCAATCCACCGCCGGGCCGGGCCGTTTCATGGCCCCGCGCAAGCCGCAACCATGGACCGGCCTGCGCGAAGCCCTGTCGCTGGGCGACCAGGCGCCGCAGCCGGATCGTGCTATCCGCCCGGCCAACGCCTGGATCCGCGACACGATGCCGACGAGCGAGACCTGCCTCTACCTCAATGTCTTCACGCCGGCGGTGAAAGACGGCGGCAAACGCCCGGTCATGGTCTGGCTGCATGGCGGCGGCTATTTCGCCGGCTCCGGCGGCGCGGAGGGTCTCGACGGCAGCAATCTGGCGCAGCGCGGCGACGTGGTGGTGGTGACCCTGAACCACCGGCTAAACGCCTTCGGGTACTGCCATCTCGCGGAAGCCGGCGGCGAAAAGTTCGCCGACAGCGGCAATGCGGGAATGCTCGACATCGTCATGGCGTTGGAATGGGTGCGCGACAATATTGGCGAGTTCGGCGGCGATGCCGGCAACGTCACGATCTTCGGCCAGTCCGGTGGCGGTTCCAAGGTCGCCGTCATGATGACCATGCCGGCGGCGAAGGGCCTGTTCCACAAGGCGGTCATGCAGAGCAGCTCGTCCCATTTGCGGCTCGCCTCGGCGGAAAATGCGGATCGGGCGGCGCGGCAATTGATGACCGAAGCCGGCGCCGATAGCGCCGACGCGATGCGCGGTGTCGGTGCGGATGCGCTGCTCGCAGGATACAAGGCAGCGGTGCAGGCCAGTTATGGCAATGACAGTTTCCGTCCCGTCGTCGACGGCCGCGCGATTCTGAACCACCCCTTCGATCTCGACGCGCCGGATTTGGCCAGCGATATACCCTTGCTGATCGGGTCCTGCGAGACGGAGAAGAGCTTCTACGACATCAACCTCGACCCGGCGAAGCTGCCGCTGACTCCGGATCAGCTCCAGGCGGACGTGAAGCGCTTCGTCGGCATCGCTGACGGCGAAACGCGAGACCTGATCGCGCATTACCGGGACCGGCGCGGCGACGCCTCGGAACGCGACCTCTTCAACCTTATCTCCAGCGACCACATGTACCGCCGCAACGCGATCGCGGCGGCCGAGCGCAAGTCGAAACTGGGCGGCGCGCCGGCCTGGCTGTACGAGTTCACCTGGAAGACCCCGGTCCTGGGCGGCATGCTGAAGACGCCGCACACGCTGTGCATCCCCTTCGTCTTCGGCAATATCGAGATCGCGCGGGAATTCGTTGGCACCGGCCCGGAGCAGACGGCGCTGATGGACACGGCGATGGAAACCTGGCTCGCCTTTGCCCGCACCGGCAACCCGAACAACGCGCGCCTGCCGGACTGGCAGCCCTACGACGCGGCGGACCGCACGACGATGATCTTCGACAATGAGTGCGGCCCTGTACGGGACCCGAAACGCGAGGACCGGCTGACCATCGGCGCCTGCCCGCAATTCATTTCGGATGAGCAGTGGTCGGCGGCGGCGTGAGGGAGAAGGACGTTATGCAGTTCGGGATCATGATGCGCGGGCAGTTCCCGCAGGGCGACGATGTCGCCGCGCGTTTTGCCGAGATGATGGAGCAGGCGCGGCTGGCCGAGAAGTGTGGTTACAACTCGATTACCAAGGGCGTGCATTACAGCACCCGGCCGCTGCAGGATCTGCAGCAGATACCCTTCCTGTCCCGGGTCGCGGCCGAGGCGCCCAGCCTGCGGCTCAATACGGGCGTCATGCTGTTGCCATTGCACAAGCCGCTCGATGTCGCCGAACAGCTCGGCACCCTGGACATCATCACCAACGGCAAACTGATCTTCGGCTGCGGCGTGGGTTACCGCGATGTCGAGTTTCTTGCCTTCGGCACCTCGCGGCGCGACCGCGCCAAGCGGTTCGAGGAAAATCTAGCTGCGATCAAGCGGCTGTGGACGGTGGAAACCGTAACGATGAAGGGCTCGCATTTCGAGCTGCAGGAGGCCAGCTGCTCGTCGATGCCGGTGCAGAAACCCATGCCGCCGATCTGGATCGGCGGCAGCGCGGATGCGGTCATCCGGCGGGCGGCCAGGATGGGCACCTGCTGGTATCCCGGCCCGAACGACCGGCTCGACGAACTCGAGACCCAGGTCGAGACCTACAAGCGCGCGCTCGACGCGGCGGATAGGCCGTTCCCGAAGGAATTCCCGTTCCGGCGCGAGGTGTTCTGCGCGCCGACCCGCGAGGAGGCTTATCGGCTGGCTAAGGAGCCGATCATGACGAAATACGCGGCCTACCATGCTTGGGGGCTGGGCCGGTCGCGGCCGGACGCGAAGGACGAACTGGGCCAGCCTTTCGAGGAGTTGCTCAAGGACCGTTTCTTCATCGGCTCGCCCGACGACGTGGCCGAACAGATCATCGCCTTCAACAAGCGGGTCGGCATGAACCACATCGTGATGAGCATGCACTGGCCGGGACTGGAAGTCGCGCGCTCGATCGAGACTATGCAGCTGCTCGCCGAGGAAGTATTTCCGCGGGTCCGGCAGGGGCTCTAGTGTGATGATTCTGAAGTTCGTCGCATTGAGTGCGACGAATTTTGGGATCTGAATCACACTAGATTCTTATAGTTGTTGTGCTGATTCACGTGAAATTTAACCTGTAGAATTTCACGATCGGGACACAAGAGACCCTTCAGTAATCGAAGAAGGCTGGCGGCCGCCATTTCTCGAGCTGGCGTTCGCCGGCGTCGCAGGCCGGGCGGGGCTTGGCGGCGGCGAAATAGAGGCGTTCTAGCGGCGGAGTCCAGCCGGCGATTTCAAGAATCATCTTGCGCAGGATGGCGCGAGCGAAATCCTCGAAGCCATTGGCGACGACAAGGAAGGCGCCGGGGCCGCCGATGACGCAATCCTCGTAATAGAGGTCCAAATTGGCCATCGACGGATAGCCGCCCGGGCTGGGACGGTCGTTGATGATTGGCAGGCCGTTGATGACGATACTGCCCGCCACCGCGCGGTCGCGGGCGAGATGTACGTACTCGCCCCTGTTGTTGGGGCCGTCGCCGGAAATGTCGATGACCCGCCGCGTCCCTTCGAACCCATTGCTCGCGAAGCGCGCCGCCGAAGTGTTGATGAGCGTACTGATCGAGGTGTAGCGCTCGGTCTTGACTTCCGGTCGAGCCACCGCATCCGCGAAGGCGTTGGCGGTGGCCGCGTCCGCAATCTCAGTCCATCCGACCAGGGAGCGTTGATAATACGCGCCGGCCCATTCCACATAGGTGACGGCGATACGGCCGAGCATCCCACCCTTGATCGCCTTGATGACTTCAGGATGGCGCAGGGCGTTCACGAAGCCCTGTCGCTGCAAGGCGGCTTCGCCCGGATCCATGCTGCCGGAGACATCGGCGGCCAGCACGAGTTCCAGATCGACCGCGCGTTCCGCGGCGGCGACCACGCCGGAGAACACCAGACAGATGAAGAGGGCGGCGAATAGGCGCTGCATTGTACTCCTCCCTGTCTCGAAGAGTAACGCCGACTGGGAAAGTAATCTATGCGTCGCGACGGCAATCGCTTGTGGGGCGCTAGTGTCCTGATCGGCACCCAGTTCGATGGCCCCGGGCACATCGGCGTGATCATGTCGAAGGGGAATTTCTTCTACAATGGCCGCTATCTTGAGGATGCCGACGTCCATACCTACGGCATGGGCCCGCTTGGCGTAGAGCATGTTGCGAAGAAGGGTTTTGTCTGTCGCGGCGTACTTTTGGACGCGGTCGCGCTGCGTGGCGGCCAGTTACCAATTCCCAAGGCAGCCGATCCGAAATATCCAGGGATCGTAACCGCCGACGACGTCAAGGCGATGGTCAAGAACCAGGGTATCGATCCGATAGGCGAGGGCGATTGCGTCTTCCTCTATACCGGTCACGGCAATATCTGGCACCCCAGCAAGTGGGATACGTTCGATGCGGCGGAGAAGCAGAAGCGGGTCGCGGCGTTCAATGCCGGCGAGCCGGGTTTTGGCATACCCGCCTGCGATTACATGGCTTCGAAAAAAATTATTCTTACCGGCGCCGACACCTGGGCCGTGGAAGCCGTGGGCGCCGGATTCAAGGGCGAGCGGGACGAGCTCTTCGAGTGCCATGTCCAGCTAATGACAAGGCGCGGGATTTGGAACCTGGAGAATTTGGATCTCTCGCAACTGGTCGCCGACAAGGCGTACGAGTTCCTGTTCGTTTGGTCGCCGCTAAAGATCAAGGGTGGTACGGGCTCGCCGGGTAACCCGGTGGCGCTTTACTGAGCTGTCGGTAGCGGATCAGAGCCGGGAGCTGGCGCGAAGCCGGCTCCCGGTTCGGAGCCGCCTTATGCCGCAGTGCGCTTTCTCCAACTGACTGTCCCGGAAACGGAGCACAAACGACACGGCATCCGGGAACGCGGCTGATTTCTCGCGGATTGGCGAAATTGGTTCGCGTGCATCGGTATACGGCCGCATCGCTGGCCGTGCCGAAGATCGTTTGTTACCGTATGAATTGGAGAATCGAACACACGAGATCGGGGATAGAAACCGCAATGAAATTTGGCGTTTTGCAATTCTTCAGCTGGCCGGGACGGCGCATTCCACTGGAAGAGGTCTACGCGCGCGCGTTCGAGCGCATCGAGATGATGGACAAGACCGGATATGACGCGGTGTGGCTGGCCGAACATCATTTCAGCACCTACAGCGTCTGTCCCTCGGTCCATATCATGGGCGCCCATGTCGCGGCCCACACCAAGAACATCCGGATCGGCACCGGGATATCGCTGGCGTCCTTCTATCACCCGCTGCGGCTGGCCGAGGAAGTGGCCCTGCTCGACCAGCTTACCCATGGGCGGGTCAATTGGGGCGCCGGACGGGGTTTCGATGCGAAGGAGCACCAGGCCTTCGGCGTCGCGCCCGAGGATAGCTATCCCAAATTCCGAGAGAGCGTCGAGGTCGTCGTGAAGGCGTGGCAGGACGGCTCCTTCAGCCACAAGGGCAAATATTTCGAGTACGACGACATCGAGGTTCTGCCGAAGCCCTACCAGAAGGATATGCCCGTCTGGATCGGTGCGACGTCGGAATCGTCGATCGAATGGGCGGCAAGCAAGGGCTTTACGATCATGCTGGGCCCGCACGCGACGCACCCGGAAAGCCGCGAAAAGCGGGAATTCTACAAATCCAAGCTTGAAGCCGCCGGTCACGTCTTCGAGGGCCGACAAATTCCTGTCACCCGCACCATCGCCATCGGCGAGACGATGGAGGAGGGGTTCGACGTAGGCCGGCGCGGGGCGGAGTTCATGTTCGGCAGCTATCTGCGCAAGCAGGGCAATATCCGCGGCGGACCGGATGCGGCCGCGGAAGGCAAGACGCAGCCCAACGACGCCATGCTCGCGGCCGAACGCGAGGGCATCGATCCGGTCGAGCGCTACGTCAACGAGGTAGCCCTGTGCGGCACGGCGGAAAAGGTGATCGACGATATCGAACGGCTACGCGATACCAATTCGATGGACTATCTGATGATCGCGCCGCTGGGCCACGACAGCTTCATCCGCTTCACCGAAAAAGTGATGCCGCATTTTCTTTAGAATGTTGGCCGGCCTCGCTAATTTCCTAATTATTGTCAGGCATAACCTGTGAAAATCTCAACCGCTATCATCTGCCTGACCGTTGCCGTGTTTCTAGGAAGCGCGGGATCGAGTTCGGGCGCTAGTTTTCAAAAGGCACTGGAAGCCGCAGAACGGGGGGCCCCCCGCGCCCAGTTCAAGCTGGGTGTGATGTACGAAATGGGACAAGGCGTCCTGCAGGACTATGAGACGGCGGCGAAATGGTATGGACGCGCTGCCAAACAGGGGCTTGCCGAGGCGCAGGATAACCTGGGTTTTCTGTACACGCATGGACACGGCGTACCGTGGGACCGGCAGACGGCGTTGAAGTGGTACCGGCTCGCCGCCGCTCAGGAGTATGCGGAAGCCCAATACAATCTCGGTGTGATGCACCTGAAAGGGCGCGGTGTACCGCAGAGCGATGAGGCGGCGATTAAATGGTGGCGCATTGCCGCCGAACAAGGCTACGCCCGAGCCGAATTCGATCTGGGCGCGATGTACGAAAAGGGACGGGGCGTCAATCGTGATTATGAAACCGCGGTGAAATGGTACCGGCGCGCCGCCGAGCAGGCCTATGCGGCGGCCCAGTTCAGTTTGGGTTGGATGTACCGCAAGGGGAAAAGCGTCGAACGGGACGATAAGATCGCGGTGATGTGGTACCGGCTCTCCGCCGAACAAGGCTACGCCAAGGCTCAGTACAATTTGGGTGTGATGTATTTTACGGGCAGCGGCGTCGAAAAGAGCAAGATTTTTACCTATATGTGGGCCAGCCTCGCGGCGTTAAAAGGCAATAAATATGGCGGCGAGGTGCAACACCACGTTACGAAACAAATGTCCCGTGCCGACATATCCTCTGCGCAGAAGCTTGCCCGCGAATGTATCCGTAAGAAATACAAGGGGTGTTGAGTAACGCCGCCCGCCCCTGCGTTTGGACTTCTTCGTTAAAGCCGATAGACGCTACGCCCGAACCCGGAAATCGTTCTTGCCGGACCGGTCGACGCCGCGCATCAGGAAAATGGAGTGGTGGGACATGTTGTTGCCGCGCCGGGCTTCGTACATTTCCTGCGCGACCGCGCGGTCGTAGACCGATGTCGTCGGCATCAGGCGCAGGGTCATGCCGCGCCGGGGCTTGTCGGAGCTGTTGATTTCCGACCCGTGCGCCAGGAACACGTCGTGTAGCGACATCTGGCCGGCTTCGAGCACCAGATTTTCCGTTGCGCTTTCGTCGAATTCACCCGGCAATAATTCCTGCTGCAAAGTTAGTTCAGGGTCGTTCTTCTGTTCGTGGGCCTTCAGCCGCTTGTCCTTGTGCGAGCCCGCTATCAACTTCAGGCAGCCATTCTCCGGCGTGGCGTCGTCGACCGCGATCCAGACCGTACAGGTTGCTGTCGGCCGGATCGGCCAGTATTCGCCGTCCTGGTGAAAGGGCGTCTTCTTGCCGTTGTGCGCCGGCTTGGCGAAGAAGCTCATATTCCATAGCGCGATATCCGGCCCGATCAGCTGCTCGGCCATGTCCAGGATATGCGGGTTGCGGGCGTAATTTAGAAACGCCATGTCATGCGACAACAGGGCCGAGCAATTGTCCCGGAAGTCCGGATGCGCCGCCAGCAAGCGGTCATGGTCGCGCCGGATCGATTCCAGGGTTTCCTTGGACAGCTGATAGTCGGGCACGACGTAGCCTTTTTCGTGGTAGGTGGCGATTTGCTCCGGCGTCAGCATTTAGGGTCCTTTCGGCGATCACGTGCCGCCAATCCTAACCTGCTGGCCCGCGAAGGCAACGCAGGCCGGGGTATTGCGGGGCAGGTCGAGGCTGCTAGGTCACGAAATCATAAACTGCGACGGCCTTGACGGTAAGATTTTGTTTTCTGGCAAGAAGTTAGGAGAGGAACGATGCCAAGGCATCGTGACCGACGACACGACGCTGTCCAGAAGGCGAAAGCTTGCCGCCCCGAAGGGTCGCTTTTTGGGGCTTTTTCGGGGCGTCGAACGCTCTCACCGGGCCTACGGGCCCGCTGTCGAACGCTCTCCTGCCGAAAACGTCCCAAAAAGCGATCAAGACCATCGCAGTTTATGATTTCATGACCTAGGCTGAACCGTGAATGAATTCGCGCGAACGACGAAGGATACTTCCATGACCGATCTGACATTCGGCTGGTTCCTGCCGACAAGCGGCGACAGCACCTGCCTGGCCGATCCCGACCAGCGCATCGCGCAAAGTCCGGAGATGTTCGAGGAAGTCGTCGCGGCGGCGGACGAGGGCGGGTTCAAGTACCTGCTGATGCCGGTCAACGCGAGCTGCTGGGAGGCGACGGTCACCGCGTCCTTCTACGCGGCGCGCACGAAGCAAATCGCGCCGCTGATCGCGCTCCGCGCCGGTTACTGCAATCCGTCCCTGTCGGCCAAGATGTACGCCACGCTGGACCAGCTCACCGGCGGCCGGTTGTGCATCAATCTGATCGCTGGAATCAGCGACGACGACACCAAGGCCGACGGTATTCTCGACAGCAAGCAGATCCGCTACGAGAAGATGGACGAGGAAGTCCAAGTCATGAAGCGGCTGTGGGAATCGGACGAACCTATCGGCTTCGAGGGTAAGCATTACCAGGTCAACCAGGTGATCGAGCCGAAGCCGGTGCAGCAGCCGCACCCGCCCTTCTTTCTTGGCGGCGGGTCTGAACAGGCGATGGAAATCTCCGCGAAACATTCAACGGTGCATCTGTTCTGGGGCGACAAACCGGCGGTGATTGCCGAAAACATCAAGGGCATGCGCAAGCGCGCCGCGAAGTACGGTCGCGAGGACGCGCTCGGCTTCGGCATGCGGCTGCAGATCGTCTGTGCCGACAGCGAAGACGAGGCCTGGGACGAAGCGCACCGGCTGATTGCGGGCGCGACCAAGTTCCAGCTGTACAATTCCAACAAGGGTCAGGATGCAGCGGAAAGCATTCGCCGTACGTCGGAGGCAAATCGGCGGGTCTGGCAGCTGCTCGAGGAATCCGGCGACGAGATGAAGATCCATCCACACCTCTGGACCGGCATTTCCATGGTGCGCTCCGGCGCGGGCATCGCCGTTGTCGGTACGCCGAAGCAGATCGCCGACACCCTGGACGAGTTCGTCGAGGCGGGCTGCACCAGCTTCTGCCTGTCCGGCTTCCCGCATGCCAAGGCCGCGCGCCTGTTCTCCACCAAGGTCATGCCGTACTTCAAGGGCCGGTTGTCGGACGGGCTGCCTCGAGCGGCGTGAGGCCGGTTCGGGGTGCTAAATGGACACTGCGCTGATCGCCATCATCGTTGCGGCGTTCCTGACGGCCGGGACGATCAAGGGCGCGATCGGGGTCGGGTTGCCGACCACGGCGATCGCGATCCTGGGCACCGGACTTGAATTGCGCGAGGCGATCCCGCTGCTCATCGTGCCGTCGCTGGTTGCCAATATTTGGCAGATCCTGCGTGGCGGCGCACTGATCGAACTGCTGAAGCGCTTCTGGCTCCTGAACGCGATCGCGTGCGTTGGGGTCTGGCTCGGCACGGTGATCCTGTTCAAGGCCGATCCGGCCGTGCTGTCGGCCCTGCTCGGGTTCGTGGTCATGCTGTATGCCGGGATGGGGCTAGCCGCCTTCGCGCCGCGGGTCTCGCCGCACCGCGAAGCCGTGCTGACGCCGGTCGTTGGGTTGGGCGCTGGGCTGCTGACGGGCACGACCGGATCGTTGCTGCTACCGCTGATGGTCTATCTGCAGGCACTCGGTCTCGAAAAGGACCGGTTCGTCCAGGCCGCCGGCCTGTCGCTGCTGATCGGCACGATTGCCTGGGCGCTGTCCCTGGTGCAGCAAGGCGCGTTAGACGGCCGGGCGGTGCTGCTGTCATGCATTGCCCTAATGCCGACCCTGGCCGGCATGGCGTTTGGACAATGGATACGCGACCGGCTGTCGCAAGCGCTGTTTCGCAAGGTCGTGTACGGCCTGCTGCTCGTGTTAGGCGCCAACCTCGTCTACAAGAATTTGTTTTGAGCATGCGTGCGATACGAACGGTCTTGCTCGCCGTGCTGTGCGGCTGGGGCACCGGTGCATGGGCCGCGAGCCAGCCCTTTCCCATCGCGGATTTCCCGGACGACAGTTCCGACAGTGGTCTCATGCTGTCGGGCGATATTGCCCTTCCGCCCGGCGCGGGGCCATTTCCGGCAATCGTCCTGCTGCACGGCTGCGGCGGTTACACCGACAGGTTTCGGCGCGATTGGCCGAATTACCTAAACAAGCTGGGTTACCTGACCTTTACGGTCGACAGTTTCGGGCCGCGCGGGTTCCGCAAATGCAATCGAAAGCTGTTCGGCATCAGGGATACGGACCGCGGCCAACGCGACCGCTACCTTGCCCGTGATGCATACGGCGCGTTGGATTTTCTGGCGACCGTGCCGATCGTGGACAAGGCCCGCATCGCCGTGATGGGTTTTTCATTCGGTGCCATAACGGTGAACATGATCGCCAGCCGCATGTTGCGCGCATCCGGCGCGCCGGAATTCCGTGCCGCGATTGGGTTCTACGGCCATTGCCACCGCTTCGCCGCACCCGACGACGGGATACCGCTCCTGCTCCTGATCGGTTCCGAGGATCCATGGTTTCGGGACGACTCGCGCGGCCCGGGATGCGAGCGGTTTGCCGGCACGGGAAAAGTCGAACTGCGCGTCCTAGAAGGCGCCCATCACGGCTTCGACAATCCCCGCTTCAAGGCGCCACGCACGGACCTCGCCGGCAACACCATGCAGTACAACGCGGAGGCGACACAGCGGGCACGGGCGTTCATGAAGGATTTTCTGGCGCGGCAATTACGCTGACGGGTATGCGAACCACTGGCGAACTCAAAGGTTTCGCCTAGGTCTCCGAATATTTCCTGCTCAGTTATTTTCCCACGGCAAAGACTAAGCCACTACCACTTGATCCCGAGGGCGCAATGCGACGGTTTTACGACCCGTTGGACCTTGGGCGCGGATTGTTTGCAGAAATGATCATACGCCGTCGCGGTCAGCGGAAGCGATTTCGATGCACGGTTTTCCGCCTTGATCGGTACGTCATTCCAATCCATGCGGTTGGCGACGGGACGGTCGGAATTCTTGCGGTTGTTCATGTTCTGTTACTCCGCGCTGCACGGTGTTCGCTTTAGCTGGCCGATAGCCAAATGGCTTTAGATGTCGACTGAATCGAATTTAAGTAAAATTTTATCAATCTCTCGTCCCCCATATGCGGTATGGGCAGAAATTTGCTATTTGTTCTTGTGGATATGAGGCAATAACTGGAGGGAGCAGGGGCCATGCAGTTGGGTCAGGTGTTCGGTTCCGTCGGCGCGTCGTTGGTCGATATCTCGTTGCGCGCGCCGCAGGACGACGAAGCGCAACGAAATATCCGTGGGCTGCTGGACGAATACGGCGTCCTGGTGGTGCACGATCAGACTCTCGATGAAGCACAACTGATCGCCTTTGGCCGACGGTTCGGCGAATTGGCAAGCTTTCACGATGCGGATAAACGTTCCGCCACGGCGCCGGAAATATTTCGCATCAGCAATGTCGAGCAAGACGGGCATGCGCTGCGCGGCTCGAGCGACGCGGTTGGCGATTACTTCAGCAAGATCACGCGCCGCTGGCACACCGATGGCTCTTATAAAGCGGTGCCGGCTCTTGCGACCTGCCTGTACGGATTGGAAGTCCCGGACGAGGGTGGCGATACCCTATTCGCCGATATGGCCGCTGCCTACGATGCGTTGCCGCAAGCGATGAAGACGCGTTTGGAAGGCTTGCATATGGTCCACAATTACGAAAACAACATGTTGCTCACGCCCGGTCACCCACCGATGACCGCGCAGGATAAAACGCTACTCCCGCCTGTCACGCACCCGGTGGTGCGGCGCTGCGCCGGGGACCGCAAGGCGTTGTATCTGAGCGATAACGTTGCGCGCTATGTCGGCGGCATGACGATTGAAGAAGGCGCTGCCATGTTGCAGGAATTGTTGCAATGGTCGACGCAATCGCAGTTCGTCTATCGTCACCGCTGGCAGGCGCGCGACGTGCTGATGTGGGACAACCGACGCGTAATGCACTTGGCTACGGAATACGATATGACGCAGCGCCGCGTCATGCTGCGGGCCGAAATCAAGGGCGAGGCGCCGGTTCATTAGGCATCACTCCCGGCTTCCGTCGCAGTGCACATAAAAAAGGGCTCTGAGCTAACCCGGATTCGGCGGACAGTTTAATTGAGCACGATTGCTCCGTTCTTCGTACGCGACCGGGCTTATGTATTGCAAGGCGGCATGCGCCCGTTGCCTGTTGTAGAAGATCTCGATGTAATTGAAGATTTCGCTGCGCGCCTGGCTTTGGTCGATGAAGCTGCGGTGATGGGTAAGCTCGTTCTTCAGGTTTGAGAAGAAGCTTTCGACGACGGCATTGTCATACGGGTTGCCCTTTCGGCTCATCGATACGGTGATGCCAAGTTTCTCCAGACGGTCACGATAATCCTTGGCCGTGTACTGGCTTCCTTGATCGGAATGATGCATCAGGCCCGGACCCGGCCGGCGCTGTTCGAGCGCCATCTCCAGCGCGGCCTGGGTCAACTCCAAGGTGATCCGGTTGGCCATCGCCCAGCCCACCACGCGGCGTGAATGCAGATCGAGCAGTACGGCGAGGTAAAGCCAGCCGGCCCGCGTGGGCACATAGGTGATGTCGCTGGCCCAGACCCGGTTCGCCAGGGCGACCCGGAACCGTCGCCGCAGCAGGTTCTCCGCCGGGGGCTGGTTCAATTGGTGGGTTACCGCGTTGCGGAACCGGCGTTTGCGCTGCGCTTCGATACCATGCGCGCGGCGAAGGCGGGCGATCCGATGCTTGCCACCGGCAACGCCTTGCAGCGCCAGGACCCGCCAAGTCTTCAACGCACCGTAAGCGCGACGGCTCTTCTTGTGTATCTCCTGGATATGCCCCAGCAGACGGCGGTCATCGACCGCCCGGCGGCTCTCGCCGCCATACTGGCCCTGCCGCCGCCAGCCGTAGTAACCGCTGCGCGAGGCAGCCATGACACGGCACAGCCGGGCAACAGCGTGGTTGCCCGTCTCAGCTTCGATGAAGGCGTACTTCACGGCAGCTCGCGCGCGAAGTACGCCGCCGCCTTTTTTAGAATGTCGCGCTCCTCGCGCAACTCGGCAACCTCGCGCTTCAGCCGCACGATCTCCGCCGCCGGACGCGCCGCGGAAGCGCTCCCCTCGCTCGCCTCCCGCGGCCGACGGCCCGGTCCCGGAAACGCAACCTCTCCCTTGGCATGCACCTGGTCGCGCCATTTGTAGAGTTGATTGCGGCGTACTCCAAGCTCCCGCGCCAGCTGCGACGCTGGCTGCTCGCCGAGCGCCAATAGCCGAACCGCTTCCTGTTTGAAGGCTTTACTGTAATTACGTCGTTCACTCATTCGACACCTCTCCTGAGGGATTGTCCCCCTTCAAAGGTGTCCGTCAAATCAAAGGTGTCCGTCAAACCCGGGTTAGCTCAGGTCTTGCGTTGCCACATTCGCTTCGCCGCCCGTCAAACCCCGGGTAGCTTTTCCTGTCCCCGGGCGAAGCGCCGCAAACAGTCGTCTGGGAGCGGGATCAACTCTTCGATCTTGTGGTTGGCGTAGAATTCCGCGCGGCCATGGTTGCGGATGCCATTGTCGATGCGGTTCAAGCTCGAATACACGTTATCGCGCGGCCAGGGCGAGATGTTTGGGACGGAGGCATGCGCCATGCAGCCGTGGAAGAACAGGCCGGTGCCCGCCGCGCCCTTCGGCGCGACCATGCCGTGCTCGCCGACCAATCGCGCCACCGTTTCATTGGTCAGTTTGGCAAAGGCGGAAGACCCATCGAGAGGCTCCACCGGCGCGTCCAATACGCCGCCTCGATGCGAGCGGGGAATTAGGATGATCGGCCCGTTGAATTCATTTACGTCATGCAAAAACAACGCAAAATTCATCGCCCGGCACTCGGGCATTTTGTCGATGGCATGCCATGTCCCGTAGTCCTGGTGCCAAGGCAGGTCCAGTTTGCCAAATGCCGGCTTGGTGACGACTTTATATTGATGGGAGTAGACTGGCCCCTCCAGCAACTGCATCGCCGGTTCCACCATGCGCGGATGGCGAAGCAACAAAGCGAAGGCCTCGCTATAGCGCTCCAGGCGATGTGCCAGCAACGGCACGCCGGACTCGCTGCGTGGCACTTCCGGTCGGTCGAGCGAAAAAATTCGCGCCAAATCCGTGCGCAACACCGCTGTCTCTTCCTCGCTGAAGAGCTCCGGTATTTCCAGATATCCCTCTCTCTCGTAGGTCTCGACCTGTTCGGCATCTAGCAGCACGAACCTATCTCCTTTCGTGACCAATTCACTGATGCGGGGGCCGGAACTTGATCTATTCCGATACCCCAGAGGAACGAACGAACAGAATATCTTCGTTCTCATGGCGGTCTAGCGAACGTCGGTTTATCCGGGCGTTCGACTTTCCTTTTCGATCTCCGCATAGCCGCCGATGCCGGCCATCGCCCGTTCCGCTTCCGCATCGACAAGGTCCCAATCGAAATAGAATCCGAGGCGTCCTCTTGTGACGTGTTTCGGCCCGGCGTAGAACATCTCGTACTGCGTATGGCGGCTCGCGAATTCGGTGCCCACCAGGTCCCAGGCGAGCTTGAATAGCTTGTATTTCTCGACCGCCTCTTCGACCGGCGCCATGTAGAAGGTCGCGAAAATATCCTTCGTCGCTTCGTTCGTAAAAACGCTCGAATTCGCCGGCTGCTGGAAGGGGTGGCTGCCGAGCAACTCGCGAATATCCGAAACGAACTGGGGATAGTATTCCATCGTCCACGACATGGTGGCGTACATCGTCTGGCGTTTCTGCGTCACATAACCGCCGGGCCACTGTTCGGGAACGCTCTGCTGCCCTTCCAGCAGCCCCTCGACCATCGCGACGCGGACCGCCAACTCGTAGAGCTTGTCCCGGACCGCGGGGATTGAGGCGAGGCCATTGACCTCCGAGACTTTCTTGATGACGCCCAGCATGAGCCGCATCTTCGACAGGAGCCGGATATGCGCCTGCGCGTTGCCCAGTGTGTGTGCGGGCGTGTCGTAGAAGATTTCGCGCGCCGTATCGATGTGGTCGTGCGCGAATACCCGCTCCCAGGGGACGTGAACGTTGTCGCAAAAGATGACGGCGTCGGTTTCGTCGTAGCGGGAGGCGAGGGGATCGTCGATCCGGCTGGTCGACATAGCCTCGAAGGAGCGGCGCGACAGTATTTTAACGCCTTGTGTCGCCACTGGAATGCCGAAGGTGATCGCGGATTTCTCCTGGCCGGGCGACAACGGCAAGACATTGCCGATCAGCATTTCGTCCGCCAGCACGGCGCCCGTCGCCAGGATCTTGA
>Ga0315338_1002049_pt1 | contig 21685 bp, 20 predicted proteins | sample ASW8metaG_FD_204518 | JGI IMG/M metagenome (GOLD analysis project Ga0315338, IMG submission 204518) | Ammonia-oxidizing marine archaeal communities from Monterey Bay, California, United States - ASW #8 | ecosystem: Environmental > Aquatic > Marine > Coastal | place: USA: California | collected... | reverse complement strand
GAAAAGGCGGAGCCTTCGCTCAAGTAGAGATGAAAGCCATTGCGGACGGCACGAAACTGAATGAACGATTTCGTTCTGACGAGAAGTTGGAAAAAGCACATGTGGAGCCTCGGAAAATGCAGTATCTTTATCCAGAAGGGGAAGATCTGGTGTTTATGGACCTTGAAACCTACGAGCAACTCAATATTGCCGGTGATGAGATTGCAGAACAGAAAGGTTACTTGACCCCAAATATTGAAGTGCAGATTAACTTTTATAACAACAATCCGATCGGCCTTGATCTCCCGGCGGCTGTCACCGTGACCGTCACCGATACAGAGACCGTCGTAAAAGGACAGACCGCAGCAGGATCAGGCAAACCCGCGACAGTGGATACAGGCATTCGTGTCACCGTACCCGCGTTCGTCAAACTTGGGGATAAAATTCGGATCAATACGGACACTGGCGACTATATCGAACGTGCTGACAGCGATGCAAAGTAACTCAGCCAAACTTGACGAGGCGACTACACCAGTCTGCTAATTGGTTCTGATGCAAATGCTCAGGCTCCGACCCGTAAAGGGTTTCGAGCCTCAATTCACCGTTTGAAGAAACATGGTAAGGGGCCCGTTCCAGTACAGCATCCAAATCTGCCGTGTTGTTGCATAACAGAATCATATCGCACCCGGCTGTAAGCGCGTATAGAACGCGTGTGTGTATATCCTCGATCGTTTGAGCGGCTGCCATATTTAGATCGTCACTAAATACTGCGGCTGTAAATCCCAAGTCCTCGCGAAGGATTTCTTGAATCCATCGAGTAGAAAACGTAGCTGGTTGATTATCAATCGCTGGATACATCACATGACTCGTCATCAATCCCTTAAACCCGACTTCTCGATAAACACTGTATGGCTTCAAATCTGTAGATCTAATTGCCTCGATCGACCTGGGATCCACCGGTAATGTGACGTGAGAATCAGCTGTGACGCCGCCGTGGCCGGGATAATGCTTAGCGATCGGCGTGATTCCAGAGGCCCGCATACCAGCGCATAAGGCACCTGCTAAACAGATGACCACATCTGGATCCGAATGGAACGCGCGGTCGCCGATAGCATTGCTGCCGGGTTTAAATAAGTCGATCACCGGTGCAAAGCTGATATCAACATCGACTGCTCTCAATTCCAATCCCATGACTCGCCCTAGAATCCAAGCGAGTTCCTCAGCGCCGGTAGGATCATTTTCAAAAAGTACTCCAATTTGATGTTGCGCCGGCAATGGAGTAAACCCAGCGACAAATCTTTGAACTCGCCCACCCTCCTGATCAACTGCTACCAGTAACTCCGGTGATTTGATGGCCTTTATACTGGCTACGAGATCAGTGAGTTGTGCCGGATCAACATAGTTTCGACTAAAGAGGACTACGCCCCCGACAGAAGGGTGTGCCAACCATCGCCTCTCTTGGACCGACAACGATTGGCCTTCTACACCCACCATGAGGGGCCCTATCATTTCGTCAGTCAGCCGTGTTTTTCAACCGGTTGCCGGCAGTGCCGCAAAATAATCGGCAACTCGTTGAAGATCTTGGGGGGAGTCTACCCCCGGTCCTGGAATCTCACTCGCATCACACACCACTATTGCATCGCCATACCACAACGCTCGGAGTTGTTCTAGTTTCTCGGCCATCTCCGTTGGCGCAGGCGGCAGTTCGCAAAAACGTGTGAGGTAGCCCACACGATAAGCGTAAATACCCAAATGCCTATGGGTCTCCGACCACTGCATGTTCGGGTGATCTGATGATCCGCCATCGCGGATCCAAGGGATCGGTGCCCTTGAAAAGTACGCGGCTAGTTGCCGTTGATTTCGGACAACTTTCACGACATCAGGATCCTGATACTCTGCTAGAGATTGGATCGGGCAACAGGCACTAGAGATCATAGCGTCAGGTGTTTTGAGCAGTTCCCTCGCTACCTGATTGATCAAGACAGGTGGGATTAGCGGCTCATCTCCCTGAAGATTTAGGACAAGAGCATCGTCAGGTAAACCCAACAGCTGTGTTGTCTCAGCAACTCGGTCTGTACCACTCAGGTGGTCTTTGCGGGTCATGCAAACTGTGCCCTTGAAGGCCTCTACTGCATCAACGATTTGTTGGTTGTCCGTAGCAACGGTAATCGTGTCTGCGTCGCTTTGAAGCGCGCATTCATGAACCCGCTGGATAAGAGGCTTACCCGCGACATCGAGCAATGGTTTCCCGGGCAGTCTTTGCGAATCGAAACGCGCTGGAATCACGATATGGTAGGACAAATTCATACGACGGATCCACCTCCCGCTGCTTGAAGTACTAAATCAACAACCTCGCCATCGGTTCTGATCTTTTGGCCCACCTGCCACCAATCTTGTCCAGCTAGGGTTTGACATTTTACAGCGTCTTTTTCTGTCATCAGAACGGTAGAGTTTTGGTAGCGTTGCAGATCTTCTAAAGAAAAATAATGATGGTCAAAATACTCTATTCGATCGAACTGAAGGCCTTCATCTGATAGCTGCTGGAAGAATCGATCGGGGTTAGCGATTGCGGTTATGACCACACATTTTTTCTTTTTAAAGGATACTAAAGTCGACTCTCGCCCGTCGTTGATATTGACTACAGCACCTAAACTCGTCTCCATGGAAGATTCACCGGGCTTGGGAACTCCTCCATGGCGAACCACAACGTTCACCGAGTTTAGCCGCTTTGGGGACTCTCTCAATGGGCCCGCAGGTAGTAGTAAGCCGTTACCAAATCCACGTTTACCATCGATGACAACTATCTCCAATTGGCGCCCCAGTCGAGTGTGCTGGAGACCGTCGTCTGATAACACAATATCTATAGGGCCCGTTTTTAGGAGTTCACTCACCGCGTTCACACGGTCTGGATCAACGACCACCGGTACTTTGAGGCTTCGGGCGATAAGCAGCGGCTCATCGCCACTGCGCGACACTTTCGTACTTGGATTCACCCGAACCGGGTACGGACCTTTAGATCCGTACCCCCCGCTCACTATCCCAGGTTTGTATCCATGCGCGACCAACTCTTTTGCTAGGTGAATAAGCAGTGGCGTCTTACCTGTTCCACCAACAGTCAGGTTGCCAACCACGATAATCGGCACATCGAACTCCTGGATCGCAAGTATGCCTGATTTATACAACAGGTACCGAACGGCTATGAAAGTCCGATAAAGTAAACTGACAGGCATAAGTAGAGTCGTAACCCACGTCGGGGCATACCACGACCTAAGCAACAATTTGGGAACAGCACCCATCAGGCATTGTGATCCGTACTCTGAAACTCCCCTCTTTTTTGCTGAAAATGCAGCGCAGCATAATGACCATCTATTTCGAGCAGCTGCCGATGCGTACCTTGTTCCACAAGTCTACCGTCCTGCAAAACCAATATTTGATCAGCATCGACCACCGTACTTAAACGGTGCGCAATTATCAGTACGGTTCGTTCAGCCGATAGTGCCTTGATACCTTCTTTAACCTGACTCTCAGAAACATTGTCCAGGGCAGAAGTTGCTTCATCCATAATGAGAATCGGCGCACATCTGTAGAGTGCTCGGGCGATGGTAAGTCTCTGTCTTTGCCCGCCGGAAAGCCTAACACCCTGCTCCCCAATAGACGTCTTTAGTAAATCAGGTAACGTACTCGAAAAAGCAGATATCTTGGATGCTTCAACTACCTCAGCAAGCACTTTCGTATCAATTTGAGCAGCTGAGTATGCGACATTGCTTTCAATCGAACCGTCAAATAACACTGCCTCTTGTGATGCAAAACCAATCTGGGAGCGCAGAAAGTCAATTTGATAGTCTCCTATTGGCGCCCCGTCGATCAGGATTTCACCTTGCTGGGCTCGATAAAATCCTAGCAATAAAGAAGCAATGCTCGTTTTACCACTGCCTGAAGCACCAACAAGCGCCACAGTCTCACCGCGATTGATTCGAAACGAGACATCCCTTAACGCACTGTTGTCAGTCATTTCGTATTGAAACGTAACATTTCTGAATTCGATGTCTCCGGCAATTTTATCAGTCGTCTTACTGCCGCCAGTCTCTTCGATCGTTTTGTCGAGCACCTCAAACACACTTTCAGCAGCGGCTACACCGGTTTGGAGGTGTTCATTTACGCGAGCAAGCCGCTTGACAGGACCCATTAGCAACAGGATTGCACCGAGATAGGAAACAAAAGTACCCGGACTAACAAGCGATTCGATAACTCCACTCATTGAAAGATAAATGATAACCGCCACGGTCACACCAGCGAAAAATATCAACAGCGGAACGCTGATTGATGCCACCAGAGCCTTTCGCATCGACTGTGCTCGGTTATCACGGTTTGCCTGCTCAAACCGTCTATTTTCATGATCGTAACTGCCATAGGCTTTGACAACGCGGTGCCCTTGGAATGCTTCTTTTGCTGAGTGAGTTATCCAGCCCATTGATCGCTGGATAGCTTCGCTTGTCTTTCTGAATCGCCGGTTAGCTTTTTGCATTATGATCGCCGCAATCGGAGTGACTACGAGAAACACCAGCGTGAGTTGCCAGCTCAGATACGCCATCCAGCTCAATAATCCGATACACAAAATACTGTCTTTGACAAAAATCCGGATTGCAATCGAACTGGCTACAGCAACTTGTTCAACGTCATAAACCAGTTTAGACACCAGGAGGGATGACGGATGCTGATCAAAATATCGACTGGGTAGTCGGATCATGCGATCGAACATCAAAGCCCTTAAGTCATAAACTACATAACGGGAAACCCTGGATATACAGTACTGGTCAGAAAATGACCCCAAGGAACGTACTAAAAAAATGATGACCAGCACGCCAGGTGCCCATTTGATCATGGCGGCATCGCGTTCGATAAATCCGCCATCCATGATTGGTTTTAGAAGAGCAGCAAACGCGGTCTCCGCAGCAGCAACAAAAATCATGCCGACTATGCTCAACACAAATACCAGTCGATAGGGCCAGACATAGCCGAGTAGTCGCTGGAATATGCGGAGTCCGCTCACTGGGCCAACCAAACTGTGATACTCAAAGTTGTTTCTGTATTGAAAACGTCAGCTTGAGAAGACCAGCCCGTTGAGCAGCATCCAACGCTGTCATAACCGCCTGATGGGTGGCCAATTGGTCTGCGCGAATGATAACGACTGGGTCATCCCAATCTGAGACAAGGACTCGTAATTTCTCAGACAACTCCCCAGCGTCACTGCCGTTATACATCTTATCCGATGTTTCGTTTCCACGCTTTAAGGCATATTGGCCCTGCTCTGAAATACTGATCACAATTACCTCTTCCTCTACCGTTGTCTCTAAAGGAAGATCGCTGGTCGGCAACCGTAGATTCAACTGAGATTCTTTGGAAAATGTCGTCGAGACCATGAAGAAGATTAAAAGCAGGAATACAACATCAATCAACGGAGTTAAACTGATTCCGACTTCTTCTTCTCGAGACTGGGAGAATCTCACAGCTTCGGGTTTCCTTGCATCAGGTTCAGCAGCCGTAACGCATGTTGCTCCATATCGACGGTGAGTTCATTAATCTTTCCCTTGAAATAACGGTGGAACATGAGACTTGGTATACCCACTGATAAACCTGCCGCAGTTGTGATCAAAGCTTCTGAGATTCCTCCCGCTAGAATCTGGGGATTACCCACACCAACCGCAGTAATTGCCGCAAACACCTTGATCATTCCGATCACCGTTCCAAGCAGTCCCAATAGGGGCGTTATTGCAGCTATAGTGCCTAACGCATTGAGGTATTTTTCAAGTTCATGAACAACGTGCCGACCCGCCTCTTCGATGGACCTGCGGATATCGGCAGGCGCTTGATTAGAAAAAGACAGCCCTGCAACGAGAATTCGACCGAGATATGAACTCTGTTCGAGTTCCTCAAGTCGGTCGTCCGTTAGTTGGTGTTGCTCCAGCAAGTGTTCAATATCCATAACGAGATCGGTCGGTGCAACGCTGTCTTTCTTCAATGTCCATAATCGTTCAATAATGATGGCAACAGCGATAACAGAACACAAAATAATCGGCACCATTAGCCACCCACCGCTACTGATTAGTTCGAACATCCAATGGACCTCGTTCGCCTTGAATTACCGTACTGGTTGTGATTCTACAGACAATGCGTGCTCAATCGGTGTGTTGCGGTGAGCATGGTATCAACTGTGCCAAAAACGCCGATGATATCGAGCCCAGGTGCGGACCGTATTTCTTCTGTTACCACATTTTATGAGATATCCCTGGACAATCAAGGTGTTGGGTTAAGCAGAAATAATTTGTAGGGTTCCGTTTGCTAGTTTGTAGGTGTGGTCAAGTTTCCGTGCCAACCCAAGATCATGGGTAGCCATGACAAGACTCGTATCAAACTCGCTATTGAGAGCGAAAAAAAGCTCTTGAACTGAATTTGCTGTCTCGTAATCAAGGTTCCCTGTTGGCTCGTCTGCCAAGATACAGTCAGGCTGTCCAACCAGCGCGCGAGCTACAGCAGTGCGCTGCCTCTCTCCTCCAGAGAGTTCGCCTGGCTTATGATTTTCTCGAGCCCTTAAGCCTACCTTTTCCAATAACCGTGATGCATCCGATAACGCTGAAGTATGAGACTCACCGCGAATCAATAGCGGCATAGCTACATTTTCCAAAGCGGAGAACTCCGGTAGGAGGTGATGAAACTGATAAACAAAACCTAGCGACCGATTCCGAAGCAAGCCGACTGCCTTATCACTCAAACCTGCCAGAGACTGACCACATAATTGAACACTGCCTTGAGTTGGCCTATCCAGGCCACCCAGTAAATGCAAAAATGTGCTCTTCCCGCTGCCAGAGGCGCCGACTATCGCGATAGTTTCACCCGCTACCACTGTCAAGTTGATATCGTCAAGTACTTGGACTAGGGTACCTGCCTCTGTAAACGATTTATATAGCCCGGAACATTCCAGAATCGGATTGGTCGGGTTACTCATATCGCAATACCTCAGCTGGATCAGTCCTCGAGGCCCTCCATGCTGGGTACAACGTTGCGACAATACTCAAGACAAATGAAATGGAAATAATTTGATAAACATCCCTCCACTTTAGCTGAGCGGGAAAGTCGGTGATCACATATACACTTGACGGAAAGAACTCGATTCCAAACAGTCCCTCCAGCCAAGGGACTAGCGTTGCTACATTTATAGCTGTTATTACACCGGAGATACCGCCGATAAATATCCCGATAAGTCCGATCAATGTGCCCTGAATCATAAAAATAGCCATCACCCTGCGCGGTCCCAAACCTAAAGTCCGTAAAATAGCGACGTCTGAGCGCTTATCAGTCACCAGCATCACCAGAGTAGACACGATATTGAATGCAGCTACCGCAACGATGAGCAGCAAAATGATAAACATCACGCGGCGCTCTATTTTTATCGCTCGGAAAAGATTGATGTGTTGGGTTGTCCAGTCAGTTACGCGGTAACCCGCTCCCAGAGATCTGGAAAGTTGCTCTCTTATTCGGGGTGCTTGGTATAGGTCTGTAAGTTTCAATCGCCGGCCGCTGACTAAGCCCTCTGTCTTAAAGAGTCGCGCCGCATCACCCAAATGCAGTATCGCTAAACCACTATCGTGCTCGTACATGCCGAGCTCAAAGATTCCCGCTACGGTGAATCGTTTCAGCCTGGGCAAAAGCCCAGCCGGAGTAATCTGACCCTTCGGAGCAACCAAGGTTACTTTCTGACCCACCGACACACCCAGTTGTCGCGCGAGCTCGGATCCGAGAACGATCTGCCATTTTCCAGACTCCAGGGCATTCCAATCACCCTGTTTCATACTTTCAGACAAATTGGAGACACCAACCTCTTCAATAGGTAACACCCCTCGAATCAAAGCTCCTTTGACCATTCTGCCACCCATCAAAAGGCCCTGACCTAGAATAAATGGTGCCGATGCTAGAATCTCTGGCTGTTTAGTGAACTCGTGATTAGCTGTCTCCTGATCGTTAAGCCATCCATCGTGACCACTGACGGTTACATGAGATGCAACTGAAAGTATCCTTTCTCTGAGTTCGTGTTCGAACCCGTTCATTATGGACAGAACAGTGATCAATGCCCACACACCGATCGCAATTCCAATCATTGAGGTCATCGAGATAAAGGAAATAAAATGATTACGTCTTTTAGCTCGGGTATAACGCAACCCAATCAACAGCTCCAGTGGCCGGATCATGGCAATTCGCAGACAATCAGAGCATCTTGGGGGAGCAGATCAAAGCACCTAAATGTTGCTGTCAGATCGCAGGTGTGGAAACAACAACACGTCTCTGATTGACGAACACCCTGTCAACAACATCACAAAACGGTCAACACCGAGTCCGCCGCCAGCATTGGGTGGCAAACCATACTCCAGCGCGGTGATGTAGTCCTGGTCAAAAAACATAGCCTCCTCATCACCAGAAGACTTCGCAACTGCTTGCCGCTCAAATCGTGTCGCTTGATCTTCTGCATCGTTTAACTCTGAGAACCCGTTAGCCAGCTCCCGCCCCGCTATAAATAGTTCAAACCGATCAGTCAGAGAATAATCATCATCATTGCGTCTGGACAGCGGTGAAACTGCCTCGGGGTAAGCCGTTATATAGGTCGGCTGTATGAGGTGATCCTCTACGGTCTCCTCGAACACCAGCATCAACATCTCGCCCACCGACAAATCTGAATCGAGCTCAACACCACGAGTTTCAAGAATGCTTGCCATCGTTTTTTGATTATTAAGATCAGCGCTGGAAAGTTTGGGGTTATACCTCATGACAGCCTCATGCATACTTAGTCTTTCAAACGGTTTGTCCAAGTCGATACTGTGCCCTTCATAGTCAAGCTTTGTGGTGCCATTGACGCTCTGAGCAACTATTCTGAGCATATCTTCGGTTAGATCCATGTACTCGTTGTAATCAAGATAGGCTTCGTTATATTCCAGCATCGTGAACTCTGGGTTGTGCTGAGTACTCAACCCCTCGTTACGAAAATTCCGGTTTAATTCGTAAACCCGCTCAAACCCACCGACTAGGCACCGCTTAATATAGAGTTCCTGGGCGACCCTAAGGTAAAGATCCCGATCAAGTGCGTTGTGATGCGTAACGAAGGGCTTTGCATTCGCACCACCTGGAATCGCCTGCATGATCGGCGACTCGATTTCGATATAACCCCGATCATCTAAAAACTTACGAAGCGACCTGATGGTCGCTGCCCTCTTACGAAATACGTCACGTGAAGTCTCGCTGACCAGTAAATCTATATATCTCTGACGATAGCGAATTTCTACATTTGTTAGTCCATGATGTTTCTCAGGCAATGGGTGTAGCGATTTAACCAACAGTTGAAAATGTGACACCTCGATCGTCAGTTCACCTGTTTTTGTGATAAATGGCTTCCCGATGACGCCGATAATATCTCCAATATCAAATTTCTTGAACGATTCATTATATTGACCGTCGGGTAGCCGGTCGCGCTGCGCGTACAGCTGGATCCTGCCCGACTCATCCTGAATATGTGCGAAACTGGCCTTGCCCATGATGCGTCTGGACATAAGCCGCCCAGCCAACCTAATTTCACCGCCTCTAGTTTCAGGCTCTTCCGAGGCCAGTTTTTCATGCTGCTCAAGCACATCCTTGGCACAGCTGTCCCGTCGGAAATCATTAGGGTATGGATTTCCCTGCTGACGTAACTTGGCCAGTTTCTCTTTCCGCTGTACCGTCTGGTCGCTTATGTCGTTTACCATAGTTCTATCTTTTTAATACCTTTATAGACCAGCCTTTAAACTCGCTTCAATAAATTGTCCAATCTCACCGTCTAACACGGCTTGCGTATTGCCGGTTTCCACACCCGTACGCAGGTCCTTGATTCTAGATTGGTCTAAAACATAGGACCTTATCTGACTGCCCCACCCGATGTCTGCTTTAGAATTCTCCAGTTTCTGCTGCTCAACCTGCCGGGCACGCATCTCCGCCTCGTAAAGTCGAGATTTCAGCATGGACATCGCTTCTGCTCTATTGCGATGTTGGGACCGATCATTCTGGCATTGCACGACAATCCCACTGGGAAGATGCGTGATCCGTACTGCAGAATCAGTTCTATTTACATGCTGTCCACCCGCACCGCTTGCCCTGTAAGTATCAATTCGAAGGTCCGCAGAATTGATTTCAACTTCAAATCGGTCATCTACCTCTGGATAAACAAACACAGAGGCAAATGACGTATGTCGCCGATTTCCCGAATCGAAAGGAGATTTTCTGACCAACCTGTGAACACCGGTTTCGGTTCTGAGGTAACCATAGGCATACCCGCCGCTAACATGGATCGTCGCGCTTTTGATACCGGCAACCTCGCCGTCTGACTTTTCAACCAGCTCGACCGAGTATCGGGCTGATTCTGACCAGCGTAAATACATTCGCAGTAACATTTCTGCCCAGTCTTGCGCTTCAGTACCTCCAGAACCGGCCTGAATATCGACAAAAGCGCTAGCTTCATCCGCTTCGCCGGAAAACATTCTCCGAAACTCGAGCGTCTCCAGTTTCTGTTTGACTCCCTCAGACTCTTTGGCTACCTCCCCTATTGTTTCCGCATCATTTTCAAGTCGTGCAAGCTCAAGCAAATCAAGTAAGTCGTTGAATCCGCGAGACAGATCATCCAATTGTCCCACTGTTTCCTCGAGTCGGGCTCGTTCCTGGCCAAGGCGCTGAGCTTCTTCGGGATTATCCCACAGTGAAGGATCCTCTAACCGGAGCAGTATTTCTTCAAGACGTTCTTTTCGAGAGTCATAGTCAAAGATACCCCCTGAGCCCTTCAATTCGACGAGCGCAGTCACTTAGATCCTGAAATATTTCTCCTGGCTCTGCCATCATAAATCTGGTTCGGATGAACTATAATTGCCGAAGGGGAAGGATACCGGATTTCCAGTTGATTCGATACGGACAGCACTAACTGTGTACCGAGTTGTCCATTGACCTGCGCCTGTCGTTTATGCGCGTTTGTACACTGACGCCACAGTGCATTAGATTCGCGCTTGGCAATCGGACAGGCATATTACACAAGAAGCAATAACATTGAAGGTGCAAATTAGCGGTATGCAAATAGGAATACCCAGAGAAATTTATCCTGAAGAATATCGCGTAGCTGTAACCCCTGAGGTCGTTACCCATCTGATCCAGCTGGGCTTCACCGTTAAACTCGAAACCAATGCCGGCCGAGCTGCGAGTTTCTCAGATGCTGCGTATGCCGAAAGTGGAGCCGCGATTGTCACCAGTTCAGTGGAGATCTGGGAATCCAGTGATATTCTCCTCAAGGTACGAGCGCCATCAGAGCACCCCGATCTCGGGGTTCACGAGGCATCACTTCTTAGCTCAGAACAAACACTAATCTGTTTCATATGGCCAGGACAGAATTCAGAGCTTTTGTCTCGTCTGTCGGATACCGGAGCCAATGTCCTGGCAATGGATGGTGTGCCCAGAATCTCTCGAGCACAAAAATTTGACGCACTGAGCTCTATGGCAAACGTTGCGGGTTATCGCGCGGTCATAGAATCAGCTGGCGAGTTTGGCAGGTTCTTCGCTGGCCAAATCACCGCCGCCGGCAAGGTACCTCCGGCCCAGATACTGGTGATAGGCGCCGGGGTGGCGGGACTCGCTGCACTTGGCGCTGCTGGAAGCATGGGCGCAAGCGTCCGTGCATTTGATACCCGGCCCGAAGTAAAAGAACAGGTTGAGAGCATGGGTGCCGAGTTTCTAATGCTGGACTTTGCTGAGGATGGCAGTGGATCCGGGGGCTATTCGAAAACAATGAGTGAAGAATTCATTGCTGCGGAAATGGCGCTATTTATGGAGCAAGCCAAAGAGGTAGATATCATCATCACCACGGCCCTTGTGCCTGGTAAACCTGCACCACGTTTGATCACGGCCGAGATGGTAGATGCTATGAAAGACGGCAGTGTTATTGTTGACCTGGCTGCTGAGCAAGGCGGTAACTGTGAACTCACCCAACCTGGCCGCGTGACCAGCGTTAACGGTGTACGTGTGATTGGATATACCGACCTTCCCAGCAGAATGCCGGCGCAGTCAAGTCAGCTTTACGGAACTAATATCCGACATTTTCTGACTGACATCTGCCCAGAAAAAAACGGACATATCGAACTTAACATGGATGACGATGTTATACGCTCCATGACCGTCACTCGTTCTGGAGAAATCACCTGGCCCCCACCGAAGATCGAATCTACGATACCGGCTGAAACATCCAGGTCTACGCCTCCGAGTGTTGCGCCAGGCTTAGTTAAGTTGCCCGAAAAACAAAACAACATCACCACCCTGATCGGTCTCGGTGTGGTTATGGCAATCATCCTCGGTGTAGGTGCTGTCGCGCCCAGTTCTTTCATGAATCACTTTACAGTGTTTATCCTAGCCATCTTTATCGGATGGCAAGTGATCTGGAATGTTTCTCCTGCACTACACACTCCTCTGATGAGCGTAACCAACGCCATTAGCGGGATTATTGTGATCGGGGCTCTGCTCAAGATTGAAGCAGGATCTTCACTGGTCGTTCTGCTCGCAGCTATTTCCTTGCTGATCGCGAGTATCAATATCAGTGGTGGTTTTCTAGTGACCCACAGAATGCTGCGGATGTTTCGGAAGGATATCTGAACATGTCAGCCGGTATTATCACTTCAGCCTATATTGCGGCCAGCGTATTATTTATTCTCAGCCTTGGTGGATTGAGTAACCAGGAGAGCGCCCGGCGAGGCAACCTTTTCGGCATCCTTGGGATGGCGATTGCCATCGTTGCAACAATCTGCAACCCAGGTGTCGGAAATTACGCACTGATCATTATTCTGATGGTGTCTGGCGGTGGGATTGGGGCATTAGTCGCCGCCCGTGTTCAAATGACTGCCATGCCCCAACTGGTCGCGCTGCTCCACAGCTTTGTGGGATTAGCAGCTGTTTTGGTTGGATTCGGAACCTTCCTTGATCCTACAGTTGAATATTTCGACATAGAAAGAACTATTCACAATATTGAAATCTATTTAGGAGTATTAATAGGCGCAGTGACCTTTACTGGATCGGTTATTGCTTTCGGAAAACTTCAAGGCATTATTAACAGCCGTCCTCTCACGCTCCCGGGCAGACATCTAATCAATATAGCTATTGGCCTTGCCTGTTTGTGGTTTGGCTGGCAATTTATTTCCATGGGCGGTTTGGACGCTGGAGTCAGCCCTCTCATGATTGCCACAGTACTGGCACTGATTTTTGGAGCACACATGGTTTTGGCAATTGGCGGTGCAGACATGCCGGTTGTGATTTCTATGCTCAACAGCTATTCGGGTTGGGCCGCTGCGGCAACTGGTTTTATGCTCGCAAATGACCTACTGATCGTGACGGGTGCACTGGTGGGAAGCAGTGGAGCAATTTTGAGCTACATCATGTGTCGCGCTATGAATCGTCGTTTTCTTGCAGTGATTCTCGGAGGATTTGGCGGGTCAGTCAGTTCGAGTTCGTCATCAACTGGCGATCAACAGGTAATTTCGATCAGCCACGATGAGTCCGCGCAGTTACTACGAGAAGCCGACAGCGTGGTCATCGTTCCAGGATATGGCATGGCGGTTGCTCACGCACAGCACCCCGTATCAGAGCTAACCAAGATTCTTCGCAACAATAACACCGATGTGAGATTTGCCATACATCCAGTTGCGGGCAGAATGCCGGGCCACATGAATGTTCTCCTCGCGGAGGCAAAACTACCTTATGACATCGTTCTCGAAATGGATGAAATAAACGAAGATCTCCCGGATACCGACGTCGTTCTCGTAATTGGTGCAAATGACATCGTGAATCCGTCAGCACAAGAAGATCCCGATGGTCCGATAGCAGGTATGCCTGTACTCGAGGTTTGGAAGTCAAACGCCACTATAGTATTGAAACGGAGTATGGCAACGGGATATGCAGGTGTCGATAATCCCCTTTTCCACCGGGATAAAACAAAGATGCTATTCGGCGATGCCAAGGACAGTATAGAAAAGGTTCTAGCTGCCTTGAAATAGGCCGGCCACCATCTGCATTATCTATCGCATCAAGGCCTGCTTCATGGTGCTACCAATTTCGGCCGGATTTCTTGCCAAAAAGACACCGGCATATTCCAGTGCCGCCATTTTCTCTTCGGCCGTTCCTTTGCCCCCTGCGACTATTGCACCCGCATGGCCCATCCGCTTACCAGTTGGCGCGGATGACCCCGCAATAAAACCAACCACCGGCTTGGACATGTGATCTTTCATCCAGGCCGCGCAGTCTTCCTCGTCGCTGCCCCCGATCTCTCCGCACAGTACAACAGCTTCGGTATCGGGATCCTCGTTGAAAAGACGCATGACATCCAAATGCTTCAAGCCATTGATAGGGTCACCACCTATTCCGACACAAGTTGACTGTCCCAGATTCTGTTGACTCAATTGATGAACGACTTCATAGGTCAACGTGCCCGATCTTGAAACTACACCGATTGAACCTTTCTGATGAATATAGCCGGGCATAATTCCGATCTTCAGCTGATCCGGTGTAATGATTCCTGGACAATTCGGACCGACCAGGACAGTACCTTTCCCCGACATTCGATGTCGGGTCAAAAGCATATCTTTCAGCGGAACACCTTCAGTAATGCAAATAATGAGTTCTATTCCGGCGTCCACGGCTTCGTCTATGGCTTCGGCTGCATGTGCCGGTGGCACGTATACTACGGACACATTACATCCCGTCTCCTTGCGTGCTTCTAATACAGTATTAAATACCGGAATTTTGTCGCACATAGTTCCACCTTTTCCGGGTGTAACACCAGCAACAAACGCTTGCTCTCCGTATCCGTAATCCACACAAGCGCGGGTATGATACCGCCCCGTTGAACCGGTAATACCCTGAGTCACAACCCGACTGAATTTATCAATCAGGATCGACACGATAAGCTCCTGCGGCATCTACAACCTTTCGGGCGGCATCGTCCATTGAATTTGCCGTAAGGATATTCAGTCCTGCGTTCGCCAATAGACTGCGCCCCTGTTCAACATTAGCACCCTCTAAACGAACGACAACCGGTAACCGTAACTCGACCGTTCTAGCCGCATCAAGCAGGCCCTGCGCGACAATGTCACAGCGCATGATACCGCCAAATATATTGACTAGAATCGCTTTTAGCTTTCTATTTTCCAACATTATTTCAAACGCTTTGGCCACCTGTTCGGTGGCAGCACCGCCTCCAACATCAAGGAAATTCGCTGGTGCGCCACCGTACAGCTTTATGATGTCCATTGTCGCCATAGCCAATCCTGCCCCATTGACCAGACAACCTATATCCCCGTCCAACGAGATGTAACTCAGTCCATATTCCGAAGCTCTTATTTCGCCTGGGTCTTCCTCATCCTCGTCGCGAAGATCAAGCAGATCAGTTTGCCTAAATAAGGCATTTGCGTCGAGACTGAGCTTTGCATCTAAAGCAATTAAGTCTCCATGAACATCAATCACTAACGGATTGATTTCAACAAGTACGGCATCATTCTCCCAATACAGCGCATAGAGCTTTGCTGACAGATCACCAACTTCCTTAGCTACAGCAGCATCTATACCTAAGTTACTGGCCATCTGAGCAACTCGAATAGTATCCAAACCCTTTGATGGATCAATAGGGTAGCGAGAGATGGCGGCGGGCCACTCCTTAGCGACCTGCTCGATATCAGTGCCACCGGCCGAACTCAGAATTAAGACAACTCTCTGAATTGATCTGTCGCAAACCAATCCAAGATAAAGTTCTTTTCTAATATCAACCGCCCCTTCGACCAGCAAGCGAGACACCTTGCGACCGGCTGGACCTGTCTGCTCGGTGACCAGCATCATATCCAAGATTCTTTCTGCTGCCTCAGCGACCTGATTAAGCTCCCCAACGAGCTCAACACCTCCACCCTCTCCCCGACCTCCTGCATGGATCTGGGCTTTCACCGCCCATCGACTGCCTCCGATATCTTCTGCCGCTGATATAGCATCAGCCGCAGTAAAACAAACGCACCCCGCTGGCGTGGAGATACCATAGGTTTTAAGGATTTTTTTGGCCTGATATTCGTGTATCTTCACGACCGTACCGCTTGCAGACTACACATCATCATTCACGAGCCACCGGGGAGATGACTGGGCGATTAGGGTCTGTGATCCACTCACTCCACGACCCGGCGTATAACCGCGATCCATGTAGGCCAGCCACCTCCATGGCTAAAAGGTTATGACAAGCAGTCACACCTGATCCGCAACTGTGGATAACCTGATTCGGGGAAATGCTTCCGATCAAGTCGACGAACTCCTGTCTTAAGTTACTGGCTGATTTAAAGCGGCCGCCCGAAAGATTGTGCTGAAATGGTCGATTAATAGCGCTGGGTATGTGGCCCGCAATGCGGTCGATTGGCTCTTCCAGACCGAGAAACCGTTTGTTTTCTCTTGCATCGATGATCAACCCAACTGGATGATCCATCACCTGCATCAACGTATCAGCGTCGGTCCAATAATTCTGCCTTGGTCGTCCAGTAAACTTAACCATTGGATACGACTCAGTGCCATCAATTAGGCCACCCCCCGCCTCGACCCAAGCATCTAGACCACCGTCAAGGACATAAACGGATTGATGACCGAACCAACGTAGCAACCACCAGCATCGAGCTGCCATCGCTCCTGGCCCATTGTCGTAGGCGATCACGATCGAATCGTCTGCCACGCCCCACTTACCGACCGTTTCCACAAAATGGTCCACAGCGGGTAATGGGTGTCGACCTGTTCTAGCTGTAATAGGGCCCGACAAGTCGTCAGCCAGATCCAAATAAATCGACCCTGGTATATGTGCTCGTCGATATGACGCAATACCAAATCCCGGGTCGCTGAGCAAATATCGACAATCCAGGATGCGGGTTTTTCCTTCCCCGCGTATTTCCATCAGTGTTTCGGCGGAAATTAACATCTAAAGAAATCTGAAAAATTGCTAGACAATGGAGTGAAGTTTAACATTCAGTTATCGTCATAGACCTGCCAACTTCTGATAGGCGACAAGGGTCATCTACTGATTCGATTACCTTGTGTTTGGCTAGGACCAAATGGATATGGCGGTGAGGGTGGGATTCGAACCCACGATACCCGCAAAGGTATGCTGGTTTTCAAGACCAGTGCAATCGACCGAACTCTGCCACCTCACCGGTCTGAGCTAATTGTAGCCCATACTCTTCTATGAACTTTAGGTAGATTGAATCACAGTTAAGCATTCATGCCTCCACAAAACCTTGATTTTTGGCGGAATAGCACTATCCTAATACCTGACTACGTTTGTGCACCAACGCCAACGTGGAGCAATAGCACATTATGTTTAACAGAGATCAAGTAGCCGCTTTCCGACCAGCCTCCAGCGCTGTGGAATATAACAAGGTCCTCCGAAATACCTACGGACTACTCTCTGCGACTCTGCTTTTCAGCGGTGCCGTCGCCGGACTCTCCATGGCCTTTAACTGGCCACATCCAGGTCTTGTGATCACCCTGGCTGGTTATTTTGGTTTACTTTATCTGACTCATCGATTTAGGAAATCAGCGCTTGGGTTGCTATCCGTGTTCGCTCTGACAGGATTCATGGGACTGACCTTGGGACCTATCATCAGTTTCTATTTGACCGCTGTTCCCAACGGCCACCAAGTGGTGACAACCGCCTTAGGCGGTACCGGTATCATATTCCTGGGTCTCTCGGCCTACGCCCTGCGAACCCGTAAGGATTTCAGCTTTTTGGGTGGAATGCTGTTTGCCGGCATCCTGGTAGCATTTGTCGCCGGAATAGGTGCCGTAGTTTTTGGAATCCCCGCATTATCCTTAGTGGTATCCGCAATGTTTATCTTGCTAATGAGCGGACTCATTCTGTTTCAAACCAGCCAGATCTTACACGGCGGTGAAACAAACTACATCATGGCGACCATCACACTTTATATCGCGATTTACAATCTGTTCCTCAGTCTCCTCCAGATCCTGGGAATTTTTGGTGGTGACGATTGATAGAAAGAACACTCAATAAAATAACCAGGTCCGACATTTTTGAGGCCGGACTATTTCGCACAGTTCTCTCAAGTATTCTGGATCCTGTCACATCCACCCACATAGGGCCGTAGTACATCTGGAACCGATATTGTTCGGTCTTCATTCTGGTAGTTCTCCATGATTGCCACCAATGTCCGACCTATAGCAAGACCCGATCCATTCAGGGTGTGTACATACTCTGGTTTGCTCGTTTCAGGATTACGCCATCGAGCCCGCAAGCGCCTTGCCTGAAATGTCTCGAAATTGCTACATGATGAAATCTCACGATACCTCTGCTGACCAGGAAGCCAGACCTCCAGGTCATAGGTTTTAGCGGAAGAAAAACCAAGATCTGAAGCGCAGAGTGTAACAACCCTATAGGGTAGTTCGAGACGTTGTAATACGACCTCAGCGTGGCCAGTCAACTCCTCTAAGGCAGCCCATGATGTCGAAGGTTCAACAATCTGAACCAACTCTACTTTCTCAAATTGGTGCTGTCGGATCATACCCCGGGTGTCTTTTCCGTAAGACCCTGCCTCACTGCGAAAACACGGTGTGTGGCACACGTGACGAACAGGCAACTCAGTCGATTCGAGTATTTCGTCACGATAAAGATTAGTTACTGGTACTTCTGCAGTCGGTATGAGGTAGTAGCGAGGATCAGTATCGGTTGCGAACTGATCTTGCTCAAACTTTGGCAATTGTCCTGTACCGAATAGAGACTTGGCGTTAACCATATACGGCACATAGGTCTCTTCATACCCGTGCTCGTGGGTGTGAAGGTCTAGCATAAACTGAATCAGCGCTCTGTGGAGTCGAGCAAGACCTGCTGTCATCACGACAAAGCGTGAACCAGTCAGCTTCGTGGCCTGTTCGAAATTCATCATTCCCAAGTCTTCGCCAAGTTGAACATGGTCAAATACGTCGAACAAAAACTCCCGTTGCTCACCCCACCGCCTTTGCTCGACGTTGTCCTCCTCTGACTCGCCCGGGGGCACACTCTCGTGAGGAATATTTGGCATGCCCGCAGTCAGGTCATTGAGCTCAAGCTGAATCTGTTGCAAGCGATCGCCGATAGATTTGAGTTCCCCCCCTAGCAGTTCGGTGTTCTTGATAAGTTCAGTTGCATCTTCTTTGGACGCTTTAAGTTTACCGATCTCTTTTGAGTTCTGGTTACGGGAATGTTGCAACTCCTGTTGTTTGATCTGAAGCTGTTTGCGATCTTTCTCTAAGTTCTGGAACCTTTCGACATCAAGTAAATACCCGCGGGGTCGTAGCACTCTTGCCACTTCCTCGGTATTATTTCGGAGTAGTTGTGGATCAAGCATCTTCGACCTGCCTCAAGGCTTTTCTATCAAATGTTCCGTCCGACACTCATTCCCAGGTATGCACCCAGTAGAGATACGATCACGCTTGCAACAATGTACAACAAACCGCGCAGCCACAAGCCCTGATCGAACAGAGCAATGGCGTCCATGGAAAACGCCGAAAATGTGGTAAATCCACCCAGCAACCCAATCTGGAGTCCGTTTCTCAACAAATCGCTTAAGGGAATACGTGTGACAAACAGTGCCAGCAATAGACCCGCCAGAAAACAGCCAAATATATTGACGAATAATGTACCCCACGGAAAAGCACTTCCTGTGAGGAGAGTAATACGTAACCCTAATCCATAGCGCATCAGCGCTCCGACAGCACCACCGCATCCTATAACCAATAACTGCAACATTTTACCTACTCAACATCAGATATCACATCGACGCCAGTCGGCGGGACAAACTGAAACACACTATCGGGGATCGGCTCATTTTCAACCACATTGGCCAACGTTACTCGCGTGATTTGGTTGAGTTCATCCAGCAATTGTATAAGGCGAAGAGTCTCACCCTCGAAACCCAATTGAATCTCTGCAAAGCTCCCATCGCCTAATTTTGGGACTAATGAAATCCAGTTAACTGCACCCTGACTCCCTAAAATCGTTACAGTGTAGTCTTTCCGATATTGGTGCCCCCCCGAAAGTAACACCGCTGGAGTTTGTCCAATTGCACTTTCCTGCTCCCTGCGCGTAACCTGCTCCAGTTCTACATCGTAGAGCCAAAGCACCTGACCGTCAGCCACAATAGTCTGGGCATGAACAGATTCATAATCCCACCGAAAGCGGCCTGGACGAGCGATCCACAGCAGCCCACTGGTCTCCTCAAGGGCCAGTAAATTTTCATCAAGAACCACCTGGATAAAACTCGCCTTAAACGTAGTAACCTTTTCAAAGAAGAGATCGAGCCGTTCATATTCATCCGCACCTGCGCATGCCGGTGACAACCCGGCCCCCATGACTAACCAAAGAAACATCCAGCGCATAGCTTGGTCAATCGTCCTCACTTATTGTTGCCAAGTTATCTATTCAACCGGAGCTGGTGCAAAGACTTCACGTCTTCCGTTTTCGAGTGGCCCGACTACACCTGATGCCTCCATGGCTTCTATCATTCTCGCCGCGCGGTTATATCCGACTCTGAGATGTCTCTGAACCGCCGAGATTGAAGCTCGTCGCGTTTGTGCAACAAATGCGAGCGCCTGGTCATACAACGGATCGCCTTCGCCCCCAACAGCGTCGCCCCTGCCAGAGCCCATTTCCTCGGAGCCTTCTGGTTCAATCACAGCGTCCAGAAACTCCGGTGCACCACTCTGGCGTAAATGTTGTGCAACTCGGAGAACATCCTGGTCCGAGACAAAAGACCCATGCACTCGGACCGGATAGCCGGTACCAGGTGGCAGAAATAACATATCGCCATGTCCCAGCAGTTGCTCTGCTCCCATCTGGTCCAGAACAGTACGAGAATCAGCACGTGAACTCATCTGGAAAGCAATACGAGTTGGAAAATTAGCCTTAATCAAACCTGTTACAACATCCACCGAAGGCCGTTGAGTCGCTAGCACCAAATGTATACCAGCCGCTCTTGCGCGTTGTGCTATACGAGTGATCAGCTCCTCGATTTTCTTTCCTGCGACCAACATGAGATCGGCAAACTCATCTACGATCACTACTATGTAGGGCATTTTTGCCAGCGTTGGTGGCGGATGGTCTTCCTCACCACCAATTGGCTCATAGAAAGGGTCTGGAAGCGGTTTGCCAGAACTGATTGCAGCGAGAACCTTGCGGTTGTACCCCATAATATTCCTGACGCTGAGGGATGCCATCAGCCTAAATCGGCGATCCATTTCACCTACGCACCAGCGAAGCGCGTTGGCGGCCTTGCTCATATCGGTGACAACAGGTGTCAGTAGATGGGGTATCCCGTCATAACCCGATAATTCAAGCATTTTGGGATCAATCATGATCAATCGAACGTCCTCAGGGGTCGACTTGTAGACAATGCTCAATATCAGCGCATTGATGCAGACGGATTTTCCCGATCCCGTGGTACCTGCCACCAGCAAATGCGGCATCTTGCACAAATCATTGACCACAGGCTGCCCCGAAATATCTTTGCCTAACACGATTGTTAAAGGGCTTTTGCTCGATTCGTAGACTTCGGAAGCCAGCCCTTCAAGCAGGTATACCGACTCCCTCTGCTCATTAGGAATT
>Ga0315338_1002048_pt1 | contig 21688 bp, 12 predicted proteins | sample ASW8metaG_FD_204518 | JGI IMG/M metagenome (GOLD analysis project Ga0315338, IMG submission 204518) | Ammonia-oxidizing marine archaeal communities from Monterey Bay, California, United States - ASW #8 | ecosystem: Environmental > Aquatic > Marine > Coastal | place: USA: California | collected... | reverse complement strand
ACCCGGCGACCGTAGTGATCTGTACCATCCCAGTTCACGCCGTGCGGACCGACAGAAAACTCCGCAGAGACGAGCTCTCGAACCAATCGACCGCTCCCATCGTAGATCGAGATCCTTACTTCGTCGGGCTGCTTCAAAGTGAAGTGAATGGTCGTTTCCGGATTAAACGGATTCGGCTGACTGTAGGTCGAGAACGCACCCGCCGACCCTGTCGGATCGATCGATGCGGGCTCCTGGCAGGTCACGTGGATCGGTGCTGAGAGCTGACCGGCCGCGTCCGCCCGATCCACCGCTCGTACCTGATACGTGTACTCCATCCCAGTCCGCCAGGCGATCGGGTTGTACCACTGGAATCCGGACTCGGACGGCTCGGCATCGATCGCGACGGTCTCCAGGAACTCAACCGGGCTCCCCTGATTGTCTCCTCGCCAGATCTCGTAGTGCTTGATCACCTCCGGACCGTCATTGACGTCTCGCATCACATCGGACCACGCCAGTTTCACGCGAGGCCGGGTGTCTTCGTCCCCGGCCGGGTCAACGCAGGAACTGATGAGGTCCTCCGGTGCCACCGGCTCGTACAGGTCGATGAGGTACTCCAGAAAGACGCCGCCACCCGGCGCATTTCTCTCAATATCCCAGAGCGTCACCGGCACGTAGGCGGTTTCGCCGTGGCTTACGCTCGGGCCGGACATTGTCACCCACATCTCGATCGGATCTCCACCTTTTACGTAGAACTCCCGAGAGTCGAAATCGAATTGCCATCCCGAGGGAATCTCGACATCGTTAAAATTTGGAGGCGTTCCCAGACGCAATTCGCCGAAGACGACTGGGTACGGCCCCGGGTGCAGCTCCAACCTGGTGACTTTCTCCAGCGAGCCAGATTGGCTTCCATCGAGCGGCGCACCTCCGGCTCTTTCGACAAGAATGTTGTGGTTCACCTGAGCGACGTTGTTGTCGTTGGGCGCGTACTCGCTGCTTTGTCCGTCTTCCGCATTCGTCGCAACAGAGCCAATGCAGTAGTGATCCACACCGAAAGGAGGCACGGGATAAAAGGCATCGATGAAGTTCGTCACTGAACCACCGGCAGCGATCTGCGGAATCGTTACCGTCTCGAAAAGCGTGCCCGTGGACGGCCAAATCGCGCCCAGTGCGGGATCAGAATAGTAAAGAGAAACCTGGACGTTGGAGGCTGTGTTTGGGCCTTCGTTCCGAACGGTGTACCAGAGCTTGTTCGACATGCCTTCAGCAGGAACGTCGTGAATCCCATCTTCATTGTTGTCGATCCAAAGATCCGGACTTCCCCACCAGACGTCGCATGTCGAAATCTCACCGCAGTCTCCGTTTTCACAGTCTGCCATGCAGAGATCGACAGTACTGGGAATGCCTACGTCAAACGATGCGCAGACCACTCCAGATTCGTCACCTTCGCAGTCATCGATCTCCGTAACCCGGACGCCGGTCTGCCCCTGACCATAGCTTCGGCTGTCCGGGGTGGAACTCTCCGTGAAGGCCGACTGGTTGTTTGGGCACCACACATCCCCAGCATCTCCGCGGTTCGCTCTCGAGTCGAGATCATCCGCGTTGGGCGCATGGGATGCGGAGGACGCATCCGCACACTCGACGTCAATCAACTTGTGGGTTTCGTCGCCGTTCATCTCGTTCGTGCCCGCTTCCGACACGAGAAGCGATTCGTCGACGTGATAAATAACCAGGCCTGGGCTCGCCAGGTTCGCGTCGAATCCAACCGGCTGACGATTCTCCACGACGAAGTACTCCGAGGTCTCCTGGCCGAGAGTCCAAAGGCGTGCCGCGACCCGGAAGGTCTCGACATCCGGCAGACAGAATCGCTCGCTCTGGAGGACATTGTGGTAAAAGAGCCATCCGAGACGTTCTTTGGTCCACGCCGTCATATGGGCCGGACTGTTCTGCGTGTTCCAACTTCCACCGCCCATCAACCCCCATGCACCGATACCCTCAGACGGCCCATTGTCATCATTGGTGTCGTACAAGTCGGGGATCCCAATGACGTGGCCATACTCGTGGGCGTAGGTTCCGATTCCCGACTGCATGCCTGAGTTGTCCATCGCCCCGGCCACGAAGTACCGATTCACGACAATGAAACTCACGCCGGAGCTGTTCGTTGCGGCCGGATCATTGGTGGAAAAACTAGTCGCGCTATAGGAAAGAGCGGATGCGTGCGACCAGACATTGCTGCCGCCATACTCACCCCCGGATTCGGGGTGAATGAACGCCGCGAAATCCACAAAGCCATCGTCGTCACCACTGTTCGGGATGCCGTCGGGCCCATCGTTGTCGAACTGGGCGAAGTCAATTGCGCCATCGTTCGCTGCTAACACCTCGAGAAAGGCCTCGGCCAACGTGGTGTTTGGAAAGAGCCCGTTGGACGATCCTTCGTAGTAGGTGTCCTCGTTTGCAACGGTGGACCAATCCGTGACGAGACCTCCAACGGTGAGGTTCCCGTAAGAGACTTCCTCGTAGTAGTCCGCGAGGGTTCCGGTTGCCCACGGTCCGGTGAAGAGTTGCTGCTCAAAGTTGTCGGTCGGAAACGGTTCCGCGCTGTTTGAGTAGAGAAATGGTAGAACAGGAAACTCCTTGTGCCCCCCGATGGACGTCACTCGTTCGGCGGTCTCTGCTCCACTTGCGATGGCCCGGCGATTCTCGAGGACCGTCGCCAGAAGCTGGTTATAGCCTCCGGGCACATCCCAATCGTGTCGCGGATCGGCCGCGGCAATGCGGGCTGCTGCAGGAATCTCCGCACCGGGAGGCGCATGGCAAAGCCGGACGCCTGCTTGGACTTCCGATCCCAGACCCCAGGTCAGGGCAAAAAACGTTGTCAGTATGGAAAGGGGTAGGGACCGCTGCATCTTTTCCTCCTAGTTCGTGTTGTTACTCTCTGGACATAGACCACCGCGATTCCGACCGAAGAACCTCCGACTTTTGTTAGATTTTTGCGACAGCGACCTCCGAATGCGTTCTCAGCGCTATTCCAATTGAGGAGTAAGCTGCTGCTGCACAAACCGTTACGATTGCAACTGGTTGGCTTCGGAAGAGAAATGCCATACGCTGGTCCGGGGAGGACTCCTGTGCCTGACGGAACCGAGCATATCACGAAACTCCTGAGCCAAGCTGCGGAGGGAGACGCAGACGCTGCCCGTGAGGTCATGCCTCGTATCTACAAAGAACTCCACCGTCTCGCCGGCAAGATGCGCGGACAGATTCCTCCCGGAGAAACGCTCCAAGCTACCGCACTCGTCCATGAGGCGTATCTCCGGGTCATGGACCGGGAACCGGAGGGTTGGCGGGCTCGCTCGCACTTTTTTTTCGCAGCCGCTCGCGCGATGCGAGACATTCTCGTCGAAGAGGCGCGGAAAAAGGCAACTTCGAAACGCGGAGGAGGCCTGGACCGCGTCGAGATCGAAGAGATCCAACTTCCCCTCGAGACTCCGACAAGCGACATCCTCGCCCTGCATGATGTGCTCAGCGAGTTGGAAAAGGATGACCCGGAGGGATATCAATTTGTGATGCTGCGCTACTTCGCAGGATTGACTGTGCGTGAAGTAGCCGAGATCACCGGACAGGCTCTGACAACCGTAGAGCGACGCTGGCGATACTTGCGGGCCTGGCTCGCCGCGGAACTGGACCCCGACAACCATCAAGGATGAGTCCCATTCTCTAGCTGGCCGTGCCGGCGGCGGCTGCCGCTCGAGCTTCGACTTCCTCGGCGTCGGCGTTCCTCTCCATCAACCGGAGCAATTGGGCGTATTGTGAGAGATTCTCCGCCGAGTACGCGTTCACCGCTCCGAACGTCGCCTGAAAGATAACCTCGGCCGCGAGATATCGTTCCTCTGCCCTCTCGAACTGGTTCGTGTCCCGATCGAGGTTCGCGAGATTGTGGAGAGAGATGGCAACGATGTCATGATTCGGCCCGAAGGCGGCCTCTCGGATGCTCAGCGTCCTTTCGAGAAGGGAACGGGCGGCGCCCCAGTCTCCCTGCTCCTGTTTGATCCCAGCCAGCTGTTCCAGAGAGAGGGCCACACTCGGATGATTCGCCCCCAACGATTGCTCCCAGATCGCGAGTGCGCGCTCGAAAAGCGGGAGGGCCGTATCCACGTCGTCTAGTGCGAGGTGAAGTCGGGCCAGCGTATTGAGTGAGGAGGCGACATCGGCGTGATCGGGTCCGAGGGTACTCTCACGCATGGCCAGGGCTTGTTCGAGGAGCGGCCGCGCGCCCTCCAGATCGCCAGTGTCCCGAAGCAGAATCGCCAGGTTACTGATGGCAGAAGCAACGAGAGGATGATCCGGACCGAGGTTCTCCTCCCAGATGGATCGGGCGAGCTTGTAGAGCTCCGTCGCTTCCTCATAGTTGCCCATGTGCTTGCGAATGATGGCCAGGTTGTTGGTCGCATAGGCTACGTCGAGATGCCTGGCTCCTTTCGCTTTCGCCGTGATCCGGATCGCTTCTTCGTGAAGTTCCCCAGATCGTTCATACTTGCCAGTCTTGTCGAGAACGATGGCGAGACCGGTTAGAGCGCTGGCCAGAGTGGGGTCGTCGGAGCCGAGCTGCTCTCTCGTAATTCTGATGCAACGCTCGTAGTACTCCTCGGCCTCCGCGAAATTTCCCATCTTCCAGTGTACCGCAGCTAGACCGGACGCAGTCGAAGCCACCGCTGTATGTTCTGGGCCAAAAATATCTTCGCGCGTGGCCAACGCGCTCTCGTATGCCCGACGGGACTCCTCATAGTCACCGGTATCGAAAAGGAGGAGCCCTAACAGGGCCTGCGTTTCCGCGACGAGTTGATGTTGCTCTCCAAACGCTTCCGTACGCAGGCCCAATGCGCCTTCCAGGAGGGGGCGACTTTTGTCGAAGTGACCCAGGCTTCGGTAGACCGACCCCATCGTAGCCATCAGCCTCGCTCGGATGATGGGACGATCCGCAAGTTCGGTTTCCACGCCGTCAGCAGCTTTCTCCAGCACCTCGCGGACCGTGGTTTCCCGGCCTTCTGCACCGGGGTCGACCGCTCCCAACATTTGAACCAGGAACCCAGTCACAGCCTCGGATTCATCACGAGACCGCTCGGCTTTCGCCCGCTCCTGATTCGACATGACGAGGGCCACGGCAAGACTCGCGATGACGAAGCTGGTTACGAGAATGGGAACCCGGTTGCGTTTGGCAGCCTTTCTCAGGCGATATGCTGTACTCGGTCGCCCCGCCAAGACGGGTTCATCGTTGAGATAGCGCTCGATATCGAGAGCCAGCGCATCGGCCGTCTCATATCGACGGCCGCGCTCCTTCTCCAAAGACTTGAGAACGATCCAGTCCAGGTCTCCGCGAAGTCTTCGAACGAGCGTCCGCACGTCGGTGCTTCTTTTGGCCGCAAACTCCGCCGACTGCTCCCTCTGTCCACTCACCTTCGTGCTCGGCCGCTGTGGATCTGTGTCGCGAATGATCTGTTGTATCTCGGCAACACCGCCAGTCCGTAGCGTGTCCGGATCCAGGGGAAGGGAACCCGTGAGCATTTCGTAGAGCACGACGCCCAGCGAGTAGATGTCCGACCGCGTATCGATGTCCTCGCCACCTTGCCCCGCCTGCTCCGGACTCATGTATTGGGGCGTACCGATCAATTGCCCTGCTGTGGTCAGAGTCGCGTCACTGATCGACGCACGGGTCGCTTTGGCGATACCAAAGTCGATGATCTTCGGAAGAGGCTGCCCCTCGGCGTCGGCGACAAGGATGTTGGACGGCTTGAGGTCGCGGTGGATGACACCTTTTTGATGGGCATGCTGAACTGCTCGGCAAACGGATCTGAACAGTTCGAGGCGTGCACGAAGAGAGAGTTTCTGTTTATCGCAGTATGCAGTGATCGAGTTCCCCTCGACCAACTCCATCACAAAGTAGGGACGACCCCGATCTGTTTCTCCCGCGTCGTGAACAGTCGCAATGCTCGGATGATCCATCAGAGCGAGGGCCTGCCGTTCGGCGTCGAATCGGGCAAGGACAGCTTTTGTATCCATCCCCGCCTTGAGGAGTTTTAGGGCGACGATTCGACGAAGTGGCCTGATTTGTTCCGCGCTGTAGACCTCACCGAACCCACCCTCGCCGATCTTGTGTAGAAGTTTGTAGCGATCGATGGTGGGAAGCGCCTGCCCGGCCTCGATCTCTATCGCCAGGATCGAGGCATCGTTTTGCACGCTCTCGAGAAGTCCGTGAGTGCTTCCATCGGCAGCGAGAAGTTTCTCTACCTCAGAACGGAGGGAGGGATCTCCCGAACATTCCTCGTCGAGAAAGGCCCGTCGTTCCTTTGGATCGAGATTGAGCGATTCGTGAAAGAGTTTCTCGATCCGTAGCCGACGGTCGTTGTTCATCGATTGGGCCTCCGGTAGATCGTGCAACGGTCCGGAGGATCTTACGGGAAGCAACGCCTGCCACCAAGTAGGTGGGTTCGCACCACAGGGTTGGCTCGCAGGCTTTTCGGGCGCCACGGGTGACGGACTCGTTCTCAGATCTACTGTGCCGTTGTCGTCTCTCGGCCCCGATCCACGAGTGGACCGCACACCTGGAAGGAGTCGCCCATGAAGTACTCCTCTCAGATCGCCCTAGTCGAGAATCTCAAAGCTCACTCTGGACCGCGCGGCAAATGCATTGTCAATCGCCACAGCTTCTTCTTCAGAAACCTCGTTCTCCCATTGATCAAGTGAGTAGCCCGTCGAGTTCTCCAACATCTCATGGTAGAAAATAATGATTTCATTCTTTCGATCGTCGCTCGCAAGCCCGACGAATCTCGACATCATAAAGTCTCCGTCGGCGAGGAATCCTTTCTCCCTCAGAAATGCGTCGGTCCGGGCCAACTCTCCCAGCGGGTTCTCCTTTATGGAAACTTTGGGGTCGTAGTACCAAGTGTTGTGTCGGTACTTCTTGCTTCCAATGAAGTCAGCCGTTGAAAAATCGTAGTTGTAGACAAAATCGTTCGATGGCAAAAAGCCCTCGAATTGCACAATGAACAACTTCTCGATATCGCTGTTTCCATTGGCTTTCGCAAAGACCAACCGCTCGCCGGCGGCAACGGGCTTGCCTTGCAAGTCTTCGGGGTACTCGTTTGAGTTCGCAATGATTTCGAATTCAAAGTCGCCGAGGTAGACGAATTCTTCGGCGACCTTGATTCTGATCTCCGGCAGGGTCTTGGAAACAATTGTGTTGTTTGTGACGATTCGTTCACTCGGCAGCTTCGAACCATTTCGATCCGTGTCATTGTCGGGACTATTGCATCCAAAGATGAGAAGGACTCCTAGAATCAGAATTCCGATAGTCATTAGACTGTCTCGATCTCATGGGTAGGTCGGCAGCGGAATTGAGTATGCCGGTCCTGCACGATACTGTCCAGACCCGCGAACTAAACCGAGTCGGCGCGAGAGACGGAGCACATGAAGTGCTCTCGCCTGAACTCCAACGCCCACGGCGCTTCGCCAGCAACCAACGAAAACTACGGGATCAGCACGAGCTGGCGGCTCTCCATCCACCCGCGCTGCGGTTTGCTCTGGCGCGCGGGACGTGTCATCTAACGATATCAATTCGTCCGGTAATCGAGCCACCCATCCATTCCACTCGCGTGAGGTAGACCCCACTTCCCACGCGTACTCCGTTACTGTTGTGCCCATCCCAAAAAACGCTCTGCGTGCCGGCCATCAGATTTCCTGGGGTCAGTTGTCGAATGCTCCGACCGCTCGCATCGAACACCTCGAGACGGACATGGCTGGATCTAGGGAGGTCGAACAACAAGGTCGATGGCCCATGCGATGGATTCGGTACGGGGACGATGACACGGGACCGAAGGTCCGACACGGGGACTCCGGCACCTGTGGGGTCGCCACACTGTTTCGGAAAGATGACGGTACCAGCATCGTACGCGGCCACGAAGACGTGATCCTCGGAGACGACAACGTCCACGGCCCTGTCGAAGAGCGGCCAGCCGGTACCCAGGAGCTGAGGCGCCCCGGGGTTTGAGATGTCGATAACACTCATCCCACCGTGGAAGGTGGAAACGTAAGCGACTTCGTCCTCGACATCCACACCCCAGGGGATTCCGGAAAGCTGCAGCTGGGACATCAGGAGTGGAGCTGATGGATCTGAGATGTCCACGATCGAGCAACCGAAAGTGGTGGCTACGACCGCCAGGTCAAGAAAGCCAGGACCGGTTGTTACCTGCACATCGTATGCTGTCATGGGAACAGTACTCACGATCGCTGATGCGCTGGGCACAGAGATGTCCACGACGACCAAACCGTTGGCGGGCGAGGCGACGTATGCGTAGTCGGCGAGGATGTCCACACCATAGGCCGACCCGGTCGGGACGGGGTCGAGAGCGATGGGCTCAGTAGGATCGCTCACGTCAAACAGTTCGAGGCGCCAGATGTTACCGACGCAGGCAAGGTTGTCTGCGACGTCAATCGCTTCCACATGACTGACTCCGGCGCTACCGACGATCACCGGAGATTTGGGACTGGATACGTCGATGACCTGTAATCCTCCTGCCACTACATAGGCATACGATCCCGAGGCTGCCACCGCTTCCGCGTTTCCGGGTGTGTCCAGGTGGCCGAGGATCACCGGCGTGGTCCGGTCGCTCACATCAGCAATCTGAAATCCCTCCCTGTTGTCTGCGATGAAGAGCAGATCGTCAGAGACATCGACTTGCAGTGTGTAGCTCTCGGTCGCCAGGTGCCCGACGATCGGCGCAGACCGAGGGGGAGTGATGTCGACTATGTTGAGATCGGCCGCGAACGTAACGAATGCCCGGCCTCCATCGAGCACGAGGCGGTGACCGTGCGCCGGGCCGACGGCGACCACCTCAGGATTCGGAAGAGACAGGTCGATCACGCGGAGGAAGTTCAGATGTCCGGTCACGAAGACGAGTGAACCGTCGATGGCAACGTCTCGACACCCAGCCAGCACGTCGATGGTGTCCACGATTATCGGCGACACGGGTGCAGAGACGTCCACGACGTACAACGTCCCGTTACTTCCGGCAACACAAACCAGAGAGCCCGAAATGGCGAGCCCAGCGTCCTGCCCCAACGAGATCTCAAGAGTACTTACAATGGAGGGTACCGTCGGATTGGTTACGTCGACGACAACGAGGCCCGACCCTCCGGTAACGTAGGCATAGTTACCGGCAACCACTACCCTTCCGTCCTGGCTGCCAAAGGAACTGCTTCCGACCAGCTGCGCCTGGCTCGGGGTCGAGACGTCAAGGATCCTCAGTCCGTCGGGAATCACAACGTATGCGTAGTTGCCGGAAACGGTGATGTCGTATGTTGCGACATTGGAGCCAAAGCCAAGAACGCGCACTCGGACTGGATCCGTCGGGTCTGAGACGTCGAACACGTGAACACCGGTTATCTCATCGCCGACAAAAACGTGATCTCCCATAGACTCGACCGTGGTCGCACCCAGTCCAAGAAACTCAACATCACCGGCCTCGAACGGATTCATCGGATCCGACAGGTCCACGACCCTGAGCTTCGCGGTGCTATTGTTTTCTTCTACAGCCAGGAACGCAAAGTCTCCCGATACGGCGACATCACGGAATGAGTCGTTTCCGGAAAAGACGCTCAGGAGCTCCAGCCCCGGGGCGGCATAATCGTAGCACTGGGCGGGCGATTCGCTGGGAAAGCTTGCGAGAGAAACGACCGCGAAGATGCACAAGTAGCTACGCACGTGGCCCTCCAGAGAGTTTGAGCGGTATCGATCGGCTGTTAACGTTCAAGGCCGAATTCCGTGGAACTGGCGGCGATGGTACGACTAGCGCAGAATCGATATCCTGCGCCGAGATTTGCGCCTGGCTTGCCGATCCCGGCGGCGTTGCTGGCGCGCTAGGGGCCAAAAATCTGATCGATCCAGGCAAGCAGTGGCGTGGCCAAGTCCGCGCTCGGACCCTTCGACTGACAGATGCCGCCGCCCTCGATGAATTCATGGTTCGCATTCGGTAGGATCACCACGGTCCAGTCTTTTGGGTCGACGACCTCGACCTCAGCCAGGAGTTCGGCCGAGAAGTCGGCCGGATGACTGAAATCCAAGCCACCGTAGAACCATATACCAGGCTGAGTCATTCCTAACAGCGACTCTCGTGGATCGAAGCCGGACGGTCCCGCGTCTCGAAGGGCTCGAACGATATCCTCCATCGACGTGGCCGTACGCTGACAGTCGCTAAAACCGGTTAGTTCGTCGTAGAGCGCTTCCTGCCCGCTGCTGATGACTCCGCCGACAAAGACGATCGTGAAGTGGATCGTCTCCCGAGCAAGATTCGCCGCCAAGGGAACGACCCAGCCCCCAAAGCTGCCTCCGATCACGCCAATTCGGTCGGCCCGAATCAATGGGGCGGAGCCAAGCGCGTTCGCAGCAGACGCAAGATCACCACTGAGGATGTCGATCGAGGCAGGATCGGACCCCGAGGGCAGGTCACCGCCCGATTCGCCGAAACCGCGCCGATCGTAGCTGAAGACCCCCATGTTCAGCCCCTGGACGAAGAAACCGACTTCATCCCATGTCGACCGAGCGTCCCAGCCGCTCCCGGGATTCACGGCGGCTGCGGACAGATCCGATCCGCTCATAGGCAGGTACAGCGTGCCGACGAGGATCACACCGTCACTCTCGAATCGGATCCTCACCTCGCGATGGTCACTCAGTGTCACCACTTCACCGAATTCGGGGAAGGGATCTGGTTCCGGATCGTCGACAACGGGCCGGGGGTCGTCGCTGCACGCGGTAAGCAGTGCACAGAAGGCCACCGTACACGCGGCTACGTAGGCAGTTGTTGTTCCTCTAAGACTCCGCATCCTCTGACTGCTCCGGATAGCTGACTCCCTGATTCTCGCGTGCTGGAACGAAACGAGGCTCACCATGTCACCTCGGAAAGAGTCCCGCCGCCCGATCGATACGGGGTCACGTTTTCGCGGGCGGCCAAGGCTTTAGTCGACTACTGCCAGACAGTCTTGATCCTGCCCCAGGAGTTGAGCTCGACCGGGACGACAACACCATCGACACTGACCGACATGACCCAATTGCCTGAGAAACCGATCGAGGTCAGCGTCACCCATTCGCTCACATCACAGTTTGGCGCCTTGATAAACGAGGTGCCGTTCCCACCAGAACTCGTATCCACACCCCACAAGTAGCCAGCGTTGGTCTGCGGTTGGACTTGACCAAAGAAGAACTGACGCGACTCGACAATGATGATTGGCGAGATAGCGACCGTGTGATCCCCGCCTGAGAAGTCCAAACCCGGCTGAATCGCAAACGGAGGCTCCGGAGGGACCGAGCCGGCTCCCCAAGCCGCGAAGGTCAAAGCCGTCAGGGTCGGCGAAGAAAGCGTAAAGATATTGTAGTAGTGAGACGTGATGCTAAACGGGACCGCTAAAGGAGAGGTTACACTCACGGCCAGGTGATTGGGCCCGCCGGCTGTACCGGATTGGTTGTGGCATCCGATACCTATCTCAGCCCCAAGGTCACCCTGGAAGAGATCCGTTGCCCGCTCTGCGGGATTCGGGTTGGAGTGCTCTACAGGTCCCGCTTGTAAGTCGAGGGCGAGCGCCTGGACTGTCCCCACAGAGAGCAAAGCGACACAGATGACCGTAAACGATAGCTTCTTTGACATTCCGAGTCCTCCATTCGCGCGACGCACTCGTGCGATGTGGCAATTCCTACTGGCTCAGATCATCGATGAAAGGAGGGTTCCAACGTGCTGCAAAGTATAGCAGAATTTCCAAGTTCGGACGTCTCGACGTCGGAACGATCTTTTGAACACCTCGCATCCTGTGCTTGGGCTCATCGGCGGTTCAGGATCCACTCCCCGTCGACCCAGTCGACGTCTACGTGAAGTTCGAGGCCATCGAATTGTGCCTGCACGGCCTCACGGAGTTCCGACTCCCGGCCCCTGTAGTCCCCCAGCAGTTCGAGGGTTCGGACCTGCCTGCCATCTTCGAAAATGACAGCTGTGCTGCCACCTGAATACTCTGTGCGGAGCCGAAGGGACTCGACGGCGAGCGGAGAATCTTCCGGGAGGCCACCGGTATCCAGGCCGAGCCCTTCCAGGAGCAGGGCGAGTGGTAGCTCCTCGTCGTTCGCATGGCGGATCTCAATGCCGATTGCACCCGGTGTCGTTTCCAGTTTGTGCAGGGTGACATCGTTGCGGCCCAGTTCGTCAATCCGACGACGCAGTGTCTCAATCCGACCATCTGCGACTTCTGCCAGGAGCTCGATCCGCAGCGAACGGGTCTGTTCGGGGTGAATCCAAGGCCCTTTTGTCCGTACGACCTCGCCGGCGTTGGCAATTTGTACGCTCAGGCCCTGGGAAACCAGGGTTGTTACGACGCGCTGGACGCGTTGCATGGTTCCCTCGTCTGCCGACGAAGAGAGACCACTGTAGAAGTGAGTTCCGCTGCTTTCGTAAACGACGCCGTCGCTGCCGAGAATGTCGGTGAGTGCAGCACTCGCACTGGAGAGCGCGTTCGCAGCGCCGGGGCCGCTTACCGAAATACTGATTCGCTGACCGACGGTATCTTCGCGGTCTATCGGGAAGAAACTGCCGACGATGACTATCACAACGGCTGCTGCGAGCACGACCCGCCGAAGATCCCGAGATGGCGCCTCTGTTCGGTGGGGCATCTCCAGTGGCTCCATCGGTATTTTAGTCGCACGCTCAAGGGCTGTAAAGTCACGCTGGATTTCATCGGGTAGTGTTTCATGAGTGTCCATGTTCGCGATCCTTTGTGTTGGAAGAGTCAGCCTGTTTCACGTCGATGAGATTCCAGCGCTCGTAGCAGTCCCGCATTCGGGATCTACCGCGGGAGAGGCGGGACTTGATGGCCGAAGGCGATACGCTCTGGAGGTCCGCAATCTCCGAGACGGAAAAGCCTTCCATTTCGAACAGCACCAGGGCCTCCCGCTGTTCTGTCGGCAGCTGGCCCAAGGCAAGACGCAGTCGCTTGGCTCGGAGATAGTCCTCCTCAAAGTCCCCACCGCCGGGCACGGCCGGTGGGGCGGGGACTTCTTCCAACGGAAGAAAACGCTGCCAGAAGCTGCGACGGGAGCGGTCCCGGTGAATGCGCAGGAGAATGACAAAAAACCAGCTGCGAAAGCTCGACTCCTCCCGAAGCGATGAGAGTCGGTCGTAGGCGCGGAGCACACTTTCCTGGAAGAGGTCATCGCCCTCTTCGTTATTGCGACACAATCGTCGGCAGGTGGATTGTGCCGATTCATGGATGGGCTGAAGCAGCCTTTCCAAGCGGGTCCAGGTTAGGTTGATAGGTGGTTCAGTCATGCTCTCCGTCCTGTTTGGTGTCCAGAGGGAGACGCGGGAAGTCTCCTGTCGGTCGCAAAAACTTTTCTGCGACCTCGAAGGGGGGCTGCACGTCTCCTCTGCATTCAATCATCCAGGCAGAGGAGAGTCTCTCATGTTTTCAGACAGGTTCCGGGTCATTCGGCCGTCCGTTTTCGTTATCTCGCTCACAACGGTCGTTATTCTCGCCGTCGCCAGCCTCTCATCGGCGTCGGACCGGCTCGATCCGGCTCTTGTGCCGGACAGTGCTGTAGGACGCTCGTTTGCCACATTTTTCGATATGGTCGTATCCGAGGATCAGAGTCGCTACACCGACTTCGTGCAGGGGACGCTGAGTGCGGAGATCCGCGAGGAATTTGGTGTCGAAGCCATCGTCAGATACCTCGACCATGTGCACGACCCTGAAGACGCATGGGTTGTGGTCGGTTTCCGCGCCGGGGACGATCCCAACTCTCTGCGCGCGATCATCCGTACAGAGCACACCGCTGCCAACCACGCTTTTGTCTATGCAATCAATCCGGATGATCCGACCAGCGTCTCTGATATCGATATGGTTCCGGCGGGGGTGCCCAGCGAGATACTCGATCAGCGAATCGGCCTTCGGGAAGTGGTTGCCGAAATGAATGACTACTTTCGGCGCTTAGGAGGTGGTGATGCCTTCAGCGGTGTCGTCCTTCTGGCCCAGGGCGACAAAGTCATTTTCGAAGAAGCTTATGGCGAAGCGAGCCTGCGATACGACGTTCCCAACGCCGTAGACACGCGGTTCTCAATCGGATCAATTACGAAACTCTTCACCGCGGCGGCGATCGCAAAACTCATCGAAGAGGGAAAACTGTCCTACGAACAGCCGGTCGGCGCACTGCTCGACCAGGCCTGGGTTGGCGACGCAATTGGGAAGCAGATCGAGTTGAGGCACCTCCTGTCCCACACCGGCAGTACGGGCAATTTCCAGATGCATCCAGACTTTCAGAAGGCTCCCATGTCAATCTTTCGGAGCCTCGACGCCTACGCTCCCTTTTGTAGGGTCGACACTCTCGAAACGAAACCGGGATCTCAATGGCAGTACAGCAATACTGGATTCGTTCTGGCCGGAGCGATGATGGAGGTTGCGACAGGGACGGACTGGTTCGAATACATGCGTAGTCGGGTCTACGAGCCGCTCCAACTCCTGGATACGGATTGTTTCGCATCTGATGTACCTCACAGGAGACTTGCCGAGGGTTACATGGAGGCACCAGGTGGCCAGTGGCGTAGCAATACTTTCTTTCAGAGGGCGATGGGATGCCCGGCTGGCTCGAGCTATTCGACCGTACGTGACCTATGGAGATTCGCTCGGGTTCTACAGGACGGATCGTTTATCTCAAAACAGAGTTTTGCGACGATGCGAACTGCGCATCCGGATATTGGAGCCGAGCGGTACGGCTATGGGCTGGAGATTCATCCGACCCTCGATGGAAAGGATGCCATCGGACACAGTGGGGGTGGCCCCGGCGTGCACGCCTGGCTAAAAATTCTACCGGAGCAGGATGTCGTCATGGTCATGCTTGCGAATCGCGGCACTGCCGTGAACGCCGTCAACCAACGGTTGCTGGAGTGGTTGAGTCGTTGGGATCCTGAGATGAAGTAAACTCTTCAGTCTGCGACCGAAACCGAGCTCTGAGTCCTGGCTAGTTGGACTCTGGCTCAGAGCAAGGCGATTTCCGATCAAAGGAAGTCTCCTTTTTGTGACCAGAAGCCAGGCTAGAGATGATGCCGAACTAGGTCAACGGGCACGCCGATTGATGGCGTCAACTCGCTGGCTCCGTGCCGCCCGGCTACGAATCTGTCTCTCCGATGTGCGCTTCTTCGCTCCTCCCACGTTCTTTGCTTAAGGGGCGGCAGCAAGACGGACTTGAGGCTGCCCTTGCAGAACCCCGACCCGGGAGGCTCCACAATGCTCGTTTGCAGATTATTCCTCACACTTTCGATCCTGCTCGGCACTTTGGCGTACATCTGTCCGGCCCAAGCCCACCTCTCCATCATTCGACAGGGTCGGGAGTCGTTTGGCTCCATCGAGGCGGGTGACCGCTACGGAAGCTCGATGATTGCGGGAGATTTCAACGGGGATGGCCACGATGACCTTGTGGTTGGATCACCTTATGAGTCCGCGGGGGCGGTCAGCGCCACCGGCGTGGCTACGATCAGCTACGGGTCGGCCCATGGCCTGTCCCACCTCGGTGCGTTCCAGTACAGCGCAGGGGACTTCGGTCTCCAACAGGCCTCCGGCTTCTTCTCCTATTCGTTGGCAGCGGCTGATCTCAACGACGACAACTTCGATGACCTGATCGTCGGTTCTCCGGGAGCAGAGGTAAATGGTGCTGCCCGGGCCGGACGAGTCTTCATCTATGCCGGGTCTCCCGGTGGACTGGTTCCCTGGCTGGATTTGACCCAAGAAGATGTCGGGGGCTTCTCGGTAGCCAACGATGCGTTCGGCCTTTCGCTGACCACGGGAAACTTCGACATAGACGTCTACGAAGATCTTGCCATCGGGAGCCCGGCCAATGACGCGGCCACCGGGACTACTTTTGTTCTCTATGGCACCGAAACTGGTCCGTTCGGCGACACACACATTCTTACTTCCGAAACCCTCGGAGCGGCTCAGAACGTGGGGGACCACTTCGGCTGGTCACTCGCCACCGGCAACGTGATGGGAAACACTCGGGACGACCTGATCATTGGTGCGCCTTACCGGGACGCCTTCGACAATCCAAGTGCCGGGGTGGTGTTCATTGCACCCGGAAGCGATAGCGGGCTCGATCCGTCCAACGCAACCCGGTTCACCGCACAAATCGCCGATCACACTTCGACCCAGGCGAACTTCGGCTTCTCGCTGGCGACCCTGGATGTCGGGATTTTCGATCGTATCGTCCTCGGCGAACCCGAAAGAACGATCGGATCTGCCTCCCGGGCAGGTCGGGTCGTTGTCGTCAACACGAACGCCAGCGGTCCGGTCATCGGGAGTGCGATAGTTCTCACTCAGGACATGCTCGGAGTAACGAGTGAGGCCAACGACCACTTTGGGTTCAGCGTAGCGACGGGATACTTCCTCGACGATGTCTACATGGACATCGCGATCGGCACTCCGAACAAAGACCTCGGCGCTCCTGATGCCGGAATGACCCACATTGTTCTCGGTGGTCCCAGCGACATCGGAAACGAAGGCTATTTCGTCTACGGACAGGACAGCATCGGGGATGTCAGAGAAGCCGGCGATCTCAACGGATGGTCTGTGACCTTCGGGGCCTTCGATGCCACTGATCAGGGAACTCTGGCTCTCGGAGTACCCGGCGAGGACAGTGCCAGCGGCCAGGTTCACATTATCGCTCCGTGGAGACAGTTTTATTACCACAGCTACAAGACTGCCATGGTTACCGACTGTCAGAATCAGATCATCTATACCCGGAAACCGTTCGAGCAGGTCTTCATTGCCAGCACAACCAAAGTTCTGACGGTCCTTCTCGCCTGCGAACGCTCACAGTTGCCAACAAACGATCCGCTCCACGTCGGATTCGATGAGTTCTATACGGTGCCAGGCTGGGTTGCCGACGACATCAGCGGTTCCTCGGCCAATCTGGTGGAGGGAGAAGTTGTCACGCTCGAGGATCTCGTGCACATGGCGCTTTTGGTATCAGGAAATGATGCCGCGCACGCGATCGGAGATATGCTTCATGGCGCTAACGGGCCGGACGACTCGATCCCCCTCTTTCTCGCGGAAATGAACGAGCGAGGCCTTGCTCTCGGGATGTTCGACTCTCACTTCAACAATGCAAATGGATTCGAACAGGAGGTTGTCGGGCCCGACTTCGGGGACCACTATTCGACCGCCTACGACATGGAGCTCCTGAGTCGAGCAGCGATGGGCAACCCGCTCTTCAAGGAAATCTCCGAGACCTTGACTTATGCCGCGATTCGGAACTCTCCGGACGGACTTGTGAGCCACAATCTCTCGAGTAATCAAATGTGGATCCTCCAGAACACCTGGGGAATGACGGGGTCGGGCCTGAAGGGCGGCTGGACTCCTGCCGCAGAGACAACTTGGTGCACGTCCGTCGAGGGAGGAGTCGGGCGAGCGATCGCTACCACGTTTGGTACGCCTGATTGGGGTACCGACCTTCGAGATGCACTTCAACTCCTGACTCTGGGGCTCGGCGACTGTGCGAGTTGGCAACTCTACGAAGATTGGGAGTTCGAGTTCCTTTACGCAGCCGAAGGAATCATCGCTGAAGCGGATGACCGGGACCTGTACTCCATGTGGCCAGGGGTCCCTCGCAACATGCAAATCAATCTGTTTCACGCGACAGCCCAGGCTGAAGAGACTCGCTCTTTCACCCAGATTCGCCGGGAAACTCAACTTGCGATTGGTCCCGATGATCCGATTGCATTCGGAGTCGCTCCCTTCGAGGGGCTCGGTTCGATCCGGATCACCAACATGCAGCCCTGGATCACCTATGTCTCCGTCGACATGCCGGAAGACGAGAGTTTCTATGCGATTCCAGCAGGAGAATCAGTCGATCTTTACATCCCATCCCTCGGCTCGTTGGCCCAGTTCCCATGGACTGTCACCAGTCACGACGAGACCGAAGGAATCGTCTATCTTGCGGTCGAGGAAATCTACTCCTACGACATGCATGTCGACAGCACTCCGACATCCGACCCTGTCTTCACTGCCGAACTGTTTCGAAGTGAGCAGACGATGAACGACCTGATCACCGTAGACTTCGACTGGACGGAGGATGGTGGAGAGTTCGTCATGTTTGTCCACGATCCGGAGACGGTTGTTTCCGTCGGGAACGAGTCCGAGATTGGCGACGCGCAAACGGGGCAAGGAGTTCTTCGTCTTGATACCGCTGCCCCGAACCCTTTCGTCGAGTCCACTCGGATTCGCTTTGCCCTACGCGAGGCTGCCGAAGTTTCCGTTTCCATCCATGATGCTGCGGGGCGCCGAGTGCGTCACTATCCGGCTCAGCGTCGGGAAGCGGGAGTTTGGAGCACGAACTGGGATGGTCGCAGAAGCGACGGAGCTGAGGCGTCTCCAGGGATGTACTTCTATCGCGTCCAGGTAAATGGGGACAATGCTGGTTTTGGGAAGCTGAGCCGGTTGAAGTAGTGATCCCACCGGTGCTGGTTTCGCAAGTGCCGGAAAACAGATGGGATCCCAATTGCAGGGGCTATAGGCCGACCGTTGGGCAAGGGGTAGAATCCGACCCGTCCGGCACCCTGATCGGCGTGCCGGACGCACCCCAAGCCCTGATCTGCCCGGCCGTCGGGCAACGGCTTGCGCCCGATAGTAGCCGGAACCTCGGACACTACTCGTTTGGCTGGCTTGGGCCACCGGGACTGCCCGGATCCCCAACCGGCCACTCATCGGGAAGGTCGGCCGGCGGAGCCGCGTCCGGATCGCCTCCAACTTCGCCATCCTGATCCCCTGGGTTGATCGCGTTCTGCGTCCGTGGGCTGAACCTTCCGAGGGCATCGATACGCGCCTGTATCTCCTCAGCCGTCAGCGTGGCACCGTACGGATCGGCCGGCGTGCTGACCGTGTCCCTGGCATCGACTGCTGGTTTCGTGGTCAGATTAGGAGCCCAGCCACCGTTCGGGTTGTCGCCGGAAGGATCGTCTGGGTGCGGGGTGGAGTATGGATGAGCGAGAACGTACTCGAGTGTGGCCTCGTTCTCGGTCTCATCACTGACATCGCCACCGCCGCCGTCGCCGCCGACTTCGTCGGTCTGTACCTTTTGGTCGTTGACGACTTCATGATCCACGGTGTCCGGCACATCATTGTCCATGTCCTCGATGATGTCGTCGTAAACGTAATTCAGTCCGCCCACGATCGCCGCTCCGATCGCGCCCGCGACCCCAACGGGTCCACTGACGAGAGTTCCAGCGAGTCCGGCGAAGGTCAGCCCGGCCCACGAACCGGCGTTTCCATCGGACTGGGAGTTTGGATCTTTTTCGCCGCTCTGCCCGGAGGACCGTTGGCTGATCCGGTCGCTCACCCGCTGGCCGAATCGTTCTTCCGCATCAAATTCCCCGTGGAGTGGATCGGGGCGGTCATCGCCCGAAGGAGCCTCTGTATTGATGTTGGTACCGTCGCCGCCGATGGGGCCGCGAAGATCCTGCAGGAGGTCCGCGCCACGAGTGTCCTGAGCAAGCTCGGCACCGAGATTACCAGCACCATTGTCCAGACTATGCTGCCGTGGATCTGTGAGGACGTTGCTTCCCTCAGCCGGATTCGCTGCCTGGGGCTTGCCGATGGTCACGGCTGTACGAACAAGTCGATCGCGCATGAAGGTCGTGACGATGTTTCTCTCGGCGAGCTTGGACTGTGCTCCATCGGTCGCGGTCGACGAACCGTTCGCCCTCGACGCAGACGTCGCCGCCCTCGGAGACTCCTCGCTCGTCTTGATGGTCGCGGATTCGAGCTTGGTCGTTTTCTTCGCCTGATTATGAGTCTTTGGCGCGGTCGGAATCACAGGTTGGTTGCTACGGACTTTCATCGGGGGCCTCCATGATTAACGTTTTCGGTTCGGAGCGTTGACCGGTCGCTGATTGCTTCCGGGCTCGACTGTCTTATCGCGAAAAAATCGTGGAGGTTGTTGACTTTCTTTAGTTTACGAGTCTCTCACCGGCGGGCGGGTGCAGAAAAATTCCCTCAGTTCAGGAGGCGTCAAGTCGGCTCCGGACACGACAAAAAAGATTTCCCGCGGGTCAGTTTGTGGATCGCGACGCTGCCTCCCCGGCTGCTGCAACTCAACGTCACCAGGACTAGGCTGATAAGGGAAAGTACTCCCATATTCAACGTCTGCATTTCCGTTTCGCCGCATTACAATCGTCGCACCAATCAGACGCGAAGCTCACCCATCGCACGGGCCCGCGAGCGACAGGATCGTCAGCATGTTCGAAATCGTGAATCGAGAAGATTTCTCCGATGTGACCTACCTCCTCGAGGTCTCTCATCCGATGATGGCGAAGGCGGCTCACCCGGGTCAGTTTGTCATCGTTCGCCTGCACGATCGCGGAGAACGCATTCCCCTGACCATCGCCGACTTCGATCGCGAGAAGGGCACGATCACCTTGGTGATTCAGGCCGTAGGCAAAACGACGCGGGAGATGCAGGAGAAGTGTCTCGTCGGCACGACCTTGGACACACTGGTCGGACCGATGGGCATGCCGAGTCCGGTCAACGACCAACTGAGCAAGGTCGTGGTGGTTGGCGGTGGGCTGGGTGTGGCGCCGATCTTTCCGCAACTGCGAGCCTACAAAGAGCACGGCGTGTACGTCATCGCGATTGTCGGATTTCGCACCAAAGACCTCATCTTCTGGGATGAGAAGTACGCGCAGATTTCTGACGAGTACATCGTGTGCACCGACGACGGGTCGGCGGGAACCAAGGGGTTGGTTACGAATGGAATCGAACAGGTGCTCTCGATTCACGATGACGTGGACGAACTGATCGCCATCGGCCCACCGATCATGATGAAAGCCTGCGCCGAGGCGACTCGATCCAGAAAGATCAAGACGATGGTGAGCCTGAACCCGATCATGGTCGACGGCACCGGTATGTGTGGAGGCTGTCGGGTACGGGTCGGTGGAAAAATGAAGTTCGGCTGCGTGGATGGTCCGGACTTCGACGGCCACGCTGTCGATTTTGACGAGCTGCTGAATCGGTTGGGACGTTTCCGAAAAGTCGAAAGGGCTGCCCTGGAACACTGGGAAACACACAAGGAAGACTGTCGACTCCTGAACCCGGGTTCTGGAACGTCACGATGAACGAAGCAAAGCCGAAAAAGAAGTCGCTCAAGACGATTCCACAGGAGCGCACGGCCATGCCGGAACAGGACCCGATCGTACGCAGTAGGAACTTCGAAGAGGTCTCGCTCGGTTACACGGTGGAAAACAGCCTTCGAGAAGCGGAACGCTGCATCCAATGCAAAAAGCCGAGGTGCGTGGCCGGTTGTCCGGTCCACATCAACATTCCCGCGTTCATTCAGAAGATCGACGAAAAAGACTACCGGGGGGCTTACGACGTCCTCTCGGAATCGACGCTCCTGCCAGCTATCTGCGGGCGGGTCTGCCCTCAGGAGGATCAGTGCGAGGGACGTTGTTCGCTGAACAAGAAACTCGAGTCTGTGGCCATCGGCCGTCTGGAGCGATGGATCGGCGACATGGCCATCGAGAAGGGATGGTCGAGCATTCCCGACATCGTGCCGTGCGGAAAGAAAGTCGGCATCGTCGGTTCGGGCCCTGCGGGATTGGCCTGTGCGACCGACATGGCCAAGGCAGGATGTGACGTCACC
>Ga0315338_1002046_pt1 | contig 21714 bp, 17 predicted proteins | sample ASW8metaG_FD_204518 | JGI IMG/M metagenome (GOLD analysis project Ga0315338, IMG submission 204518) | Ammonia-oxidizing marine archaeal communities from Monterey Bay, California, United States - ASW #8 | ecosystem: Environmental > Aquatic > Marine > Coastal | place: USA: California | collected... | reverse complement strand
GACTGGAGGCTCCCTTGATTTCTGCCGACGAAATCCTCTCTCCCGAAGAACTCGAGTGTGTGGACCTGGAGTACTCCCGGTTTACGGCATCTCGCGATCTGGTCGAAAGCGATTCCCCGCAGTTCCGAGTCGAGAGGATCGCGGGTGCCACTCTCGTTATCATTCCGCCCCGAGCCAAATCCAGCCCACCCTGTCGCCTTATCGGACTGAGTCCAGAGAGTCTGCCCCAGCTCGACGAAATGCTCGCAGTCTTTGCCGAAATCAAGACGATCCCGCAGATCGAAGTCTCGGCAGAAGACATGGCGGCCGACGTCGCCGAAGCTCTTACTCTACGCGGCTTCGGAATCGACTACGCCATCAACTACATGGTTGCACGGCCTTCGCTCGTTTCGACGTCGAACATCCGCATCGAGCGGTGGGGACCGGATCGGGTCGAGTTGTTCCTCGAACTTCTCCAGACCAGCGGGGTCAGTCGGACCCCGGAAATCGATGCCTGGCGACTTCAGAATTACTGCACGGACACTCTCCGTGTCTTCACGGCAGAACTGGACGGACAACCACGTGCGTGGGCCACGTGCTTCGTCAGTCACGAACTCGGCTTTTTTGCCAATGCTTTTACTCAACCGGAGTTTCGCGGGCTGGGCTGTCAACATGCTCTCCTCTCCGGCCGCCTCGCCGACGCTCATGCACTCGGGCTAAAGGGGCTCGTTACCGATGTCGTCCCCCGAACGGCCAGCCAGAGAAACTGCGAACGAGTGGGCTTCCGGATCTCGAAGACCCAGACTATCTGGACCGAATGCTGAGTCAACGGGATGAACCCAAACGTCCGGCCCGCAAGATGCGGGTCTAACGCTCGGGCTCATGACTGAAGCCGACGTCTCAGATGGTCAAGCCACCATCAACGACTAGTTCCTGTCCTTGCACGAAAGACGACTCCTCGCTAGCCAGGAACAGAACCGTGTTCGCCACTTCTTCGGACGTACCGAAGCGACCGAGGGCAACCTGACTTTGGATTCCGGCTGCCATTTGCTCGATATCCTCCGCCGCCATTCCCGTCTTCGAAAAGATCGGCGTTTCGATCGGGCCGGGGCTCACGGCATTGACGCGGATTCCGCGGGGGGAAAGTTCTGCTGCCGCGTTCCGGACGAGCTGCTGCAGGGCGGCTTTCGTCGCCGAATAGGCACTCGCGGACTGCATCCCTATCTTGTTCGCGACCGAAGTCGTGGCAATGACAGACGATCCTTCCTTGAGAAGAGGCGTGGCGTGTTTGATAGCCAACCACGGACCCTTCACATTGATGGCGAACTGCCGATCAAAATCCTCAACGCTGTGTTGATCCCAGGGCGCAAACTTGGCGATCCCCGCATTGAGAAAGAGAACGTCCAACTGGCCGTGCTTCTCCTTGACCTGGTCGAAAAGTGCTTTGACTTCAGTCTCGTTGGCCGCATCGGAGGCGATGACTTCCGCTCGGTCTCCGAGCTCGGCGCGGGCCACCTCTAACGTCTCGGGATTTCTGCCTGTGAGTACGACGGTCGCGCCTTCGTCGACAAAACGCTTGGCGGTTGCAAAGCCTATTCCCGTCGTTCCACCGGTGATTACAGCCACTTTGTTCTGCAGTTTCGGATTCATCTTCAAATTCCTTAATATCTGTGTGTTACTAACTTACTAACATTTAACAAATCAACTAACCCGGGCAAAAACGAAAAACCGACTATGGGAATTACGGATCGATGTAGCTCGAAACCAAATCCGCGACAGTAATTTGAGTCAACTCGGTTTCGACGACCGCTTCAATCCGCTCGTTAACGTTGGCCAGAATCTCATCCATTCCCCGCGCAACGACGCACTTCGATTTGTCGTCGCAGGTGTGCGTCTTTACTGCGGGTTGACTCTCGGTCGCCTGGAAGACGTCGTGCAAACTAATCTCGGAAGCAGCTCGGCCCAAGGTCGAACCTCCCCCTTTTCCCAAGCGCGTCTCAACGAGGCCGGCCTCTTTGAGCTGACCGATGAGACCTCGCAGGAAGGAAGAGTTTGTGCCAACGGTTCGCGCCAGCTGATCAGAGCCCACGATCTCACCGTCGTTGTAGGCCAGAGCACAGAGAATGTGAACGGCCATGGAGAAATGTGTGTTCGACAACATACGCGATCTTTCCTCGAACGTGATGACAGCACTTTGCCCATAACTGTCTCTACAGTACCAACAGTTATCGGTTCCCACAAGCTTTCAGTTTAGATTTCTTTCTCTGGTCTAAGCTGTTACCAGGCTAGAGTTTCACCCGGAGGAGTACGATCGGTTGCAGCGAATCCGGAGCAACGGGTGGCTCCATTTGATCGTAAATGGCAATCTGGCTGTTGGCGATGAAGACGAAGTCTCCGTCGACGAATGTCCCCGTCGTGGGCTCTTCGAAGGCCTCGAGCCTGCGAGCAAGAATCTCCTCACGATCGATGCTCTTCCCACCCTCCCCGAGCACAAAGCGAGCGATCCGATCGAGAGCGGGGTGATTTTGCACCGCGATTAGTTCGTTATCGTGAAAGTAGAGTCCATCGACTCCAAAGGTAGCAACCTCGTCGGATTGAGCCAGTGACCCGATTTCCTGACTAACCAGATCGATCACCGCGATATCGAGACTGTACTGAGCGACGTAGAGCAAACCGTGTTCTTCATCGAGCGCGATTCCATTGGGGCCGAAAAGTGTTCCCGCAGGGAACAGCTCTTCGAGTTCGTCACTTCCGACCGGGAGTGAGTAGAGCGCACCGGTAGCGGCATCGGTTAGAAAGACAGTCCCAGCCGAGTCGAGCACCAGATCGTTGAAGTTGTGAGTGACGTCCACACTCGCTTCGACCACGAATTCACGCGTTCTTTCGCCGGTCTCGAGATCGAACGCGCTGAGACTCGCCCAACCGTGGTTGCTCTCGTCATGCCCGAGCATGCCATTGAAGGATGCGCTGACCGCCCAAAGAGTCCTGCGCTGGGCATCCACCTTCAGGCCGAGACCCGCGTAGTACGAAGCAAGACCCTTGGCGAAGTCCTCTGTCTTCCCGTCCGGCCCCACCTTGAGGATCTTGCGTCCCCGAATACTACTCACATACAAGGCCTTTTCGACCGGGTCGTAGGCAATGCCTTCCGGGACAAGGAGTGGATCGTCCAGCGTCCGGTAAACCGTGGCCTCGCCAAGGGGCAGCTTATTCGCCTCGACAACTTCCATCGCAGCGATAAACTCAGGGTTCTCTCGTAAGGTTTCGAAGTCTTCGTTGCTCTGCAATTCGAAGTAAGCCCCGGTCTCGGCCAGATGCTGCAGCGCCGCCAGAGCAGGACCCAAACGACCGGCCAAACAGTGGGCCTGGGCGATGTGACGATAAAGGATCGAGTGTCCCCGGAGTTCTTGCAGGGCATCGGACATCGACTTGGCATAGGCGTCGAAATCACCCTTCGCACGTGCCTGCGTTCCCGCAACGTAGTGAGCAACTCCCGTAGCGGTATCCGTTCGAGCGTCACTCGGAATGAGAACGGCGGCCGCCGCGAGAAGTGTCACCAACAGCAGGCCGAAAGCACGGGATGGAGCAATGCGCATGTTATTCATCCTTGTGGACGCGAGGTCGAGCGGAAACGTGGCCAGCGACAGCATACGACGAACCCGGCGCCAGTTAATCAACCAACTGGATCTTCTTCACGGCAACTCCCTCGGGAGTACGAAGCCGCACGAGATACGTGCCGCGAGCGAGGGACAGACTTGGTTCGAGATTAATGACCTGGGACCCCGTCGAGAGTCGCTGCGCGGGAACCTCGAATACACGCCTCCCCGTTACGTCGAAGACCTCCACATCCACTCTTCCTTCCCGACCGAGTTGGAACTGGACCGAGATGTTGCTCCGCGCTGGATTCGGAAAAAGATCGAAGTCGAGGCGACCGGCCATCTCGGGATTCCCGGGGACGGCGGCTGGCGACAGTAGTTCGTAGTCCCAGATGCCGCGGCCATAGGTTCCAAAACGCATCGAGTTGATTTCGGGAACCCACTCCACAGACCAGTACGACGTGATCGGAGCCTCGGTCCCGTAGAGGCTGACCCAGATTCCGTCGACGTAGGCGTAGGGCCCGGCCTCTGTCGCGGCAAAGAGCTGATCGCCACCGGTTCCACCCAAGGCCACCTCATAAACGAGCGTGCTCGGCAACCCTTCCCCGATCGGCTCCCAATTGAGTCCTCCGTCGAACGAGCGCCAGACCGCAGCACCGAGATAGGCGCTACCAGCCGCGTAGAAAAGGTTCGCGTCGTTGGGAGAAGCTTCGATCGACGTCCCAAACCAGGAATGCCCATCCGGTCCGAGCCCGGCAGTGCTCCAATTTGCACCTCCGTTTGTCGTCCGCCAGATCGCCCCGTTGTCTTTGACCGCAACCATATGGTCGACATCGACGGGCGAGATCTCGAAACCGGCGTAGAGCCCGGCTCCATTCTGCGCGAAGTCCGAGATCGTCCAACTAAATGATGGACCGTTTCGTGTGTATTTGTAGATCTTGTCACCGACGAAGTAGAAATCACCTTCTTCGACCGGGTCTGCCACAACCCGGGGAAGCCAGAGCGAGCTCGCACCAGTTGGATAGTTTAGTTGGTAGACCGCCCGAATCTGCTCGGCTCGTTGGTAGAGGATGAATCCTGGATATGTACAGAAGAGAAGGTTGAGATCACGAAAAGTCGATGTGAGATGGCCGTAGTCGCCGCTGATCCACTGATCGAAGGGAAGATAGGGATCCCCCGCGTATTCCGAGACCTGGTAGCCCTGATCCTGGGCGCCGGCCGCGACCAGGTAAGGATCTGTCGAGCTCGTAAAGGTACCGTAGTATTGACTGATGCCGAGACCTTCGAGGGAGAGATTCTGTACCGTCGCGCCATTGTCGTATGACACGTAGGTTCCGCCATCGGTGTTGATGAAGATGGCGTCTTCGTTACCAACCGGATAGGCGTCAAGGCCACGAATGTCCGCGTGGAGCCGAAATTCAACGTTGTCGTAGTAGTCGTACCAGTTGTTGATCTTCGCAAAGCTCGAGCCCCCGTTCGTCGATCGCCAAGCCTCGACACTCCCGTAGATGACGACATCGGGATCGGAAATCGAGGCAACAATCGAATCCCACATATCGGTCGCGGTGTTGGCGAAAGCCCAGGTCTGGCCAGCATCGGTCGACCGATGAATCTGCCAACTCCCAGAGATAAGGAAGGCCGCGTAGAAAGTTGGTCCGCCCGCCTCTGATCCGGTCAGTTTGAGGTTGGTGATACTCCCGACCCCGGCACTACCCATTAGCTGAAAGCTGTCAGCCTGGTCGGTCGAGCGATACATGTCCTCGCCCGCCATGACGTAGATATCACCTCCGTTGATCCGATCGATCCAGAGATCGCACTTCGGGATGGAGGGGAACGTGTAAACAGTCACCCAGTCAAATCCGCCATTCGTCGATCGAGAGAGGCGAAAACGGTATTCCAGTTGACCGTTCCCATTGAGCTCTCCCGAGCGGGAAAGGAAATAGACGTGGCGTGGATGGGCGGGATCCAGGGCAATACGCTTCCACTCATAGATCACGTCGGGCAACCCATTCGGTACCCACCAGGTCGACCCACCGTCGGAAGTAGCGTGGATAGTTGCGAAGTTTCCGCTCCGCGAAAGGCTGAAGACAACTTCAGGATCGGAAGGACCGCCCTCCGGAACCACGAGTAGTTGACTTGACCCAAGGCCGAGGCCGTCGGAGATCGGTGCCCACCCCTGGCCATCGATACTACCCCGCCAAACGCCGCCTGCGGCAGAACCAACATAGAGTTCCGTTCCATCCGCATTCGGAGCTGCCGCCCGGGAGTGACCGGCCTGGTTGGCGCTCCCAATTTCTGTCCATCGCGACAGGCGGCGCGCTTCCGGATCTCTCGCCATCCTTTCGAGTGAGGCGGCACGCCGATTCTCCCTCTCGACCTCTCTCCAGTCGACGCCGGGCGAGCGGTGCATCAGCTCGACCCATTCAGCGCGCTTCCGCTTGTACTCCCTGCGGTCCTCTTTCCATTGGAGAACTTCAGTCGGGGACGGAAACTCCGCAGGAGACACTCCGCGGAAAGGATGCGGGTCCACGACAGCTTGCGAGTGTACGACCTCCAACCATTCGCTCGAGTTCTTATCCGCAACAAGAATGACCAGAAGGCAACTGGCAATGCCAATGATATAGAGAGAGCGAGTCATGATGGAGTATCCTCGAAAACCGGGCTGGGGTTGTGACCGCGACGGAGATCAGTATAGCAGACGACCCGAATCGAGGAATGTTCTGGGGAATGCCGTATAAGCAGCTCACCGACAAATGCGAAATCGAGGCCCGTCTGCGCAGGGATACCGCGATCCACATCTACGAAATCGGTGACCTCGACCCATTCTTCTGGCCCTACACTACCTGGTACTGTCGATCCGACGATGACGATTCCGACGAGATCGCGCTGGTCTATCGTGGGTCCGAGACTCCCGTATTGCTTGCATTTGGCCGGGGAGCGGAGAGCGGTCTTCCCGAACTTCTCCGATCAATAGGCCCAGAACTCCCCGACTCGTTTCACGCGCACCTCAGTGACGGCTGTGTCGCGGCCCTGGAAGACTCGTTCCGTTTCGAATCGTTTGGCCTCCACCGAAAGATGGCCCTGGGTCAGCCGGAGTGCCTTACAACGATCGACGTCTCGTCTGTTGTTCCTCTCCGCACCAAGGATCTGGAAGAAATAGAGGAATTGTACGAACGGGCCTATCCGGACGGGTGGTTCGACCCTCGCATGCTCGAAACGAACATGTACTTCGGAGTTCGACGGGGATCCCGGTTGGTATCGATCGCGGGTATTCATGTCTACTCGGCAGGCTACGGCGTCGCGGCCCTCGGCAACATCACGACCGACCCGACTCTGCGGGGAAGTGGGCTTGGCAGTTCCGTCACAGCCAGGCTCTGCCAGGAACTTGTGCAGACATGTAGCCATATCGGACTGAACGTGAAGGCTGACAACGAGCCCGCTCTCGCCTGCTATGCCAAACTGGGTTTCGAAAGAGTTATCGACTACCATGAAGGAAAGTTAGTCCGCAGGAAGTAGTGTTCCATATTGAAGAATATCTTTCCCTTGATTTCACCCGGGTCCATCCCCTGGATTGAGACCGAGCAGATGATCGAAGTCGATCGTGCGATGGAAGAAGACTTCAACATCCTCCTCATCCAGATGATGGAGAACGCCGGCCGGTGCCTCGCCATCGTCGCGCGGAGCCTCCTGGACGACAAACCCACGGGACGTCACGTCTCCGTGCTTGCGGGAACCGGTGGAAACGGAGGAGGGGCTCTCGTCGCTGCTCGTCGACTTTGGGGATGGGGCGCGAATGTCAGTGTTTTGACGACTCGCTCCGAGGATCGCTTTGGTGAAGTTCCTGCCCGCCAGCTCGGTATTCTCAAACGCATGGAAGTACCCGTTTTCGAGAGTGGCTCACTCGAAGACGGCCCCGCCCCCGATCTCGTTGTCGATGGTCTGATCGGATACAGCCTGAACGGCGCGCCCAGGGGCCGGGCCGCCGAGTTGATTCGATCCGCCAACGAGTCGAAAGCGCCGACCCTGTCTCTCGATGTTCCGTCTGGCCTCGACGCGTCCTCCGGGAGCGTGTTCGACCCATCCATTCGTGCGTGCGCGACGGTAACCCTGGCCCTTCCGAAAGAAGGGCTGCGGCATCCCGAGGCCAGAGAGAAAGTTGGCGACCTCTATCTGGCGGACATTTCCGTTCCGCCCGAAGTCTATCGCTCAGCGCCGCTCGATCTCCGGTTCACTTCACCGTTCGACGTCTCGGACGTCGTTCGTATCGACATTTCGAGCTGATCTGCACGGATCTAGTCCCTGCTCAGCGGAAGGCACTTCATATGGAAACGATGTCGCGGATCTTCAGCGCGGTAGTTCTCTCCCTCCTCAACCTCCTATCCGTCGCGATCGGGTTCGTTTGCTACAAGTTGTCTGGTTCCACTACCCAACTCGCAGTGCAAGGGCCGGTTGCGCTCCTCTCCGGTCTTGCTTTCGCCACAACCTGGATCGTGGTGATTCGTCGTCGGCTTGGAGCCGAAGGTAACGACAGCGGCCAAAGCGTAGTGTGGCTCGCTTTCCCCTTTGCCGCGATGATGTTTTCGATCGCCCATTTCGCTGTTACTGGCTACCTCACCTCTTTGACGAACATCACGGCAGTTTGGGGCGTCCAGATCGCGCAAAACTTCTTTGGCCTCGTCCTGGCGGACCTTTTCGTCCATCCATCTAGTTCGGGCCCTCGGCATAGGAACGGACTCTCTTCGTGAACTCTACGAATCATCCGCCAGCTTCTGGTCCAGAGTCGAATCAGATCTTGCACACAGCCAGACTAACCTTACGCCGCCTCACTCTCGAGGATGCTCGATTCGTACTGGAACTCCTCAACGAGCCAGACTTTCTCAACTTCATCGGAGATCGTGGTGTGCGTTCCGTCGAGGATGCCAAGGGTTACATTTCGAGAACTGCGATCAGTGCATACGAACGCTACGGCTACGGAATGCTCCTGGTCGGTACGAAGGAAACCGGTGAGTCCGTCGGTATCTGCGGTCTGATCCGACGCGAATTCCTCGAGGACGCCGAGATCGGCTTCGCCATCCACTCGAAGTTCGGCGGGCTTGGTTTCGCTTCAGAGGCGGCAGCAGCGGTGATGAACTACGGTCTCCGAGAATTGAAACTCGACCGAATCGTGGCGATCGTGACCGGTGACAACGTACGCTCGATCCGAGTCCTGGAGAAAAGCGGACTCGAGTTCGAGAAAAAGATTACCTGGCCGGACGACGGTACGGAGCTGGACCTGTACGCTTTCCCGCTACCGCGGAATCGCTAACTCAAACCGAGCCCCCGGTCCATCTCCCTCGAGCAACCGAAGCTCGCCACCGAGATCGCGGGCCAGGCCGCGGGAGAGGGCGAGGCCAATTCCAATTCCAGGACGGTCGCTCGTCCTGGCACCCCGTTCGAACGGATTGAAGACGAGGCTCCGCTGTTCGTTCGAGATTCCCGGGCCGTGATCCACGAGTTCGAAAACAAAAGAGTTGCCCCGTTCCCGACATTCGATACGAAGCGGTTCCCCCGAGTTCGTGCCGGCGTACTTACAAGCATTATCGACGAGGTTGAAGAGAATCTGCCCAATCGCATCGACATCGGTCCGCATCCGTGCATTCTGACAGGACTCCACGTCGATTTCGAGGCCGAGGCGCGTGTTCTCCGCCCTCAGAACGAGAGGCGCGGCCAACCGTTCGATCAGTCCACCCACCGAAATCTCCTCGAGTTGGGCCCGTCGGCGTCCCTGCTCAAGTTGTGAATAGGCCAAGACATTTTCCACGAGTCGTGAGAGTCGATCGCTTTCATCGCGAAGGGTTTCGATGTATTCCGTGCGTTGAACTGGATCGGTAACCATGCCCTGCGCGAGCATGTCGGTGTACATCTGAAACGTCGTCAACGGTGTCCGGAGTTCGTGAGTTACGGCGGCCGCAAAGCGAGCACGTTTCTCGGCCAGAGCGCTCGTCGATCGAAACGCGACACCGAATGCGGCCAAACCGCCGAGGACAGCCAGCCAACTCAATCCCAGGATGGTTCGAGTCGACCCCGCCGGCCCGCCCACGACTCCAGCCTGCTGAGGTGGAGCTTCGAGGGAGGCGGGAAGAGTCGCGAGCAGGGAGCCCGAGTCTGGAGCGAGCTCGGAATCAGGATCCTCGGTCGGCGTTAGCTCTGCCCGGACCGGTACCATTTGACACTCTGGGAAGAGGTCCCGAATCTGATCCTGCATTTCCGCGTGCAGGGCCGACCAGTCGCAAAGGAATCCCTGAAAATGATCCTCACCGCCCAGAACTACCCTTCGAACAAACATCAGATGAGGGGTCGCTTCGTCTGGCCTTCCAAACCAGAGAGGCAGAAAGGTCCCCACGCGAATAACGCCGTTCGCAGTTTGGTTTGGATACAGGTTGAGAACCTGGTTCTGGGCCTCGGCCAGCTTCTGAACGGCGCCCTTTCTCTTACTCAACTCGTAGTCCGACCTGGCCCGCGATCCCTGTAGACTGACGGCGAGATCGGACTCCGGCACCCGTATCTGAAGTAGTTGTTGCGTCCGCTCGGACTCGATTACGCACTGTTCGACTTGTTCGTCCGTGAAGATTCGCTTGACCGTCGCGAGATGCTCGATCGCGGCAAGAGAGTGCGGCTCGGGAGAAACAGCGCCCATCAACTCCGGCGATGTGAGCTGATCAGCCGGGTCCACCTGAAAGTGGACGAGAACGAAGCCCGGCGACTCGTCGAACTGCCCATTCGTTTCGTTTTCCAGGTACTCGGTGTAGGGTCGAGCCGCCTCCAGAGTCAGGAGGGGGCCCAGCCAGGAGTCGATTCTCCAGAGGGCCAGGCGTAACGAACTTTGATGCTCACTTTCGGCCCGGGCGGCTTGCTCTGCCTGCTCCAGGCCAATGAACCTCGAAGTGATCCAAGCCAGGGCGAGGAGCACAGCGAAGGAGCAGAGCAGGAAAATCTGCCACCAGGATCGAAAGGACCTCATCGCACGTTAACCTTCGCAGAGTCCGAGAGCATGTAGCCCTTGCCACGTACTGTCAGAATCATTTCCGTTTCGTCTGTAGGGAGACCGAGCTTCTCGCGGAGGCGGGCGATGTGCATATCGACGGTCCGTGTTTCGAAACCGCTCGGATCGACGCCCCAGACTCTCAAAAGTAGCTCTCTGCGATCAATCGCACGATCTCGATTGGCCGCCAGATGCATAAGGATTCCGACTTCGCGCTCGGTCAGAGCGTTCGGGCTTTCGTTTCGAACCGTAGATTCCCGCCTCGTCAGATCGACACGACACTCCGCCGTCTCGATCGAGTGAATAGGCGTCGGCCGTTCCGGCGAACGACGAAGCACCGCTTCGACACGTGCGATCAGTTCGCGTGCACCGAAGGGCTTGACCACATAGTCGTCGGCCCCGCCCTCGAGTCCACGAACGCGATCGCTTTCGGCCCCGCGGGCGGTCAGCATGATGACGGGAAGAGATGGGTGGGACTGGCGAAGTGACTCCAACACGTCAAACCCTTCGATGTCTGGGAGCATGACGTCGAGAAGAACCAATTCCGTGGGCGACTCGTCGATCATTTGAAGCGCCTCGTTCCCGCTGTCCGTTTCTGCCACGGCAAAGCCAGCAAAAGTCAGCGCGTCGACAATCCCCCGCCGGATCGGGATATCGTCTTCCACAACGAGTATGTGCGCTCGCGTCATCTCTTCCACTCCTCGTCTGACCAGTCTAGCAGCCATCTCCGGAAGACGCTGTATCCTCTTGGGATGGAAAGACAAATCCTTTCGTTTCCGCCTGCTTGCGAATCGCGCCGCGGAGCGCCGCATCGAACGAGCGGCTCTCGTCGAGACCCTGGCGAGAAATCTCGTCTCTGATGAACTGATCGCGCTTCTTGCCCAAATCGACGATATCGCTCTGGATCGACTTCCGCATGACCCTCTTCGCTTCGACGAACTCAGCCTTCTCCGAAGTCGGTAAGCCGCGAAGGTCTGCGGGGAGATCCTTGTCTTCGACTTCTTCGAGTTTGATTTTTCCGGACTCGACTGCGTCGACCAGATCCCACGACGAGCAGCTGTAGAGCTTACTCGCCTTCGTGCAGCTGCGGGCCGCCTCGGCAGCAACCCCAAGACTGGCAGCATTACTATCCTGCAGCATCTGGTTGGCCGCCTTGGACTCGCCCTGGCTCCCCGTCGGGATGTATGTTTCGTTCAATCGCGTGCTGAGAACCGCAAGCTGCTTGTCGAAGGGCGACTCCACCACAACGAGCCCATCGTTGTGATCGATCGTGGCAAACGTCCCACTCGCCATAACCGCGACGTCCCGCCAACTCGGCGCAACCGTATCTTCGGACGGTCCGCAGTAGATCGAGTTGATGAGAATTCCGCGGGACTCGAACTCACTGCAGATTTCTACATTCGAGAACTGCGGATCCTGGTTCGCCGACTCGTTGCCCGCCACGACCGCAATCTTGAGTACGGCCTCGGAAGGGTCCCATTGCAGTGACTCCGACTTGTGGAGTACTCGGGCGACATATTCGGATCCGCCATTGGTGGTCAAAGCAAAGAGGCGCTCCGAGATGTCATCCAGATCGACCGTGAACGGCGAGTCCACCTTGACCCAACCGTTTTCCGGGACATGACTGTCGTTTCCGTAAGTAAGAAGCGCCACTTCGAGTTTCGGCGTTGGCTCGGCCTGGCCGAGGTCGTTGACGACGGCCCAGAGCTTTTGTTTGGCCGATTCGATCAAACCATCCATGCTTCCGCTCGTATCGAGGCAAATGGCGATCTGGATGAGGCGCCCGCCCTCCCTTGCCGCCAGGGTTTGGGCGGAGACATCGGCTTTTTTCGTGGCGGAAATCGCCTCGGTTCGAAGGGCAGCCCCAGCACAAACGGCAATCAGCGTTGCGATACTCAGGATGATGATTCGGTGAGAGACGTAGCGAGACATAAGTGTGCTCCTTTGGCGAAATCCTGCGGTCGGGATCGTGTGAAAAGGTCCTACTCTAGTAGTACGGCAGGATCTAGGAACGTTGGGTAACAGGTATGTAACAACTCATGGATCTCGTTTGCGCCAGTCTTTCCCAATGATCTACCTTTCGCTTACCCGACCGTCGGGGAGGGAATGCTACGCGACCGGGAGTAACAAACACGGGGTGGGTCCATGCCTATTTTGAGCGTAGAGATAGTCGGTGAAACACCCTTGCCCGGCCTCGCAGGCCGGCTCGCGGACGCGGTCGCTGACGTGCTCCAGGCTTCTCCCGGAACGGTTTGGGTCAAACTGCGGCGGCTTCGCCCGGAAAACTACGCGGAGAATGGTAGCGATCTCCCACCCGAGATCGTCCCTGTCTTCGTTTCGATACTCAATGCCGACCTACCGGACTCCGCTGAATTGGAGGACCAGGCCAGGCTCTTGACCGAGGCCATCGCCCGGGCAATTGGATGCGTTCCCGAGAACGTCCACCTGGTCTTTGAGCCCGCCGCCCGTGGTCGAATCTCATTTGGTGGGACGCTCCGTCAGTAGACCTCCCACGGCGAATGCTTGGGCCGTTCGGCACCGACCACGGTGAGGCACAATCATAAATCAATGATATACAGTCACTTATGCCACAAAGCCTGTCGCACAAAGAGGGCCTGTCCGAGTTTAGTCACCCCCAGGAGACGATCTCCCGTCAGATGTGCCCGCCGAACGACCGTTCCGGGGAAGCTCGTTTTGTCTTATGACGGTTGACCCCACCGCCGATGAGGAGTGATGAGGGAGCAATTGTGCCACCCACTTAGGAGGGACACCCGATGTTGGCCAATTGCGGCGAAAACATCTTCCCCATCGAGCAAGCCCGTAGCGGGCAATTGCAAGGCGCCGAGCTGGAGGCCGCCCTTCAGTCGTCAGATCTCCGTAACCAGGATCTGGCCGGACTCGACCTCTCGGGCCTCGATCTCTCCAATCTCGATCTCTCGGGGTGCAATCTCTTCCAGGCCAATCTGTCCGGTACCCGCCTGGTAAGTGCCTGTCTGCACGGGGCGGAGTTGACCGGTGCGAACCTCCAGGGAGCCAACCTGGAACATGTTTCCGCCGAGGGGGCAGGCTTCGGAATGTGCGATCTCACCGACGCCCACGTCTTCCGTGGGAACTTGGGTGATGCCACTCTTTCCGGAGCGACACTCGATCGTGCCAACTTCGGCTGTGCCAATCTGAAGGGAGCCCGCTTCCGCGAGGCGAGCGCAAACGGGGCAGATTTCACTTCCTCGGACCTCCGCGATTGCGAGCTCTCTCTCTGCAAGGTGAATAACACTATCTTCAACGACGCTGACCTTCGCGGCGCCCGGCTGCGGAATCTCTCCGGATTCCAAACTGCGCTCTGGTACGGCGTCGACATTCGCGACATAAATTTTGCGGGCGCGTACCGAGTCCGTCGGCTCATCGTCGACGAGAACTACTTGAAGGAGCTGCGCGAATCGGGCCCGGCCGAGCGCGCCGTCTACATGATCTGGAATTTGACGAGCGATTGCGGTCGCAGTCTCTTACGTTGGTGCATGGTTCTTCTCCTCCTCGCTGCGGCCTTCGCCGTAGCCTTCGCATTCGTCGACCTGAGCGTCGGCCACCATGACGCCGGACCGCTGACCTACTTCTACTTCAGCGTCGTCACGCTAACGACCTTGGGCTATGGAGACATTCTCCCCGCCTCAAGAGTGGCCCAGGCCCTGGTCATCCTCGAGGTATGCACCGGCTATGTGCTCCTGGGTGGGATGATTTCGATTTTTGCAAACAAGCTCGCACGGCGAGGAGAATAGAGTGGCACTCTGGAAGCGCAAGAAAAAGGACCCGACCGCTGAGCTGCGAGAGCTGATTGGCGACTATGAACTCCCGAGTTTCTCGGCCACAGCCATGAAGACTCTAGGGCTACTCCGACGCGACGATTCAGAAGTCATACAGATCGCCGACGAGCTTCGCGCCGATCCGGGCCTCCACGTCAAAGTCCTCCAGACTGTCAATGCAGCCGGGTTCGGCCTCAGAGACCAGGTCACGAATTTGGAACACGCCATCAACCTGCTTGGGTCGTCCCGTCTCGAAGCAGTCGTTCTCGCCGTAGCGGTCAAAAGCCGACTACCTCAGGCAAAAGGGCTCGACCTCGCTCGCTTCTGGCGGACCTCGACGCTGCGCGCTTGTATTGCCAAGTCCCTGACCGCAAAAACCGATCCGTCCAACGCGACGGAGGCGTTCACCGCAGCCTTTCTCCAGGACATGGCCGTCCCCATCCTGTTCGAGACTCGTGGATCGGATTACGCCGAGCTCTACTATCGATCCACGGAGGATCCCACCGTTTCTCTTCACGAGATCGAACGGGAAACCTACGGGCACGATCACGCCATGCTTGGTTCACTCATGGCAGAAAAGTGGGGCCTACCCATGGCCCTGGCCGACGCAATCGGCTCTCACCATCACAACGACGACGAGGCCGGCGAGTCCGATTCGGAACGGGCCTTCGAGGCAATTCGGGCAGTTGCTCCATTTCGCGATGAAGCAGACCCGACCGAGGGGCTTATCGCTCTGCAGGAATCCTGGTCTCAGCTACTCGGAATCCAGCCGGAAGAGGTTTCGCAAATGGTTGCCAGCGCCCATGAGGAAGCAAACAAACTCGCTCAAGCTCTGGGAAGCTCGACTCAGAGTGGACAGAAGGCAGCCTAGCCTCCGCCTCCGCCTCCGCCTCCGCCTCCATCCAAGCCTCATCCAGCCTGCGCCGAATTCCGCAGCCTGCGCTCGTTTTCCATTCCAATTTTGTTCCTTCTCACCGCGGGTATTCGATCCCTCAGGTGCATAGATACTTGGCTCTCGCCACATTAGGGCCAATCCTGAATCACTAGAGTGGGATGCAGCAAACTCGATCGTCGCCGGACAACCGCGGAGAAAACGAACTCTATTTCTCCGCTTGGCTGTTCTTTGAGCTACTTCCGTCGTGTAGACTTTGACAGTGCGTTGAACACGGCCACGCCCAAGTCCCCACCTTTTCTGCCAGGCCGGCCAGCGCCTACCAAACGACACCACTTGAAGGGACATCCTATTGAAAACCGATACTTCGATTCTGATGCCTCGCATGGTCGCCTGTACCGCAGCAATCTCCTGGGCCAGTCTCGTCTTTGCGTCCGACGTCGCTAAGGCTGGCGAACCGTTTGAAGGTCAAAACCTCGTCACAAGGGCGAACTCGTCTACAACCGACCTGATTGAGCTCGACGGAACGATAGTCCAATCCTGGCATGGCACCGGCACTCCGGCGAGCATGGCGTACCTCCTCGACGATGATTCGATCGTCCGGCCGAGCCGTCATACATCGATCTTCTTCAACGCGGGCGGAGTGGGTGGTCGAATTCAAAGAATAGATAGTAGCGACACAGTCGTCTGGGACTACATCTTCGCTACAGCCGACTACCAACAGCATCATGACATCGAACCGATGCCCAATGGGAATGTGCTTCTCATTGCTTGGGAGCGTCGTTCCAATGCCGAAGCGGTAGCGGCGGGACGCACGGGATCGTTCAATGAGATGTGGCCGACCTACATCGTTGAGTTGGAACCGACCGGGGCCACCACAGCAGATCTGGCCTGGGAATGGCGCGCGTGGGACCACCTCATTCAAGACTCCGACCCGGGAAAGCCAAACTTCGGAGTCGTCGCTGATCACCCGGAACGACTCGACATCAACTTCGGGACCCTTGGAAACGGAGACTGGATTCACGCCAACTCCATCGACTACGACCCGGAGCGGGATCAAATCGTCTTTAGCTCCAGGTCGTTGAACGAAGTTTATGTCATCGATCACAGCACAACGACGGCCGAGGCCGCTGGCAGTACAGGTGGGAACAGTGGCATGGGAGGCGACTTCCTCTACCGCTGGGGCAATCCGCAAGCCTACGACCGGGGAACCAGTGGCGATCAGTACCTGAGCGTGGTTCACGGAGCAAACTGGATTGACGAAGGAACACCTGGCGCCGGAAACATCCTTCTGTTCAACAACGGGAATCGCCCAGGCAGTGCCAATGATTATTCGACCGTTGTGGAACTCGTTCCGCCGCGCAATCCCGATGGGACATACGCAATCGGAGATGGCTTGCCCTTTGGGCCAGCAGCCCCGGTCTGGACCTATGGAGAACCCGGCGACTACTACGGAGGTCCGATTCAGTGTGGAGCTTATCGGCTCCCGAACGGAAACACTCTCGTAACTATCTACGGCCTGGGGCAGCTCCGGGAAGTCAACCCGGACGGGGATATCGTCTGGACTTACACCGTCAGCGGCGGCGTGAACCGGGCGCAGCGCTACTCTGATTTGGAGTCGACTGGAATCGAGGGAGACATCGCCGAAAGCGGACTTCAACTCCTTCCGAACTCGCCAAATCCATTTCAAAGCGCCACGAGCTTGGGCTTCGTACTTCCATCGGACACCGAAGTCGAATTGGGAATCTTCGCCGTAACCGGCCGACGGATCGCAACTCTCGCGACTGGATTACAGCGAGCGGGAGAACTACGCGTGAGCTGGGATGGGCGGGACGAAGAGGGCCGGGCGATGCCGTCGGGTGTCTACCTGGCACGGTTGGAGGCTGGCAGTGATGTCATCGTCCGCAGCGTCGTACTACAAAAATAATCGAAAGAACGAAACGTAACAACTCAGGGGGAATCATGAAGAAACTCGTTCTACTGACAGCTGCCTGCGCCTGCCTCATCGGAATGGTCAGTTCCGTTCAGGCGGTACCGCAGACGGCGGGGCTGACCCATCTTCAGGCCGGGGCCTACCCCGGATACACATTGTTCAGTAGCCTTGCTTATCCGCAGGCCTTCTTAGTCGACAACTACGGCTACCTCGTTCATTCCTGGCCGACGACTTTCGTAACCGGGAATACCCACTACATTCTCGAGAACGGGGATCTTCTTCGTTGTGCAGATCCCGGAGGAAACACCGTCTTTATCGCAGGTGGCGATGGTGGCCTCGTCCAGCAGAGAGACTGGGACAATAACATCCTCTGGGAGTTTCTCTACTCGAATGACGACGTGCGACAACATCACGACATCGCTCCAATGCCAAATGGCAACGTCCTCGTCGTGGCCTGGGAGTATCGCACCGAAGCCGAATGCATCCAGGCGGGACGGGATCCAGCACTCCTTCCCGACAACGAACTCTGGCCTGACCACGTCATCGAGATCGAACCCGACGGCCTCGGCAGCGCCGCGATCGTCTGGGAATGGCACGCCTGGGATCACATGATTCAGGACTTCGACAATACGAAAGACAACTTCGGAGTTGTCGGGGACCACCCTGAGTTGATCGACATCAACCACATCACGTCGGGCGGCGATTGGCTCCACATCAACTCTATCGACTACAACAGCGAACTCGATCAGATCGTGCTCTCCGTTCCACGTTTTAACGAATTCTGGATTATTGATCACAGCGTAACGACAGCCGAAGCGGTGGGTCACACCGGCGGAAACCATGGAATGGGCGGCGACATTCTTTACCGTTGGGGAAATCCTCAGACCTACGACCGCGGAACGGTGGCCGATCAGAAACTCTGGTGGGAGCATGATGTCGACTGGATCGACGCAGGGCTTCCCGGGGCCGGCAACATCATGGTCTTCAACAACGGACGTAACCGGCCCGAAGGCAACTACTCCACCATGGAAGAGATCACCACGACCGTGGATGGGGATGGGATGTATCCCCAACCGGGGCCCGGACTTCCGCACGGCCCCGCTGCGCAGTCCTGGATCCATGAACCCATTCCCCACGTCTATTCGAGTGGACTGTCGAGTACGCAACGCGTCGCAAATGGAAACACCGTAATCGCGATCGGCCGCGCCGGAGTCTTTTTTGAGATCGACGATGAGGAAAACACACTCTGGAACTACATCAACCCTGTGGGCGCCGAGGGTCCGATCAATCAGGGCGACCCACCATCTGGGAACACCGCATTTCGGGCGGAGCGTTACGGCGTCGACTTCCTCGGGTTTGTCGGACGCGATCTAACCCCCGGCTCGACGATCGAGATGTACGCACCGGCCTCCGTCGAAACTCCGGATGCTCGAAGTTTCACTCTCGGCGCATTCCCCAATCCTGTTCGTGAGTCGACCCGGATCGGCTTCAACCTCCCAAGCGACGAACTCGTTTCGTTGGAGGTCTTCGACACCCGCGGTCGGAGCGTCAATCAAATCTTCGAGGGGAGTCTCCGAGCAGGAAACCATTCCTACTTCTGGAAGCCAGGCGAGCTACCGGCGGGGGTCTACCACTACGTACTGCAAGTCGGAAACGAACATGCGTCGGACAAACTTCTGGTCGTGAGGTAGAGCCGCTCGCGCGATCGACCTATTGGACGGCAATGCCCTCGTCTGCTTTCGAAGACATCCTGACGACTCGGCCCTCACCGGTCGGGTCGTCTTCGTATCAACGACTGAGTCGTGATCAAACTCGTTTCGCAGGCAAGGTGATGTGCTCACCCAATACGCCACTCAAAAACACGGCAACCCAAGTTGCTGCCACACAGCCCGATAGGCGAACCGCGTCCCGAGCCAAGGCCGCCTTACTATCGGAAGCAAAAATGTCCTATAATCAGTAAGCGCGTTGTTTTCGGGAGCCCTCTGCGTGCGATCCACTCAAATCAACTACGAGGAGACACTCGGTATGGTATGGAGACTTGGCTTGCTCGCACTCTGCTTATTCGCAAACTCGGCAGCGGCCGAGACGAATAGCTGGCACGATCCGTACTTCGGGAAGTCGTGGGAATTGACCCCGAATGGAACGGATGTCCTTCTTCGTTTCGAGCCCGGACTTACTTCCCTCGAACGCACCGCCTTCGCCACCCGCGAGTCCCTCACTCTCCTCCACGCTTACAACGAGGCCTACGGAACGGCCGTCTATCGAAGAAGTGGACCAGAGAGCATCGATGAACTCGTAGATCGATTGACCGGCGGAACGGAGGTCGAGAGCGCGGCCCCGGTCGTTATCGACCAAGAAGGTTTCACGAAATACTACGTGCCCGGTCAACTCACCGTGCAATTCAAGAAAGACCTACCAGACGCCATCTGTCGTGGTCGCATCTCTTCCGTCGGAAGTATCGTTCTGCACGACTACTGGACTCCCGGCTACTACAAGATCGACCTCGCCGACGAAGCGAACTTGTTCGAGGAAATTCAGCGGTGGAACGACTCGGCCGACGTCCTCTTCAGCGAACCCGTCTACATGTGCTACGACGATGCGCTCTACGTGCCCAACGACCCGCTCTATCCCGATCAATGGGGCCTCGACAACCCAGGAACCGGCGAATGGCTGTCGACCGCCGATGTTCGCGGACCAGAAGCGTGGGATGTAACACGAGGGGATCCCAATGTTCTCGTCGTCATCATCGACACCGGACTCGACATGGTGCATGAAGACCTGGCCGCCCAGGTTATTCCCCGCAATGGCGACGATTGGGATTTTGCAACCGGTGGGCAGATTCCGGATGATTTCGGCAATCATGGGACGGCCTGTGCTGGGATTTCTGTGGCCATTCAGGACAACGACCTCGGCGTTAGCGGAATTGCTCCTCATTGCCGCCTCATGCCACTGAAGATCAATCTATCCTCCGGGCAAAACGGCAATCGGGCAGACGCGATCAACTATGCGACATCTCGCCGCCCTGAGTTCGATGGCCTCGTCATGAGCAATTCCTGGCGGATGTCGTCCGGGGACTTTACTGCGGTCGAGGCGGCCGTAGAAAACGCCTGGGCTGGCGACTGTATAATCCTCTTTGCGAGCGGCAACGGAAACTCCAGCCAAGTCAGCTACCCAGCTCGCTACGATGGTGCGATCGCGGTAGGCGCGACCAGTCCATGCGATGAGCGGAAAAATCCAAGCTCCTGCGATGGAGAAAACTGGGGTTCCGACTACGGCGCCCAACAAGAAGTCATGGCGCCGGGTGTTCTCATTACGACGACGGACCGGACGGGATCCGACGGATACTCCTCCGGAGACTACACCTCGTCCTTCAATGGCACTTCTTCGGCGTGCCCTCTGGCCGCCGGCGTCGCCGCCTTGATCTACAGCGTGAACCCGAACCTCTCGAACGCTGAAGTCCGACAGATTCTCCAAGATTCCTCCGATGACGAAGTCGGACCACCCAACGAAGACAGCCCAGGCTGGGACATGTTCTTCGGATATGGACGGGTCAACGCTCGCGCCGCAGTCGACATGGCGGGGATTCGGGAAACGTTTGACGACGATATGGAATCGGGCGAGGACCTTTGGACGACGAGCGGCACGGGTTTTGGAGTCGATTCGTGGCATCTCGACTCCAGGCGTAACCATACGGAAGGTGGCAGCCTCTCCTACCGTTGCGGCTCTCTCGGTGAGTCGCCCTACTCGTCGCGAATCAACGCCTTCCTCATTTCACCTGCCGTACAGATGACCGACCACAACCAGCTTTCTTTTTGGCACTACATCGACGCCGCCGAGCAGGATGCGACAACCGCCCTCGATGGAGGCCGAATCGAAATCACGAGCAACGGAGGATCGTCCTGGGAGGTGATCACCCCCCTCGGCGGATACACCCACAGTTGGGGAGATCATCCTGGACAACCTTTCGAGTTCGGCGATCCCGTCTTTTCCGGAACGTTTGACTGGCGGCAGGAAGTAGTCGATCTGAGCAGCTACCTCGGAGAGACCATTCAGTTTCGTTTCCATTTCGGGACCCGCAATCTCGTGGCAGCCGGAGAAGGTGGCGAAGGTTGGTACATCGACGACGTTGTCGTCGAGACACTCGATCCAGCTTCCGCACCGGGAACGATGTCTGCAGACGGACTCCTTGTCTCTCCCAATTTCCCCAATCCGTTCCAGGAAGTCACGGAGATCGAGTTCCGTCTCGAAGAGGCGTCCGAGGTCCGAGTGGAAGTGGTCGATGCGGCAGGACGTCGCGTCCAGTCTCGCCAGCTTGGCATCCACGACCGAGGCCTCCACCAAACGACGATCACGGCCACCGACGACACTGGACAACCACTCCCAACAGGCGTGTACTTCTACTCCGTCGAGACATCCGGAGGTCGCTTCGTTCACTCGATGACGGTTCTTCGAAGCGCATCGACGGCACGCTGAGTCGTGTCGTCGCTATCGTAGGCAGG
>Ga0315338_1002045_pt1 | contig 21714 bp, 18 predicted proteins | sample ASW8metaG_FD_204518 | JGI IMG/M metagenome (GOLD analysis project Ga0315338, IMG submission 204518) | Ammonia-oxidizing marine archaeal communities from Monterey Bay, California, United States - ASW #8 | ecosystem: Environmental > Aquatic > Marine > Coastal | place: USA: California | collected... | reverse complement strand
GAACGCAGCGTTCGTTGTTCCCGCGGCAGGCCGGCAGCCTGTACCACACGACGAAGATCATGGACACGGACCTGCTGTGGTTCTACTGCCGTGTCTGGAACATCCGCGTCACCGACCTCATGCAAGGGCCGGTGTACGGACTGGAGACGTGGGAAAACGAAGGCGACGAGTCGCTGTATCCCAGCTTCGCGTACGACGAAGTGTTCGGCACGGCGCTCAACCGATTCATCGTGCAGGCCGTCGCCGGCTATCCGCTGACCGTGTACGGATCGGGCGGTCAGACGCGCGGCTACCTGAACCTGAAGGACACGCTCAACTGCATTCGGCTTGCGATCGAAAACCCGGTCGAGCCGGGCGAGTTGCGGGTGTTCAACCAATTCACAGAGATGTTCTCGGTCAACGAGTTGGCGGACCGCGTGCAATGTGTCGGCGGCACCCTCGGGCTCACCGTGGAGATTCAGAATCTCCCCAACCCACGGATCGAAGCCGAAGACCATTACTACAACCCCGATCACACAGGCCTGATCGACCTTGGGCTTGAGCCACACCTGCTGACCGACGAGCGGTTGGCGGCGATGATCGATCTCGTGCGGCGGCACGCCGACACCATCAATCACGATCAGATTTTCAGAGGCGTCACGTGGGCAAGCAAGAACAAGACGGACACGAAACAGCCCGCTGGTGCATCACCGGCGGTTGCGGCTTCATCGGCAGCAACCTGATCGAAGCCCTCCTGAGCGAGGGCGTTCCGGTTCGGGTCTACGACAATCTCTCGGTCGGCAGTCGCGACGCGTTGTCGTCCGTGACGCCGTTCGACGAGGTGGAGCCAGACGCCCCTTGGTCGTCAGGCGTGCAACTTGTTGTCGGCGACATTCTCGACGGCGAGCGGCTGTCCAAGGCCGTGGCCGAGGCGGATGTCATGGTGCATCTAGCCGCATGCACGGGCGTGCCGGCGTCGGTCGAGGACCCCCACTTCGATTGCCGGACCAACGTGATGGGTGTGCTCAACGCCCTTGAAGCGGCGCGGCACGGCAACACCAAGCGGTTCATCTTCGCGAGCAGTGGTGCGCCGGCCGGCAATGTCGAGCCGCCGATTCACGAAGAGGTCGTACCCAAGCCCGTGTCGCCGTATGGCGCGAGCAAGTTGGCGGGGGAGGCGTATTGTTCGGCGTATGCACAGACGTTCGGTGTGGAGACGGTGGCATTGCGGTTCGGCAACGTGTATGGGCCGCGGTCGGGCCACAAGACCAGCGTCGTGGCCAAGTGGATCAACCTTGCGCTGGCTGGTGAGACGATAGAGATCTACGGGGACGGCACTGCGACGCGAGACTTCATCTTCACGGCCGACTTGGTGGATGCGATTCAAAAGGCCGCCGCGGCGCCGGTCGGTGCCGTGTCCGGCGAGGTGTTTCAAATCGCAACGAGTCACGAGACGACGGTCGGTGAGTTGGCTGAGTTGTTGTGCAATGCGTTGGCCGAAGCCGGTGTGCAGCCGCCCGAGGTGCGTTTCACGGAGGAGCGTCTTGGTGACATCAGGCGGAATTACTCCGACACATCCAAGGCTGCTGACTATCTTGCATGGACTGCCTCCACTCCTCTGCGTGCAGGATTGTCCCTCACGCTTCATCCACTGCTGCTTGTGACTGTGCCAAAGCCGACCAAATGACCTGCATTGCGTTCCGATGGTTCAGGACAGGTCGTGGGCTATGAGCAATTTCACCAATCGCATACAAAGCTCTATTTGGACGATGGGGCTGCAAGCCAGCGGTTATGTGCTGGCATTCTTCAGTACTTGGGTACTGACGCAGATCATGACCCCCGAAGGATTCGGGCAATTCACGGTTGCCGTCGCAATTGCCGGCATTGTGGGGCTGTTTGCTCTTTGTGGACTTGACCAAGCCGCCAATCGATTCGTGGTGGAGTACAGGCTGAACGACGAGGCTGCCAACGCTAATACGTTTGAGTGGTGGGTGGTCCGAAGCACTGTCATCGGCAGCAGTGTCGTCGCAGCTATTGCGGCAGTCATTGCCTTCTTGGTCAACAGGGAGTGGTTGATCGCCTCCGGGTTCTTGAGCATGTTGCTTGGGCTTCCTGCCTTGAACTACGCGATGACCTGCCGCGGTCGTTTGATCGCGAGACGACGCACGATCGTAGGACAGGTACCTGAGCAGATCATCAGGCCGCTGCTCCTTACGACGAGTGCCCTGTTGGCTTGGTACGGCCTCGGCAACACCATCACACCGTTCGCAGCAGGCACCTTCGTCTTGGCCGCTTGTCTTGGAATGGCGATGTGGCATGTCATCGTGTGCCGTCCGTACCGAGGAACACGGAAGTCGCCGCCGATGACGGGAATTTGGTATCGCGTTTCGATCCCATTGATGATCAGTAATGGAACATTCCTCCTGATGAATCGAACTGACTTGCTTCTCATCGCGGCGTTGATCGGGGATGCCTCCGCTGGAACCTATGCAGTCGCGGTTCGTATCGCCTCGGTGCTTCGATTGCCGTTGTTCGCAACCCAGCAGGTGTACAGCCGAGACATGGTGGGCGCCGGTCGAGCATCAAGAGCAGACTCGCTCGCGATGGCTGCCCGCCGCACATGCCTGATTGCGGGAGCGACGAGCCTATTCGGCTTCGCCGCTGTTCTCGTCATGCTTCCACTTGTCCTTCGACTCTTCGGCCCCACCTATGAGGCAGCGATGCCGGTGGTGTGGATACTCGGCGCGACGCACGTGTTAGCTGCATTCATGGGGCCAAGTGGCCGCCTCCTTGGGCTCAACGACGGGCAGACGATTATGGCTGCCCTCATTCTCACTGCAACAGCAGTCAACTTCGCACTGGGATGGGCGTTGATCCCATACTGGGGCATAGTCGCCGCCGCAGCAGCAACGGGATGCAGTACGCTCCTCTGGAAACTGGCGGCGGCAGTCGTGATACAGCGACGATTCGGCTTCTTCATGCCGTTTACGCTGAGAGTTGAATCGAAAGCAGGTGACAGTTGAAACGAATCAACGACTTGTCCTCACGGGACCAATGGGAAGAGGTCTGGACTGAAAACGACGTCGAGACCTGTGGGCAAATCGATACCGGCTCCCGCGGGTTCAACCGTGATCTGTTCGAGTTCATCAGAGATCCGCTGCTTACATCAGGCGGTGGCCGGTTTCTTGAGTTGGGGTGCTACCCTGGCAAGTTCATGCGCCTGTTCGCGGAGCATGGGGGCTACGAGGTCAGCGGCCTTGAGTACGTCGAGCAGTGTGTGGAGCGAACTCAAATGCTGCTCAGGCAAGCAGGCGTTGAGTCCACGGTTGCCCATGGTGACTTCCGAACATGGCAAACGGAGGAACAGTGGGATGTCGTGGCGAGTTTTGGTCTTATCGAGCACTTCGATGAAACACGAGACGTCCTGGAGCAACATGCCAGGTTGACACAAGAAGGGGGCCATGTGCTCGTGACTTTTCCTCTGCATTGCGGAATTTATGGACAAGTCATGGCTTGGTCCGATCCCGCTCGATTCGCCCAACACAATCGAATGTCGCTGAACGATGCTGTTGCGGCAGCCAATGAGTCGGATCGTCTGACTGTGATCAAGGCAGGGTATCTCGGTCGATTCGGCTTCGGTGCAACACGCCTGCGCCGGCGGATCGACCGGCTCTTTCCGGGATCCAAACTTGCTCTGGGCATACCACTGCGCATCACCGAGTGCCTGGGTCGAACGTTCGCACCCAACACACGCTGGCTCTCGCCCTATGCGGCAATGATCGCCAGAGTCAACACCGTTGGTGCGCTGTAGTGCAGCCGATCCGTTTCCGGTGGGTTCCACTTCCATACATTCCGGACAACAGATCGTAATGCGGCTAGGGTGCTGCCCATGACCAACACGACCAGCCGGAGCGTGCTTTACATTCACCCGGAGCCGGCTCAAGTCGATGATTGTGGCACCGTTCGGCTGGAGTCATGCGCACTGAGCGACTTCCTCGCAGGCGCCATCGGTGGCGACCACTTTGACTCTACGTTTCTGTTCCCCCGTGCCAAGAGCAGCGGCGCCGCTCGTCTTCAATTGCCACCTGGTACGACTGTGCATCTACTTGATCTTCCGTTGCTCGCACGGTCCATCTCGGCGATAGTGGCGGAGATCCTGCGACTCCCTCGTCGCATGTGGGCGATGCTCGAACTGTGCAGCATGTGTCGATCGACAAATTGCCTCATTGTGGTCGGATACTCCTCCATCGGCACGCTGGCCGCACTGTTTCGCAGGCCATCAAGGAGACACCCGCTCGTCTTCATCATTCGTGGGAATCGGCTTCGGACCGCCCAATGCTCTAATCGCCCGTGGCTCCGAAAGCAACTGCTCATCTGGCGACTCCGACTCCATCGCCTCGTAATGTGGAGGATGTTGAAGAGGGGCCGGGCGGAAGCATGGTTTCAAGGCGAGGGCAACCTCCAGGAAACTGCCTTGGCGATGAACGCAATGGGCCTCGCCCGTCTGCACTTATTGAATGCGGTCTTGGACGACTTATTGGCAGCCAAAGCATCCGCATTTGAGGGCAAGTCACCACTCATGGACGTTGTATTCGTTGGCCGATTGGTCAAGGAGAAGGGCTTGCTCGACCTGATCAAGGCTGTGCAGAGAATGCACTCTCGTGGCTCATACCCAGTAGTCCATCTCATTGGGGCCGGCCCAGATGAAGCACTGATTCGACGGACGATCTCCGCAGCCGGATTAGACCAACAGTTCGTATTCAGGGGCATGGTCTCTGACCGGCTCACGGTGTTGAACAACATCGCATCTGCCCGCGTGCTCGTGCTTCCAAGCCACACCGAGGGTCTGCCTCGCGTTGCGGTTGAAGCCATGGCCTGCAAGACTCCCACCGTACTGACCGCCGTCGGTGGCATTCCCTTGGCGTTTACAGATGGAGTAGATGCATTCATCGTCCCCCCCCATCGACCGGACAGATTGGCCGACGCACTGGTCACTGCTTTGAACATGCCAAGTCAGGACCGACAAACCATGACCACGCATGCGGCCGGCACCGCGGCAGCGATGTCATTCACCAAACGGTCGGCCTTCGTTCGTGCCCGGCTGCACGCGCTCATCGATGAGCGACCGCTGCAGAACTGTTCAAGCGCGGACTCACCCTAGCCGCTCTGACCGATAGACTGCGCAGTTGCGACAGCCCCCCAGCCACCATGCCGTTCAATCCAAATCAAACTACACTCATTCTCAGCGGTGGCGCCGACCGATGAAGCCAGCGACTTCTCTTGCGCCGTCGATCACCCGGCCCCTCCAGATAGTTTGCCAAGCATTCATCGTCGCGACAGCACTCGTGGGGCTGTACCTACCCAATTTTATCGTCGCCGCCGCGGTACTCGGGTGCGTCCTGTGCTTGGTGACCCTGTACATGTTGGCTGCCTCTGGATCGTGGCCACGGCTGCCGAGCCGAATACTGCTCACCTCTGGCGTCCTTCTGTTGTTGTGTGGCTGGTCATTCATGGCGGATGTGCTTCGTGATGCTGCCTCCATGGACGACGCGCGGCATTCGATCTCGTGGTTGATCAACGCTGGTGGTCTGATTGTCGGCGCAATGGCAGCGAGAACGGCCGGCGTGACACCGCGCATTCTGGCGGCGACCACCTTGGCCTTCTTCATGTTCCTGCTGTTGGTGTACTGCGTTGGCGTGATCCTCGCCGAAGATCCGTTCTTCATGCAGCATCGATCTCAGTGGACCAAGACGTCTCTTGGTAACCCAAATCTTTTCGCCCGCACTACCCTGCTGGCCGGCGCGCCGCTGATAGCCTTGGGCGTTGCACGGTCGATCAGGATTTGGCAGTCACTGCTGGCTTGGGTGCCTCTTTGCCTGCTCATCCTCCTCACGGGTTCCAGAACAAACATGGTCGCACTGCTCATGTGCTTCGTTGCAATCGTCCCGCCTGCCCGCAGGACTATTCGGTTGATAGTGGCCGCCGCAATATTGGCTGGTGTTGCGACGACGATCGCGTTGCCGATAGCCCGATCTTCCGCCTTGCAGGCGATTGGCAGTGTCGCCGACGCCGTGGTACCGATCAAGATGGATGCGAACAATGAGCGGGAACGAGTGGCAACCATGTCCCTTCGCGCAAGAACATGGGACGCCTCGCTCCATGTCGTGGGCCAGCATCCAATCCTCGGTGTTGGTCCCTCCGGCGAGCGAGATGCTATGCGACGCTTGGGGAGCGTCAAGTTGAAGAACGACACCGTCATTGTCACACATGGTGCATTCTTGAAGGCGGCGGTCTACAGCGGGCTGCCGGCGGCAATCCTCCTTCTGCTGGCTGTGGCATGTATTAGTTGGCCAGCACAACATGGGGCGTTCGGTTCGCTCATGCAGCAGTCTCACCGTGCATACGGGCGGTCACTGTTGATTGTGCTCGGAGTTGCGTTGTTCTTTCAGTCGCTGGCTGCCGACAGTACGGGATACCTCGTCTCTTGGATCTGGATAGGTGTCGTAATGGCAACGGCAATTGGTTCCCCCCGCAGAGTGGGGCTCACCGCCGTCGCCTTGGTTGAGCAGGTACACGTTCATGAATGATGACCGCGATCAAGATGCCAGCCCTGCACAAGCAGGCAATGTGGTCGGGCACTCAGCCGACCCTGAACAACACCTTCGCGCTCGCATCTTAGTGACCTGGCGGAAGGACCTCATCCACTTCAACAAGACCCGGGACAACCACCTAGGGCGACTTGGCACATACCACGATGTGACCGTGCTGGTCCGTCGATCGGCTCGTCTGGGGCCTCACCTTGACACATCCAATACTCGAATCGTCCACGCACCTGTCGACGGGCTTCTGCAGTTCTACCAATGGGCGAGGACATGGGCGGCCGCTGCGCACAAGAAACGCCCATTCGATGTCGTTCTGGTACCAGTGGGCGAGGAACCGGCGGGGCATCTCATCTGGAAGAAGTTGCAAACGGCACGCTTGGCATTCGACCTCTGGGATGTGCCCGGCGTCTTGGTATTGCCCAGACTGTCCTTCAAACGCTTGATCGCTCCCCTGTACCGCACCGTCATTCGCCGCGCCGTGCGTGATGCCGACCTTGTGGCTGTAACAGGTCTTCGAGATGCATACGATCACTTGATTCCTGCGAATACCCCGTGCTTGGAACTGGACAACGGGGTGGATACTGCACGGTATGACACCGCCACCGCCGACGACTCTTGGTGGAAGCACCAAACCGATCGACTCCGGCTCGTCTATGTCGGGATCATGAGCAAGTATCGCGGATGCATTGATCTGGCACGCGCCGCGGCAAAGGCCCACTGCACCGGCGTCCCACTGGAATTGATCATGGTCGGCCCCGGGGCGCGCAGCATTCGATCCAGAGTGCACGCTCTTGTCGGTGATGCGCCGATCCAGATACTGGACCCAATCGATTCTTCGAAAATCCCGGCCCTGCTGAAAAGTGCGACGATTGGCTGCTCCCCGCTGTGGGATATCCAGAAGTATCGATCAAGCTTCCCGATCAAGATCAATGAGTACCTCGCCGCCGGAATCCCAATTCTCGCATCGGATACGCCTGGACACCGAATTGCCGTACCCGAAGTCTGCGGCAGGTTCTTCAAGCCCGGCGATGTGGAGTCACTGTCAACCACCATCGCCACAATGAACTCGGATGCTGGTTGGCGTCGCGATGCGACCGAGGCCGCAAAGATCGCAGCGGCTGGCCGGGACTGGGAGCTCGTGGTCAAGTCGCTCGCACAAGGGCTTGGTACGTTGGTTCATCAGAAGGTCACTGACTGATGATTCTGATTCTCACTGCATCGGTATCACTGGCGGTCATTTGGATCGGATACCCATGCCTGCTTTTTCTCCTCGCCCGTTTGACTCACCATGGTTCGGAGAGCCACCTGCGACCTTCTGAATTCACTGCTGGCATTGTCATCGCAGCGCACAATGAGGGGGAGCGAATTGCGGAACGAATCAGCAACATCGCTGCCATGTGCTATCCTCCCGACAAGGTCACGATCATCGTGGCTTCAGATGGTTCTACCGACAATACTGTAGATGCCGCAAGAACCAGCGGAACCGAGTGTGGTGTCAACGTGGTGGTGCATGATCTGCAACCACAGGAAGGCCGGGCGGCGGCCCACAATGCCGCAGTGGCTCTGGCGGACTGCGACGTGCTGGTATTCACGGATGCAGAGACCGTCTTCGACAGAAACTGCCTGACGGAATTGATCCGCCCCTTTTCCGATCCAACAATCGGCTTCGCTTCCGGAGTGCTCTCGTGGGACAACTCGATGAACGAGGCAATCTCGCAACATGCCGGCCTATATTGGAGGCTTGAATTGGCAATGCGGAGATGGGAAACATCGCTCGGGGTCAACGTGTTCGGAAGCGGCGCGTGCTGCGCGGTTCGCAGGTCGTTGTACAGCTCCATCCCCACAACAGGTGATATCGACTTTACGACACCGCTCGATGTCGTCAAGCAGGGACACCGCTGTGTTCAGGTCGAGGGGGCGCTGGCCATGGACCAGACACCTAGTTCCGCCCGTGCCGAATTCAGGGCACGCGTCCGCATGACATCGAAGAATCTCCGCGGCACCATCGGCCGGTGGGGCGTGCAAGGGGTGCTTCACCACCCAATACTGACCGGGGTGCTGCTCCTACACAAGATCGGCCGCTGGTTCACCCCGTTCTTTGGCATCGCGCTGGTCCTTGGATCTATCCTCATACTCCCGCACAACACGGGGTGGATATTGTTGACCGTTGAGATTGGCGCGCTGCTGTTGGCTGTGGCAGGCGGTATGGGCGTTCCGATCCCCCTTGCATCGCCCGCATGGAGTTTTCTGGTAGCCAATTGCGGCTTCGCCGTAGGGGTCCTCAAGGCAATCAGTGGCTCGGTGCAAACATTCTATTTACCGCTCAATCAGCGTACATGAAGACGACGCCCCCCCTACGCCGACCTCTGCAACATGACGAACCTGTGACTGCGCGCAAACGGAAAGGTCGCCTCGATAATCGAATCCAAACACAGCCAGACCCGGGATTGTGATCTACACCGACGCTGATTCAACGTTCGAGCCTGACTTTCTTCAATTCATCCTCAGGCCATTTGCAGACCCACGTGTCGGCCTTGTCGACGCAACAATGCAACTCAACCAAGGCGACAGTGCTGACAGTTCGGGGCAGTCACGGTATTGGCGATACGAACAGCGAATTCGGCAAGCCGAAACCAAAATCGGATTGTAGGCCGTCGCGTCGAGTGCCGAGCTCGCGATCAGGCGATCGCTAATCAAGCCGATGCGGGAGGATGTCGGCGAAGATTGCCTGTTCCGCCTGCAGGTCATTGAACAGGGTTATCGAGTCGTGCATGCCGAAGAGGCGATCGTCACCGACCGCATACCCGAGAGGTCGACGGGCGAGTTGCGTGCTCGCTCACGCATGACCGCACGCAACTGGATCGGCACCTGGTCTATCGCGAAACTGCTCAACCCGCTTCGACACCCGCGGATCGCATTCGGATTGTGGTCGCACAAAGTCCTGCGATAGTTGTCGAAGGTCTCTTGGCTTGCGTTGCTCGCGTCAACAAGCGTGCTGGGTGCACAAGGGAGCGACTGGATCTGGGTCATTCTCACCGTGATCGTGGGCGCAAGCAGTTTTGGCGCTTTGGCTGCGCGTGCCGGCGTTCGCCTGCCCATCTCCGGCGCCGCTTGGGCACTCATGCTCGCCACAACATCGGATTTGCGTTATAGGCCTGCTGCAGGTCATTTGAGGGCGGCGAACCACTAACTATCGAAACGTGCCGATCTGGACTGAAGCCAATGGGAGCCGATCAGTCTGCTTGGCGCAACATGTGAAACTGGTGACTGCGAATTGCAGGCAGCACTGCGGATAGCAGCGCATCCAACCGCGGATGCACCTGACAAAGCCGCCGAGCCAAGGGTGGTGACGTGACGAGTGACCGTTGCATGCGTGCGAACGCCGGCGGATCAAGTTGACGCAGGTCGGACGCCCGCACGCGGCGAACATCCGGGTTCCGGGGGTTGTTGAATCTGAAATCGAAGACCTGCAGCCAGCCACCGGGCCGCACCCGATCCCACATGGCGTCGATCAACGATCGCCTCGCATCAGCGTCCACAACCGATGACAGAACCGTCCACGCCGTGACCAGATCGAACCGCTGGTCGGCATCGACCGCATCCAAGCCGCCCACATGCCACCGCATCTCCGGATGCGAGCGTGCCAACGCAGTCTCGATGCGATCGGGCAGCAAATCGATACCTGTGCACTGCGCAGGCGATACACCCAACTCGATCAAGGTCCGCAACAACGCCCCGGTACCGCACCCGACGTCCAACACATTGAGCGACGATAAATCGTCGCCGAAGGCGCGATGCAGCAGTCTTCGCAGCACAGCCTGCCGCGCAGCCTCCTGATTGATGACATCCGGCTGATACCACTCGTACCGATCACCCTTCGTCGCATCGCGCCGTGCGTACGCATCCTTGATGGATTGCGAGGCGTCCATCACGGCGCTGGCTCCGAGGGGGGCTCCAACGTGAGCAGATCGCCCGACGTCAACACCGGAAACTGTACGGACATTGACGTCGTGTCGATGGGGAAGGCCACCGCAAACTGCCGTAGGTTGGCCATGGACTGACTCGCGGCAAGAACTGCGGCACACAGGACGAACGGCCAGGGCACGCGACTCGCCGTGGCCAACACGGCCGGCACACCAGCCAGCAGCGCCAGTACCAACGCCGGCAGCAACAGCAGGGGATAGGTGAAGGGGTGGATGTACATGGCGTTGGAGAACAGCACGATGAATGGGAAACACAGCGTGGCGGCCAGCGCGACCAGTCTCGCCATCGGGCCGAATCGATCGCGGCAGGCCCCCGCCACCAGCACCGCGGCCACGGCAAGGAACCCGACGATCCAGAACACCGGCGTCGCACCGGCAGCAGCTCGATGCGGCCCGTAGAAGACGCCATCTCGCATGAAGCGGAAGATGCCTTCCCACATGGATCCGAATCGCGTGGCGTCGCCATCCAGACCCGTGCGGAAAGACAGACTGCTGCCCAGGAACGAGGCGTCGCTCTGGAACAGAGCCACGATGACGTACTGCAGCACGATGACGCCGAGGCCGATGCCGGCGGGCAACAGCACGCAGCGCAGCCACCGCTCCTGCCGAAACCAAGTACGGCTCCCGATCAGATTGAGCAGCGACCAAGCCACCAGCGTCAGCAGCGCCAACGGCAGATCCGCCAGCACCATGCCGAGGACGCCGATGAATCGCAAGACGTCACCTGGTCGTTGGCCGCGCATGGTCGCGCCCAACAGGACACACGCTCCGAACAGCAGGAACAGATGCTCGAAGTACAGCCGGAAATACGACATCAGGAACAATGGGTGCGTCTGCAGCACCAGTTGCACTCCGAGCCCAAGCACCAAGGCATGAGTCATTGACAGACCCATGGCCCGCGTCGATCGCGTCGCCGCCAATCCCAGCAGCAACACCAAGCCGGCCATGATCAACTGATTGTGCAGCACAAGCAGCCAGCGACCACCAGGCGAGCCCGTCATAAGCAACTTGCTCTGTCTCAGCATGTGCAGTGGCAGCAGGGACATGGCGGAGTTTGAGCGGTAGAAGTACCGGCGGTCCAAGTCTGGCGTGCCTTCCACGGACCAGTGCTCAAGCATGCCCTTCTGGGCCCAGCGATTGAAGTTGCGATCGCTGTTCAGCAACCAGAGCCCCCCGTTGGCCCACCATCCGTCGCTCCGCCAAGCGTCCGATAAGTCGTTCCAGCGGTCTTGAAACACAAGGGTCTCGACATAGTCACGTTCAAACGCCTCGGAGTTGACGTCCCGATTGTGCACGGTCATGAACAGTCCGAGGAGCACTGCCAACGCCGCAACGGCGTGCACGACAACGGCAACTCGCCCCTCCGATGGCTTCCTCCCGAACGGCTTCACTGCTCTCCCCTCGGCATGAGCCTCTCGATTCGGCGGACGGTCTGAAAGCACTCGGCGCAAGGCAGGCACATCTGCGTCCCCCAGAATCGTGCCTGAGCCAGAAGCGCCTCACTGCTTCGCGGATGTGGATATTGCCGGACTTCGCTGTGATAGCAGGCCATCGCTTCCACTTTCCTTTGAATCGACTGTTCAATGTCGATCCATGTGTCAGGCACAAAGTGCCGGGGATACGCCCAATCCGTGCTGCTGGGTGTATACCAGGCCAGAAAGGCGTTCACCGAGGTCATGGTCGGTCTGAATGCGACCAGCGCCGCCCGGAACAGCGCAGCGTGGTCGCTGTTCACATCGCCTCCCCACTGGCAGTAGATCCGCTGGGGTTCGAAATCGCCGGTGTGACTCAGGAGTGCTTCTACGATTTCCCGCTGGGGCATGGTGTCGAGGGACTGATCCGACAGCCCGATGAGCGTCCAGTCCGTCACGCCGAGCGTGGCTGCGGCCGCTTCGAGGTGTTCCCTCTGACCGACACCGGCCTCGCCGTAGCGAAGCGACTCCGCTTCGCATGCGATGAGCACGCGAACGGCGTCCCCGCAGTCCACGTGTCGAGCGATCGTGCCTCCGCATCCAAGCACCTCGTCATCGGGATGGGCGGCGATGACGAGCACTCGAATTGGAGTATGACAAGCATCAACCACGATTCTCAACCTCAATACTTGAATTGTAGAAGACCGTACTGCTCCACGCCAATTCGCAACAGGAGGTACCGTATCCGCTCATGATGCGTCCATTCGACCTGCTTGCGGCTTCCGTCGTTGGCCTTGCCCTGCTTCCAGTCTGCATACTGATCGCCGTGACGATCACAGCTTGCAACGGACTTCCCGTGTTGTTCAAACAGACCCGGGTGGGACTGAACGGGCGTCCATTTACGCTTGTGAAGTTCAGAACGATGCGGGATGATCAGTCTGTACAACACGGATTCGAGGCAGGTTCGTCCCGCCGGGTTACGCGACTGGGACGAGTTTTGCGAACCACGAAACTCGACGAACTGCCCCAATTGCTCAATGTCCTGGTCGGACACATGGCCATCGTCGGCCCACGCCCGGAAGTGCCGGATTGGATTGAGGCTTGCCCAGACCTGTTTGAAGAGACACTTCGAGCGAGACCCGGTCTCACGGATCCAGCGTCGATTGTCTTTCGGCATGAGCAGTCCCTTCTTGCGGAATTCGATACTCCGAATGAGGCATACCGTTCGGTGGTGCTGCCAGCGAAGCTCCGCCTCTCCGCACGTTATCTTCGAAATCGGTCGGTGCTGAGCGACCTCGGTGTCATCCTTGCCACGCTGCTGGCAGTGGTTGGCCTCCCCTCCCGATGGAGCAGGATTGATGCACGTTCCCTTCTTCAGGCTTGATGTCGAAGACTCCATGCGGGCGGCCGTCGACGAAGTCATCGCCTCGGGCTGGCTGACCAGCGGACCCAAGGTCCAAGCGTTCGAGGCGGCCTTCGCCGAGGCAACCGGCGCCACGCACGCCATCGCCGTGAACTCCTGCACGGCGGCGCTGCACCTGGCCCTAGAAGCCGTGGGCGTCTGTCCCGGTGACCGCGTGCTGGTCCCCACCATGACCTTCGCAGCCACCGCCGAGGTCGTGCGATACCTCGGCGCCGACCCCGTGCTGTGCGACGTATGCCCCGACACTGCCCTGCTCACCCCCCAACTCGTGGAGGCGGCGCTGGCCGCACACCCCAACATCAGCGTCTGCATGCCCGTGCACTTCGGCGGGTTGCCCTGTGACATGATGGCCATCGGGGATATCTGCGAAGGACGCGGTGTACGCATCGTGGACGACGCCGCCCACGCCTTCCCCGCCGCTGACAACGGCCGCCGCGTGGGCACGCTCGCCGACGCGTCGTGCTTTTCCTTCTACGCCAACAAGACCTTGACCACCGGCGAAGGCGGCATGCTGGTGACCGACGACGACGACATCGCCGCCCGGGCGCGCGTCATGCGCCTGCACGGCATGGATCGCGACGCCTGGGGCCGGTTCACCATCGAAACGGCACAGTGGGAATACGACCTCGTCGCGCCCGGCTACAAGTACAACATGCCCGACACCGCCGCCGCGCTGGGCCTGGCCCAGATGGATCGCGCCCACGACGACCACGCGAAGCGCGCCGCCATCGCCCTCCGCTACGACGAAGCCTTGGCCGCACTGGACACGATGCGCAGTTGCGCCACGCGCGACGATGTCGACCACGCTTGGCACCTGTACTGGATCGTGCTCGACGACTCGGCACCCCTGGATCGCAACGCCGCCATCGGAGCCCTGCAGCACGAGGGTGTGTCCTGCTCCGTGCACTACAAGCCGCTGCACCGCATGCGGTACTGGCGGGAACGACTGGCCCTCGACCCCGCCGACTTTCCGGGGGCCGAGTCGATCTGGCATGGCTGCATCTCATTGCCGATTTTCCCGGATCTTCAGCCCAATGAACAGGCACATGTGATCGAAGTCCTGCAACGGACATTGGCCCCCAAATAGGACCGGTATACTGCGTAGCCGCGGTTGGAGGCCCATGCCGGGCTCCGCCTGCGGCAGCGGGGGAACCCATGACCATCCGACAACGCTGGCAACGACTCGAACGAAGTACGCGCCGCAGGCTGCTGGGGCTGCCCCGCACCGCCAAACTTGCCGCCATGGTGGCCTTCGATCTGGCGGCGATCACCATCGCCCTGACGCTGGCCGTTCTGCTTCGATACGGCGACATCAGTGTGAACGAAATGGTGGGCCAATGGTGGTGGCTGTGGGTCGCCATTCCACTCGCCGCCATTCCCACCTTCGTGGTCTGCGGACTGTATCGCCAAGTCATTCGCTACATCGGGGCGCGGGCGGCCATGCAGATCCTGGTCGGCGTCGCAGCGATGTCGTGCTTCATTCCCGCAGTCAGTGAGTTGGCCGGCTACGACCTGTTCCGCGCGGCGGTCATGTTGAACTTCTTCGTCATCGCCACCGCGTTCATCGCCGTGAGCCGCTTCGCCATGCGGACCTGGTTCGGCACGAGCCGCTCGCGGCGAGCGGACTTCGTGATGATCTGGGGCGCCGGCTATGCAGGCGTACAACTGGCCCAGGCCCTGCATGCCCATCGACGCTGGACACCCGTCGCGTTCGTTGACGATGATCCCAAACTCTGGGGCCGAGTCGTCCACCGCCTGCCCTGCATCAACCCCGATCGCTTGCAATCGTTCGCTCGGCGCAAGGGTGTCGGCACGGTGATCCTGGCGCTGCCCTCGGCTTCGCGGATTGAACGCCACGCCATCATCGACCGGGTCGAGCCCCTCGGTATCGCCATCAAGTCGGTGCCGGGCATTGTCGAGATCATGTCGGGGGAAGGCACCGAAAGCGAGATCCGCGAAGTGCCCATCGCGGACCTGCTTGGCCGTGACCCCATTCCCGCACACCTCAACCTGCTGCAACGCAACATCGAGGGCAAGACCGTGCTGGTCACTGGGTGCGGTGGCTCCATCGGCAGTGAACTCTGTCGCCAGATACTGGCGCTGAAGGCACGTCGGCTGGTGCTGCTTGATCGAAGCGAATTCGCCCTGTACCGCATCGACCAGGAGCTCCGACGACGACGAACACTTGACGGCAATACCGACGCGACGATCGACATCGTGCCGCTGCTCGGCAGCGCCGGGGACCGCGGCTTGATGGAACGACTGTTCAGCACGTGGGCCGTGGACACCGTCTACCACGCGGCCGCCCACAAGCACGTGCCCATCGTGGAAGAGAACATCGCCGAAGGCATTGCCAACAACACGATCTCCACGTGGATTACCGCCGAAGCGGCCATGGCCCACGGTGTCGAGACCTTTGTGCTCATTTCCACCGACAAAGCCGTGCGGCCGACCAACGTCATGGGTGCATCCAAGCGCATGGCCGAGATGGTGCTCCAAGGCATGATGCTGCGGCAACACGGCAACACTACCACGTGTTTCTCCATGGTTCGTTTCGGCAACGTGCTTGGCTCGAGTGGCAGCGTCGTGCCGCTGTTTCGGGAACAGATTCGCCTCGGGGGCCCGGTGACCGTGACGCACTCGGAGATCACCCGCTTCTTCATGACCGTGGAAGAAGCCGTGCAACTCGTCATTCAGGCCGGGTCGATCGCCGAAGGTGGCGAAGTGCATCTGCTGGACATGGGTGAGCCGGTGAAGATCATCACACTCGCCCGTCGCATGATTCAACTGTCCGGGCGGAGCGTGCGGGACGAAGAGCATCCCGACAGATCGATCGCCATCGAGTTCACCGGGTTGCGGCCAGGCGAAAAGCTGTACGAGGAGCTGCTCATCAGCGACGAGGTCATCGGCACCGTGCATCCGCGCATCATGCGTGGCAACGAAGAGGGCGCCCCGTGGGAGCGAATCGAAGCCTGGCTCGTGCGTCTGGAGCGAGCTGCGGCCACCGGCGACTGCGCCGGCATTCGCGTCGTGCTGAACGAGGCCGTGACAGGCTATGCTCCGGCCTCTGAAATCCACGACCTGCAGTGGCAGGCCCACTGGTCCGGCTCAGCCGCACCCAGTACGCCCCTGCACGTCACGGATATGCCGTCACCTTCGCCATCTACCGAAACCACGCCTACCCATGCCGACAAATACAGACCTCACACCGCAAGCTAGCCGGAGTGGCGCCCCGAATCGCCCCATCGTCTACCTCGTCAACGCCGACGGTGACCAAGGCTCGCGTATCGACCTGCCAACGTTGCTGGCCCCGTTCTGGCGCTTTCGTTGGGTCGTGATTGCGGTGCTTGCGTTGACCGTTATCGCGGCAGGCTGGGTGTGGACGCGGCCCCCGCAAGTCATGCACCAGATCGTGATTCGTCGCGGCATCATCGGGGCTGCTCACTTCCGCAGTCAGTTGGAGAACATCATCATTCCAGGGGCGTTGAATGCCATGGATCCCGGCTGGCGACCGGTGATTAAGATCTCCAGCCCGATACTTGTACTTGCTAGTGGCGATGACACGGATTCATCCACCGCTACAGTGGACTTGAGCACCGTGTCGTTCAAAGCGCGCGTGGGGAGCCCCGAGTCCACTGCAAAGCTCGCAGGCCTGTTACGTCAACGCATCGAAATGTTGGCATTGGACTCGTCACCCATTGCCAACGTAGAGAATGACTCGAAGCAGCTGGTGTTGTCTCAAGCAGCGAGCAGAGCTGAACACGCATACAGCATCGTGTCAAACGCCGAGTACGTCGATGCCGTTCGCGGCGAGATCGACCGGGACATCGCCTTGACCGAGGCGGGCATCCGTCGGCAGAACGCGATCCACGCGAGTTTGACCGAGCGGTATGCATCGCTCAGCGACCGCATGGTCCTGCTGCAGGGCCTGCTCGACAACCTCCTGCTGTCGATGGACGAGGACCCATCGACCTATCCCGGCATGTCGCAGGTCGTGGCCGATCGTGTCACAAGCATGCGCATGGAGAAGGAAAACCAGATCCCGGCGGAACGGGTGCAGTTGGTCCAGAGCATTGAATCGAGCCAAGCCCGCGTCGACGAACTCGAGGCGAGCCTGAAACAACAGCGACTGCAGGCCGCCACGTTCAACAGCGACATGGCTGAACGGCAGGCCAATGCCCAGATAGCTATCGAGTCTGCAACGGCAGCCCTCACGAAGTACCAGGCGCAATCGGCGGCCAAGTTAGTGTCTCAGCCGCTGTCGATCGTGGAGGAGTTCGATCTGGCGAAAGAGAGCAGCCGACTGCTCAAGACCCTTGTCCTGCTTCTCGTCGGCGGGTTTGCGAGCCTGCTGTCGGCATACGTCCTCGAAGCCATCCGGCTGGCACGCATCGGCGTGATGCAGGGCTGACTCATGCACAACACCCAAAGGCAGAACGGTCCGCCTTGAGGCGAACCGCTCTGTGTTACGTGTTCAGTGATCTGGTTGAATCAATCAATCGTTGAAGATGTCTCGCGGCGACTTGATGCTCCAGCCGAGGATCTCGCCGTTGTACAACCACTGGCTCGTGTAGTTGTGCCCATCGGCGTCCATGAACCAGACGATGACGGCGCCGTCGGGATCTCGCCAGATGATGTCATCCCGACCATTGGCGTTCATGTCACCGGAGCTGACGACCACCCACTCTTCGGGAACCGGCGTACCGGTGGCAACCCCGTTGTAGACGAAGTCGGAATCGTAGCCACCGTCCGTGCCGTCCCAGTCGACCCAACTCAGCAGTGAGCCTTCCCAGATGCCTGCACCGTCCACGCCGTAGTCGCCCATCCACAGGATGTCGCACTGGTCGTCGCCGTTGAAGTCGCCGAGGGCGACAATCGACCAGCCCGCGATGACATCGTTGTACAACCACTGGCTCGTGTAGTTGTGCCCATCGGCGTCCATGAACCAGACGATGACGGAGCCGTCGGGATCTCGCCAGATGATGTCATCCCGACCATTGGCGTTCATGTCACCCGTGCCCACGACCACCCAATCTTCAGGCACCGGCGTACCGGTGGCAACGCCGTTGTAGACGAAGTCGGAATCGTAGCCACCGTCGGTGCCGTCCCAATTGAGCCAACTGATCAGAGATCCGTTGTAGGCTCCAGCGCCCTCGGCGCCATAGTCACCCATCCACAGGATGTCCGCTTGGCCATCGCCGTTGAAATCGCCGATGCCACGAATGGACCAGCCCGCAATGGCGCCGTTGTACAACCACTGGCTGGTGTAGTTGTAACCATCGGCGTCCATGAACCAGACGATGATGGCGCCGTCCGGGTCTCGCCAGACGATGTCAGCCCGACCGTCGCTGTTCATGTCACCGGTGCCCGCGACAACCCACTCCTCGGGAACCGGCGAACCGGTGTCAACGCCGTTGTAGACGAAGTTGGAGTCGTAGCCGCCGTCAGTGCCGTCCCAGTTGATCCAGCTCAGCAGCGAGCCTTCCCAGATGCCGGCACCGTCCACCCCGTAATCACCCATCCACAACAGGTCGCTCTGGCCATCACCGTTGAAGTCCGACTTGGCTGTTGACGTCTCGAGGTCCGCCGTCGTTTCAAACGTCTCCCCGTCCGCCTCGACATTCACGGCATCGTCGACGTACATGTAGTTCAAGGTGCCGGTGATAGTGGCTCCGCTTTCAACCGTGAACTGGCCGATGAAGACACGGCCGTCGGTCGCGTCGCCCTGATCATCGTCGGGCGTCACGAGCCAGCCGCCGCCCTGAGCGTTGTCGAGCGCCTGCAGCGATCCGCCGGCGTTGAACGTCGCCCAGTCCATGCCCGTGGTGATGATGGCGTCGGTGCCGCTGTCGTTGTTCAGCAAGCCGATGCTCACGTAACTGTCGGCTTGCGCGGAGGGGAAGGCGTCGATCACAGTCGTTAACCGGGTCTTGCTGTCGTTTGTGCTGCCGTTTGCGGACTGGAAGAAGCCCGAAGCGTCATTGGTCGAAATACTGATATTGTCGCCCGGCTTGCCATTGACGATGATGAGGCGGTCCGCGTCATCATCGAAGGTGATGTAGACCTGCACGGAAACCAGCGTTCGCGGATCCGATACCAACCAGTCACCTTGATTCACGGACGACGTAACGAACTCAAAGCCGGTCGTAGCTGCGTTGGCGGTGGAAGCCAAGCCGAACATGGTGAGGCATCCAAGCCCAGCCGCGCTCCCCTTCAGGCCTGCCATCATCCGTGTCATCATGCGTGTCGAGTGTGTCATGGTCTGTCCTTCAGTCCCCTGAGGGGCGGTGCTCCGTTGGTGGCCGGTCATGGCCCTAGGTCTGTTCAGACCGTCCAGTGCAATCCATCCCCTCAGAGGGTTCTGGTTGAACGGCGGCGAAAAAGGGAAAACCCCGTTCTTGGGGGCTGCTTGAACCTGTCTGCAGGGAATCGACCAAAGCCGCAGTCGATCCCCTCCTACCCAAATAGTACAGTAGGAGCCCATTGTGAGAGACAACCTCAGAAATCGGGCAAGCAACCCCCTTGGTTGGGGTGTTTTTGACAAAATTGTGCCGCCAAGCCGCACAGACAATCCAACCGCGATCCCGTCGAACTCGCCTGCCGAACCTTGGCCCGATTTCGAATTCAGGAGCGGAATTTGAACCGGTGAACCACGTCGTCCCGTCACTGTGTGCCCTGTGCTGTTGCTGGTCCGGGTTGACCTCGTCCCACGCCGCTGCGTCATCCCATGCGCCGGCGCTCTCCCCGGCGATGTCCAGCCGCGACGCCGCAATGATCGTGGAGCGGCTGCGCCTTAATCCCCAAGACGCCGCCCCCATCCTGACCGCCCTGCTCGGCGATTACGAGACGCAATGGATGGCGGCCAGAGACCACCTGCACGCTGCCCTGTCAACCGAATCACGGAACGGCCTGCGGCTGGCCGCCGCCGAACGAATCAGGGCCTTCCAGTCGACCCAATTGGCCCTCGCCACTGTCCTGACCGACGACATCGCCGCCTTGCTCGACGACGAGGGTCGCCAACACTGGACCCGCCTGCAGCACGACCTCTGGCGGCTCCGCCGACTGCGATACGGTCAATTTCACGGTGAGGCGATCGACCTTCGCCTGATTGTGGATGAATCCCGCACTGCCCTGCCGTCGTTGCAATCGCCCGCAGTCGAGTCCATGGTGTTGATCTGGCAGGCTGAATTGGCTGCGTTGCTCGCGGCCCGCGAGCCCTTCGACAGTGAGGGCTCAACCCGCTACCTCGCCCTCGTACTAGATCGCCAGTATGAAGCAGCCTTGGCCTGGATGACGCAGTGGGTCGACCTGCGAACGGCCATTCGCAGTCTGAATCTCCGCACGGCGCAGGCCATCGAAGCAGCCCTCGAACCCGCCGACGCTGCGGCCTTCGCCGCGGACATCGCTCAACGCATCGCCATCCACACGCCCGGTGGTCGGCGGGTCGATCGCGTCGCCGCACGGGTTGCCAACGACGAGTCCATGCCGGAGTCCATGCGCGGCCGCGTCGCCGACATTCACGCGGCGTATCGACGCGACACTGCCACGCTGAACGCTGACCGCGAGCGCATTGAGCAGGCCATCGAACCGCTTGCCGTGCTTGCGCCGATGCAACGGCGTACCGGTGAAGACGACGCCTGGGTCGAGTTGGTCGACGCCAGACAGGACAACGAACTCGACCTGCAAATGCGCGCCCAAGGGGCCCTCGACGCCATCTGCAATGTGATCGGTGATGCCCGCTGTGCCAGTCTCGCCACCGCCCGGTCAGGCGCCTCGGCCATTGACCGCGCGGTCCATCCAAGCGGTCTGCCACAACATGATCCCCCGCCGACTGGCAAACCCGCAGCGACCCCCGCTCCAGCCTTCGCCCCGCCACCTTCCGACACACCGGCGAAGCCATTCCTGCCCCCGGAGTCCGACACGCCTCGCACGGACCCCGATCCTGAACTGGCACCGCCACCGCCCGACACGCCGTCGCCACCATTCCTGCCACCGGGGGCCGAGACGCCACCGCCGGCGACTGAACCACTCCCACCGCCAACGACGTGTTGAACACGCATCGTCAACGAGGCGCCATCTACCATGTCCCGTGTGTTCTACGCAACGCTGGCACTGATGCATTGGGGCCCCCGCGAAATGTCCATCGCCCGGGCACTCACGACCCTGACTGACGGCGCCGCGGCGCCGCATCGCGTCGTCGATGTCGGCTGCGGCCCCGGTTGGCTCGCGCGCACGGCCACCGCGGCCGGCTGCACGTATCTTGGCGTCGATCCGGTCTGCGCACGACCTCGAATGGTCGACGGCGGCCGCATCGA
>Ga0315338_1002044_pt1 | contig 21715 bp, 24 predicted proteins | sample ASW8metaG_FD_204518 | JGI IMG/M metagenome (GOLD analysis project Ga0315338, IMG submission 204518) | Ammonia-oxidizing marine archaeal communities from Monterey Bay, California, United States - ASW #8 | ecosystem: Environmental > Aquatic > Marine > Coastal | place: USA: California | collected... | reverse complement strand
ACCCGCTCTGAGCATTTCAGTCTCCTGATAAAACCTCGTTCTGATTGAACAGGTGCAACTCTGTTGGCCACCATAAAGCCTGCTGGCGACCTCTTGGTGGAGGGGGGAGGATTCGAACCTCCGAAGGCTGAGCCAACAGATTTACAGTCTGCCCCCTTTGACCGCTCGGGAACCCCTCCTGGAATCCACAAACGGTTGATTGTCTCTAAATTACGCCGATCCGTCAATAGATTACGGCCGTTTTTGAGTCCGTTTTACACAATATCCCGGCCAAAGCCCCACCCTGTTACCGACTATCTATGCTGAGCTTAATGGGGCGCCGGATTTTATACGACAGAGCGAGCGCCGTACAGCTTGTTGTTGATTGAATCAGCTAAATCGCTCGCACGGACTGTAAGCGATGGATAGGGATACGCTCAATCAGGAATCGGAACGAGCCTGAAAGACTTGATTTTCTGCGCAATTGGAGCCCGCAGGGGGATTCGAACCTCCGACCTGCTGATTACAAATCAGCTGCTCTAAAGAGCACTTCACACTGTGATTACAGTGTTAACTACTTAGGGAACCTCCAATTCAATTCGGAGTTTGCAACTTTTTATACTGCTTTTATAGAGTTTTTATTGTTTCAATTGGAGATCTATAGGAACAACCGTGGAGACGTTATCTATGTAGTGTTTTATGGTTGTTGCTGTAGACGCATGACCTAATCTTTCAGAGCTTGTAAGTAAGTCACCAACATTTGCGTTTGCGTTTCTAATACTTCTTTCACTGTACTGTTTATCAGGTGGAAAGTAATTGTTCTGCCAATACTGCCAGATAGTTCCAAATCCATGACATGTATTATCTTCTTTAAGGTAAGAACCGCCCTTATCAGTTTTGAATAGATAAGGTGATAACACATTGGCTGGATACGCCTTGGCCTCATCAATAACTTGTTTGAGCAGATCCGTCATCACGATCTGAAGAGTCTTCCCTGTCTTATTCCTTGTCTTACTGACTACTACAGTTAAGTATTCAGAGGTAATGTCACTCATAGTAATACCTAGAATATCCGTCATCCTCAACCCAGTTATTAGCTTTAGCTTTACATAGGCTCTCAACATAGGATTAGGACAGTGGTAGGGATCAATAGAATCTATAACTTCCTCAATACTAGGTGTTCTAAGTTTGCTTCTTTCCTCTGTAAACATCTTGAAGTTATTAGCCTTCATGGGGTGATCATCAATAATCCCCCATTCAACAGATTTCGTAAACACATGTTTCAGCAATGCCATGTGTCTATTGGCAAATTTCTCACCTGACTTCTTAGCTGTATCTCTTATTTTGTTTCTTAACTGATAAGAGTGTTTAGGTTTCCAAAACTCAACTCTGTTCTTACCGATCATTTCTCTTAACTTTCTCAACATCTTTTGCTCGTCTACCTGAGTTCTAGGTGCTTTAGTTGGAGTTACCTTGACAGCATAGTGATCAAAGAGATGAGTGAATGTTTGAATATCATCTGCTGTGCTTTCAATTCTTGCGCCGTACACCTGATATGCGTCAGACAAGGTGACTCCTAACTTAAACTCTGTCTTGCCATCCCAGAAGTCTTCCTGTCCTTTTGGTACTAAATACCTATAAGCACCATCTTTCCATCTCCATCTTTTTGGCAAACCTTCATTGTCAGGGTTTCTTTTCCTAGCCATCTATCACCACCCTAACCTCTTTAGGTTTTCTGGTAGCTAGACAATCAGAGGACACTACTAATGAACCATCGGGTCTTTTCTTGCAGTCAATACTCATTTGATTCAACGCTTCGTGTTGCTTCTGATATTGTTTGTAGCCAGTGAGATCAGCTACTTGTTTAGGTGTTAGCCAAGGCATAACCACCTCCCACCCAGAATTCCTGGGTTACTGCTTTACTTCTACTGCTGTTAATCGTGCCGAATATGATGTTGGTCATATGACCTCCTATCTCTGTCGGCTCCAAATACAACCCACCAAAATTTCAAAACCCCAAAATTCCATATCGCTTGGAACGATAGATATATATAGATATAGAAAAAACAAAAGGGGGCGGGGTGGGTCTAACCAGAGCCGAATTTTCCCAGCCACAGAAACGACAGGACAGCGGTCAACAGGAACAAATGACAACAGCCTGTAATGCCCGATATGGGCCGTTTCCAGTGGCACCGTATGAATAGAGCTAATACAAGCTGAAAATCGCTTGTGCGCCTTTCTTCTAAATGACGGTTTATTCGGCACTGGTCTTAAAAGTGTGCATAAATCCATGCTGGATTCTGACTATGTAGATGCTATAAAAATAGCATTTTACAACTATAAAAATACTGCACTAGAAAACGGATGTTTCTTAGACATTACAGTAGAGAGAGAATATACTATAGACGGTTTATTCAAATCTATATGGGAAGACCTATGAAAACAGCTATATATGCAAGGGTTAGCACTGGTGAGCAGACCACAGATAACCAGGTAATCAAGCTCAAACAGGTGGCAGAACGGAATGGATGGAAAGTAGAGGCTATCTATGCGGATACCATTTCTGGTGCTAAATCAAAGCGTCCTGAGTTAGATAAGCTGATGAAGGCAGTAATGCGTAAGGAGATAGATATGGTGATGGTCTGGTCTGTTGACCGATTGGGGCGATCATTACAGCACCTAACTGCCCTACTCTCGGACATAGAGAGCAAGGGTATTAACCTGTATCTACATCAGCAGAATATTGATACAACCACTCCCAGTGGGAAAATGCTCTTCCAGCTACTAGGTGTATTCGCTGAGTTCGAGAGGTCAATGATTCGTGAGCGGGTAATGGCAGGGTTAGACAGGGCTAGGAGCCAAGGAAAACGACTGGGTCGCCCCCCTATACCACCGATTACAGTGGACAAGATAAAGAAACTGAGAGGGGAAGGATTGTCTCTTAGGAAGATAGCCAAGCAGGTGGGTATATCACCCAGCAAGGTACACCAGTTAGTCTAGATAGGTGTGTGTGCGTGTGGGTGACACATCATTCCGGCTATAAGGAGTAAGGCATGATTACAGTTCTCTTAATGATTGCCTACCGATATTACAGTTGGGCAAGCTACTCATTATTCCATTTACAAGGAGACTTTGGCTCTCTCTACATACTAATCCCTGCTGGAATCCTAGAACTATTTATTCTCTACAAGGTGGTTAAGCATACCCGCGTTAAGAAGAATTCTTCTTGGAGTAAGGTAATCGTGATCGTTGTATTTACAGACCTACTCTATTTAGCTGTAGGTGCAATATTGCTCTATTTACTAGTAGCAGTATCTCTTTGGTTAGGTTATCCAGAAGGCTTATAAATACAGCTAAAAAGTTAATCGTTTTTTGAGCAAGAACCTCTGTAATCAAAGCATTAACTGCGATTAAAAGGTTAACTAGTTATGCACCCTTTTATTAGGTTCCTAGTCCTGACCTTTCTGCTGTTACTGCTATCGCCTTGGTAAATGGACATTCAGCTAGAGTTCAGCTTATCAAAACGCTTGCTGCACTTCCCAGAACTGCATGGAGTATTCCAAAGATAGTGATAAGCACCCATAGAGCTCCGATACTAGGTATTTTTTTTGACTTTTCCTTTGTTTGAAGTACTTCTGCTGTGGTGTGTCCAACAGCACTATCTACTTCTAGTGGTTGAATTTTCCTTGACCGAAAAATGACTATTGGAATAGAAACAATGAATATAACAATGCCATAAAGGACCATATGAACGATTGCAATTAAAGCCCACCCTTCCGGATCAGTGAATACAGTTGCGCTATGTTTAATTGGATGTGCAATCTCCGCCTGTAATACAGAGAAGTAAACAATAAAGGCAAGCACCTGAGTGAGCCTGTAGCGGATGTAGTATCCCTTTGAGTGTGATCGGCTAGGTGCTGCCAATAGCAGCCATACAAGACCCCAGCAAGGTACAGCTACTAGCACAGACATTCCCATCAAACCTATTAAAGACCACAATCCGTGAGCATGTGATTCGGACCCAGTAACAATGTAAATCCAAAACTGACTCATAATTACCCATACGATTGCAGCCAGTACTGAAATAATCAGTACTCGGTGAACATCCTTTGTTGATGGGACGCTAAATTCGAAGGAGCCAGTCGGCTTTTTAGAACCAGATAGGTCCAGTAGGGATGGAAAATTAATATTCATCGCTGCAGGAACAGACAGAGAAATGTGTAGAGGTGTTTCATATGTGCTTCCCAGTCTTTTGCACATCAATAACAGCAGTACCTGACAGCATATCAATTAAACCTCGCCCCTCTTTGTCTACAACAATAGAAACGAGGCTCAATATAAGTGGGGCTACCGTTAATGCGAGTATGAAGACATTCACCGGTATGCTTGCAACCAATATATCCGTACCAATAATTAGATTAAGCAACTGGCCAGCTATAAGTGCGGTAGGAATGACTACGATGAAATAACATAAAGAACGAATAATCATGGACCCTAACTTCGGGTTAGTAAAAGTCTGTCTGTCTATTATTCGTATATGGGCTATACGCTTACCAAGCGTAGTGCCTTTAACACAAAAATCATAAGCCACAAATATCGGATACAGAAAAATTACAAAAATAACCTGGGCAAAATAAATTCGCGCAAAGCCAGAAGAGGCAATTATCGAATGGAATGACAAAACAAGAATGGCAACGACAACCGAAACGATGACTATGTCTAAAATGTGTGCTTGAAGCCTTCTCCAGAAACCTGCATACACTACATCATACGGACTAACTGGCTCGGTCCACGGCTTTGTATATTTATCCCATTGGCTTTTGGCATAGGCGTATTGGGAAGAAAATACTTTTATGACCAGCCACAACACAAGAACAAGCAGCACCAATACTACTAGTCCTGCAAATGCCCAAACACACAAGAACAGTGCATACAATAAAAAGTATGGAACCTGCTCTTTGGTGAACTTGGCTCGATTACCCCAGGAGCCAGTTGGTTTCGCTGAATCGTTACTCATTGCAGTTGGTGGGTTGGTATTGCTTGTGGACACCCCAGTCGGCACAAGACCATTTTAGTTGCCCCTCTTTTATAGTCCATGTCCCAATGTCCCGGCGCCACGGCGGAAAATACGGATCACTGTCACCTAATGGTTCTTTGCCCATTCCCCAACTTTTATAAGATGTCCTATCCGGAATGTTTGTGCCAGTAATACCGGAAATCGTGATCTGATCCTGATCAACTGAACTAACGAATACTCTGTCCCAGTACTTGCTACCACAGGTACAACCCGATGCGCTGTATCTCTGTCCACGATTGGAATAGGATTTGTATGGCTGTTCGTGGTAACCAGCAAAACAATCTGTTCCTTTTGGAACTAAATCCACAAGAATAGTTCGTGGTTGTCGTCCTGTCTTGATTGCACTGACAGTATCTAATGTTTCATAACCATCTTTCTCTATAGAAACTAAACTTGTCGTGACAGGTATACGAGCAACATTAAACCCAGCTCGTATAACCGACGCATCAACTACCACATCGTGTGCGAGCAATCTGAAATCTCTAAAGTTAGCTAGTATGCTAAGAACCTTTGTCTCTGGCAGCTTTAGCTCTCCTGACTTGAGTTGCAGGTGTGCGGTTTCTGCATCTTCCAGCGTTTCAAACTCCTTACCGCCGTACGAAAAGCACTCCGTTCTACTTATATTGCTAGCGGCATTGCGAGTTGCACAGTAGGTTGATGTTGGGATTGAGGGAGATTGTTTAGTAGGCATACGGCGCAACTCAGCACCTTTGTATTCCCATAGTTGTTGGCGATTAGCAGCATCAAACTCAAAACAACCGGTAATCCGTTGGGCATCAAGAACGTCTTGCGGTAGTTTTCCGTTCTTTTCGTAATAGCTTTGGAGTTTAGTTTCGATGGTCTGCGCTAATTCATAAGCTTCTGCTACATGAGGTCTTAAACTTGAATTGAATTTAGGGATGTATGACATTACGCCCCAAGCCACCACTAATAGAATCCCAACCAAGACCACAATAAATACGAAATTTCTTACAGTTTTGACTCCTTTCATCCCGCTATCTTATTCCTGTTTGGCAGAAGCATCCAGAAGCGTGTGGGTGTGCGGGGTATACATCCGTATGCCCCGTTTACTCTGGGAATTACATCGCTTGATACAAGCTGGAACCTGACCTAAGTTGGGAGAGAGTCACTTTGTCTAGTCACTGACAATTGGCCCCTTGCGCGCGCCCGTCTGTAATTATTCGCAGTTGCATTTTTTGTTGGCTGAGCAGATAGAGGATGGGTTGTCTGGGTCGTTTGCTTTGTCACGCAAGAACTGTTGTTGGTTCCCGTTGGTAATATCCTTGCCATTTGTGCCTACCTCCCACCTGCTATTCGCGGCGTTCCAACACGCGAAGTTATCCGCCTTTTCGACGTCACTTAGCGAACTCCACACCGATCCATTAACTACTCCAACTATTGGAAGCACTGGTGGGACAACTATTGGAGGTGGTGACGAGGGAACTATTGGAAGCACTGGGACAATTCCAATACTAGGTGCACTTGCTGCACATATTGCGCTTGTGACAACGCTTGTTCCCTCTTCGCAACCACTTGGCCTATAGGATTCCTCAATATCTGTGGTGCAGTTGAAACTGATTGCACCATCAGTCGGCTCAGGGGTTAAGCGAAGAAACTTGTCCTCATGATAGCCCGACCCGAATGTGGCCGTGATCGTACCGTTACCATCATTGGAGACCACAACCCCGTCCACGTATTTGCCGACTATAGTTGTCGCCAGCTCAATCCCCAGTTCAGTATGCGCATCAGGCGTACAATCTGGGAAAACACCATTAGTATCGTGATACTCGGCAAGGGCTGTTTTTAGACCACCGGCAAGGCTAAACCCTTCTGCTGCCTGACTTCTCGCCACATAGTTCTGATACTGGGGTATCCCAACTGCCACCAGTATCCCAATGATCGCCACCACAATCATCAGCTCTATCAAGGTGAAGCCTTTGTGGTTCATGCCAGTATTTTAGATCAGAATCTTTGGTGGCACGAATGGGTTGAGTGTGTGCGGGGTATACATCCGTATGCCCCGTTTACCGGGGATGTAACCCCGGCCTTTCTGACGTCTCCGATCAGATTATTATGGCATTGAAAGCACTAGGGAGCCTTGCAGCTGCTGGGTAGATAGGCAGTAATATCTTTCCCATTGGAATCTATGAGATATGTGAGGTTGCAGTAGCCGCTGTCGGGGCAGACACTGGAGCAGACCCAACTGACTGAGCCGCCCTCATCTGTTCCTGTCAGTAGCAAGGCACCCGTGGCAAGTTTCGAGTGCGCAATTGCATCGAATTTATTCACCCTCTTACTCAAACAAACATCCTCTAACTCAGTCTCGCAAGGAGGCGCGCAGGGCGGAGTCCCAGCACAGGTAATCCTTCCGTTAACCATGTCGCCGTCTCCGAAGAGCGCTATAATGATTCCCACATTTGGTTTCGCGGGGTCGCTGTTAGTCCGGACATTAGCAACATACTTGCCGTAAATTTTATTCGGCGACTCCAGTCCATATGTAATGTTGCAACCTCCATCGTGGCCGTTGACGACAGTGGGAAATTTTTTGTTCATACATGTAGTCGACAACAGCGGGTCGCCCGCGGCGGTCGCGAAGACACCGTTCGTGCTGAGAAACTCTGCCATGGCAGTTTTAGCCCCAGACGCAAGAACCAGCGCCTCACTCACCTGCGTTCTGGCCACATAGTTCTGATACTGCGGTATCGCTACTGCCGCCAGTATTCCAATGATCGCCACCACGATCATCAGTTCTATCAGGGTGAAGCCTTTGTGGGTCATGTTAATCCTCATCCGTGATGCCCCTGCAACTGGAGGGGAGATAAGGGGATAAATCAACTATGTGTAGGTTCATAGCGTCGCAAAACCAGCTAATTGAGCCTCCCTCATCAATGGCTTTAAGTCCCATCGTTCCTCCCGCTATCTTTGTATGTGCGGAGTCTCTGAACAATACTATTATTGCACCCAACCACCTAACGCTAGCATCTGGGGCCGGGTAAACGACCATCCCCCGAACGTACTTACCGTTAATGTCGAATGGATCGGCCAGTCCTGCAGTTTCATTGTCCGGAGGGAAGTTGCCGGTGCTACTCAAATACTCCGCAACAGCCGTCTTAGCCCCTGAGGCGAGGACTAGTCCTTCAGCCACCTGTGCCCTAGCCACATAGTTCTGATACTGCGGTATCGCTACTGCCGCCAGTATTCCAATGATTGCTACCACAATCATCAGTTCTATCAGAGTGAAACCTTTGTGGGTCATGTTACCCATAGTGTCTAGTTATATTTGCAACTGGATGGCAGATAACTGGTTATGTCAGGGGACCCGTCGTCCCCATAACATGTCCAGCTAATAGAACCTTCGTGATTAGTAGGCTCAAGGACAAGCGTTCCGTTTGCTATCTTCGTATGCGCATCAGATGAAAACGCTACCACAATCATGAGCGCTTCATCGTTGAAAATCTCGACTGAATCCACATAGTTGCCGGTAATAGTGGTGGCCAGTCCTGCGACCGCATTATTTATAGGCCATTTTCCCGTGGTACTTCGGTATTCCGCAATTGCTGTCTTGGCTCCTGAAGCAAGACTCAATGCTTCAGCCACCTGCGCTCTGGCAACATAGTTCTGATACTGGGGCATCCCAACCGCAACAAGTATCCCAATGATCGCCACCACGATCATTAACTCGATCAGGGTGAAGCCAGAATTAAGTCTTTTCATACTGGTATGTTAAACCAGAATCATTGGTGGCACGATTGGGTTGAGTGTGCGTGGGGTATACATCCGTATGCCCCGTTTACTTGGGAATCAGAGCGTCTGATACGCGTAGGACTGAGGGGATTAGTCAACCGCAAGGGAGGCGTTAAACGCTATTACATCTATATCCTGCATCGGCTTGAATAGCGGTGATGGCCTGTGGCCATCATTCGTCTACGCACCCATCAGGTCTGGCGCCGACTATCCCGTATGCTGTTATGGCTTGCAACTGGAGGGGAGATAATCGGTTATGTTTGGGTCACCAAAATCGCCCCAACACAACCAACTAATCGAGCCTCCCTCCACCGTGCCCTCAAGGCTTAAAGTGCCACTTGCAATATTTGCGTGCGCCGTGTCTTTAAATTTCACATCAATCGCCGCCACAGTAGTCCTGTCCTTTACATTCACCGACCTAACGTACTTACCGCTTATGTCCTCAGGATCCTCTGCAAGCCCCGCAGCTTCATTATCTGCAGGCCATTCACCCGTGGTACTGCGGTATTCCGCTATTGCGGACTTAGCCCCTGAAGCCAACGCTAGCCCCTCAGCAACCTGTGCTCTAGCCACATAGTTCTGATACTGCGGTATCGCTACTGCCGCCAATATTCCAATGATTGCTACCACAATCATCAGTTCTATTAAGGTAAAGCCTTTGTGGTTCATGTTATTCCTCAGTGGGTCTATGCCAGCCTTATAGACACCAGTTTACACAAGTATTAACACTGCTGTAATCACGCTTCCAAATCCATAGTTACCCCATTTTCCACTTCATAAACAGCGTCAACAGGTGAGTATGGAGTCACTCAATGAACCACCGCAGAATCCTCATCTAATTCTCCCAGAACAGCCTCCTCAATAGATTCCTCAATACGGTTCGCACAGTAATGCACCAGATCAGTCCAGCATCCGATTTCTACAAGGCTTCTCACACATAGAATAATTGTGGCGAGTTCAGCCTCATCAAACTGAGCAAACTCTTTTATCCATCCGCTTTTTCTGAACTCAGTAAGCGTCATACCCATACCCCTTGATCACTTGAGATAACCTCAAAATGACACGTCTCGCTTGTCATTTTTGGGGATTGTTTGGGTGTTCTAGGCTTGGTCCTATAAGGCCATAACGAACAGTCTTGCATCTCACATGCCCATACTTGTTGCTTCCACCCACCCTCAACTTCTGGATCGTAAAGGCAGTCTTTGCACTTCTCGTCTATTGCTTTTCTCATACTCATGATTGCGCTCCCTGACTTACAGGAAGTCTCCACATAGCCTTTTGCGGGAAGGTCTGAGTTAGGTAAGTCTCTACATTTAACTCTTCAAAAGCAGTTCTTTGTATTGTTCTAACAGCACAGGAAACCTCGTTAAGAACAGTAGCTACTAAATCATCTTTAGGTTTCCACTCTCCATCCGCTAACTCCTCTTCCAGAATACCGAGGACAGTTGCGCCTGTTGCACCCTTGCCAGTCGATACACATTGGAACTCGTCTAGGCTTCTACCAATCAGAGGCTTGTCCTCAAACTCGATAAAATGAACACTGCCATGATTATCTATATAGCTCTCCGTCATGTTGTACGGATAAACAGGCTGACAATTCGCTATGTTTGCTTTCCACTTACCAAAGTAATAATTCCCATCATCAAGGACCGCGCCCAATACAAGTCTTGACGCATGCACCCATGCACCGGACCCTATGATTCTATTGACTGCGCTTCTTTGCTCGTCCTTTGTTAAGTGAGTCAGACCAATCACTGCCAAGCCTGTGTCTTCAGCAAACGCTCTCAATTTTGCAGCTAAACTTCTAACTGAAATTACCGAGTTATTATCGAATTGATCACCACAGAAAGCGGTGACTGGATCAATGATAAATAGCTTGTAGTTGCCATCATCATTGACCAAATCGGCGATGAGATTTAGATCCTTTGAAAGATTAAACAAACTACCATCTGGCTTCAATGATCCGAGAGCTACTACATTCTCTGTGTTAGCCCCACATGCAATGAGTCTAGGTTTAATCGTATCGCTTGGGTCATCCTCACCTGTTAGATATAGAACTTTCCCTTGCTTGCAAGGTTCTTTCTGCCCAGGGATACCGCCACCCCTACTTATGATCGCCGAAAGATTTATTAATATTTGGGTCTTCCCAATACCACCGTCACCAGCAAACACATGGAATTTTCCTTGAGCAAGCATTCCTGGCCATAGCCATTTGATTCTTGTAGCAGGGATTTCAGAGAAAGGCTTAACATCCAGACCACCATATTTTCTTTCTGATACAGCTTCTTCTACTGTGACATTACCCATGTCCGTTATGTCACAGTCGTTAGAATTTTCTACATTATTTGTTGTTAAGTGTTCCATAGGATTTGTTCCTCATTTCGCTAAATTTTTCGGCTCTGTGAATTTCGTAACCATCTCCTGCGTAGCCGATACACACAGCGTTTGGCACAATGTCTACTACTCTCATAGTCAGTGACTCATCCGGTTTACCTCTCGGATGAATCACCACTGCTTGCTGAACTTTCCTAGTTAGCTTCAGCATGACGAACTCCTGTTGTTAGGCATGTTTTGCCCTCCTGTAGTTGTTAAAACTGGGGTACTCAGGTACTAACGAGTAGGCGTAAAAAAAGAGGCGTGAAGCCTCTTCTTCTAAATGACGGTTTATTCAGGGATCAGGAAAACTGATCAGGATGGGATAACCAGCGGTAATCTCTGTGGCGCAATGGATAGGTTCCTTCTGTTACTGACGCTAGGAACCGTTGGAGTGGGTCAAAGCCTTGGTACATTTGCTCAAAGTTATGTTGGAGAGCATCTATTACTTCATCACAGTGGCTGGCTAGACAAGAGAAAGCATCATGCACAGTTACCACTGGAAACTCCCAGTGAATTGTGTCCTCTGGTGTTAAATGAACTGGGTCTGGATCATCTGGATCGGGATTATCTGGATCTGGGTTAAATCTAGGACCCCAATTTACGAGAGGATTACCTGAAATTATCCGTTCATTGTCAGCTTCAGTTTGATAGAACCTACCACCTGCCCACAATGTTCCATGTACTAGAGCTGAATCGTAGGAGTGGACAAGATTAGGTGGTGCTTTAGTACGCATCTCATCCCAATCGATTTCGTCCTTGGGAAGTTTTGCTCTGACTTCCCTGTCATCTTTACCTGTCTGTTCTTTGTATTCAGGCCCAGGATACACACCATCTTCTTGAGATTTAGTCTCATGCACCTTCTGGTGAGCAATGAATCCTAATGGGGTATCCCATTCTACAAAGTCATCCTTTTGTCTATGTGCAACCGCTTTTACTGCTGTTTTGACCTTCTCTTGATACTCAAGAAAAACAGGGTAGTCAGTATTGAGTTGCTTTATCACTGATCTGCATAAGTCAGTAATCTCTGTGCCATCAAGGTCTTCCAGATAGCTGATCTTGTCAGGGTTTAACCTGCGAGTTTTCGTAACAGCTTTTTTAATGGTTTTTAGCCTCGCACCGTAAGACCACGGCACAGCAATTAGCTTTACAATTTTCCTCTTCTCATCCTCATTTTCTAGGTTACTAAACACATCAGACGGTAAATTGTTTGCAACATCGCTGTACACATCTATGCCCACTACCTTTTCATAAATGTCCCTACGATTCACCATCTGTGCAATGTGCTGAAATGCCGAATTACTTTGGTCAATTTCACATGGCAGATGGCTACGGTAATGAAGGTTATCAGGAGCATCATGGTAATCACCTTCAGCTTCCTGTAAATCCAGCACAGAATATCTACTGGTTACCTTCCTAAACCACTCTTTTGCTTTAGATGGTGTGGTTTCCCCAGACATACGCATCAGTTGATCAGAATCATCACCATCTAATATTCCTTTTAGCCAAGGCGTGGCTACATCCATGATCTCTATACAGGAGCGTAGGAAGCAGAATGGTTTATCTGCTTTATTCCAGTGCTTATATTCCTTTAATGGGTCAAGGCCAATGTTGATATACCTACTGACATTGGCATCAGGAAGGCGGAACTCTACCTTCTCTTCAAAAGTCTTGGCCTTACCGAAAGCATTAGCTGTATGTCTTAATAGATGCTTCCAACCTTCCTTATCTACAGCTTCTGCTCCATCGAACTCAATGACAGCACGGCAGAAGTCAGAACCTTGGTAACTAAAGTCAGGTAAGTAAAGTCTTCCACGATAATCTACGGATACTCTTTGGTAGAAGGGTCTGCCGTCCTTGAGTAGAGTTTCAGCAGTATCTAACTCGCTCTCAAACTGTTTACGTCTAGCCTCGTACCGTTGCTTCTTATCCTCTAAGAAATAAATTTTTCTCCAGTATTTGCTCCACACCTCGTCCTGATCTGGGGTGGTGTGGTATCCCTTGCTTTTAATTGGCGGTAACTCTTTTAGAGCCTTGATCTCTTCCCTTAATCTTGCTCTTTCCTGTTTGAATTTGTCTCCCTTGAGATTACCCACCTTTTCACCAAGGCTGCTAATCTTGTCATACCGCTTATCGTTTGCATTTCTATCTTTCTTCCTGAGATTCTCATCTTTAACCCAGAGCTTTTCTATCTCATCAATACCTAGCTTTTCACGTTCTTTGTTTAGAGCGGTTATATCCTTTTCAAAATTAGGTGGTAGGTAAGGAATAACTCTGGTCTCAGGGTTCTCATCAAGTTCCTTTGTCCACCTTAATAGTGCTTTATTAATACGGAAGGGTATGTTTTCCAGCCTATGTACAGCTTCCAACCACGGTTTATCAGCAATGGTTGGCTCAAACTCTAAATTGGTAGGGCATGGCCTACATGGTCTGACTAGCCTGTTACCTCTGTTATCAGTGGGTCTTGTCCATTTAGGGAATGGTTCGTGCCGTGTCCGGTCTATGGTCTTCTTCTCAAGCTCTAACCCTTCTGCCGTTTTAACTAGAAATAATGGCCTTTGCCATCCTCGCTCTCCACCTCTAGCCTCCTGATCCATTTTGTAGACTTGTGCGTAACAGAGAGCAGAAACCAGCACACGCCCCATCTGCCACTTGTCTAGCCATGACAATTTAGTGAGAGCCAGTTCTGCTTCTATCTCGTCAGCCATCCTCATCAGAGAATTGGTGACTAGCTTCCCATTCCATTCCGTCTCTAATAGCCTTATAGCTATCCGGTCATAGTCTTTTCCCTTGATATGTTTCAGACCTGGCCAAGTCTTGCCACCACCTCTAGTATTTGGCTTCTTCCTGAGAACAGTAAAATTTTGAAGGCAATGGGAGACTTTCGCGGTGGGAGACCGCATCTCTTGCAGTTGTAGCTTTACTGGATTAACTTCTACGGAAGACACTGAAAATAGTTAATGAACAGTTTAATGAACGGCTCAATTGGAGAATTGGGATTCAATTGGAGAATTGGGATTCAATTGGAGAATTGATTTTCAAAAAGACTCCCTAAGTCTTTGATGTAATGGAGCCCGCAGGGGGATTCGAACCTCCGACCTGCTGATTACAAATCAGCTGCTCTGCCAACTGAGCTATGCGGGCTTGATCAGTACGTAAGAGTATGAATTGTGACTGGCAAGACACAGAAAAGTCCAGAACATCGCTGCGCTATGGACTATCTTGTGGGACTGCGGTGGCTAAAGACATACAACTTCTATGAGTTGGCACCACAAGGCACTGCGGCTAAACGCACCATCGTGTCAGCCCAATCGAGCGCTGCCAAGCTCTGACGACGTTCTTCATTCACAACATCTGAGACTTCAAGCCAGCGTAAAGGGCCCAGCGTTCTGACTTCAGCTTTTGCCTTTGCCCCAAGACCCAGCACAGTCAGTTCCGCGACATAGCGGCCAGCTTCTTCACCCTGCGAAAACATCTGTATAGATAATAGCGTGCCAACTTCATCGTGATGGGCATAATGATTCAAGCCCATCTGATCTAGTTTCCTGGCGGACTGATCCTGTTCGATTGTGCTGTTGAACGGCCCCAGGTAAACCCGAAAGGTTCTAAGCTCTCGGGCACTGATTACATTTCGTGTAAAACCATAGCCTCTATTGACCAGCAGGCGCGACGCCCGAGAATACGTCTCCTCGGTCGCGAACGGACCTACACGCAAACAATCAACCAACACTGGGCGGCCACTCCTTGCATTTCGCTCGTGCAATAACTCCATCGCTCGCTCATTCAGGTTCGGCATAGCGTCAGGAAGAATCACGCTGCTCTGTACAGGGTGCCCCGTTACCCACAAATAAAGAATCACATTCACAAGAGCCAGCGACATAAAGACCCATTTCATCTGTCGAACCCTAGATGGTTTGGGAAGAGATTTCCGACGAAGCAGGAAAGTATCACGCCGCGACAATAGAATGCTTGTTTGAGCAAAGTCTCCCCTGTAAACACTAGACCGTTTGGTTATTCGGCTTGTCAGGAGCCGCCGGCTGCTGGATTATCTCACCTGTCACTATGGATTCAACCTGGTGATCATCAAGCCGTACTCGGTACGCCCCGCTGGAATCGACACCAAGGGCATCCCCTTCAACAGTTCTGTTATTTATTTTAGCCCTAACTCGAGATCCAGCATACGCATCACAGGCATTCCAGGCGTCGACATCGCCGGAAAATCCGTTACGGTCGAATGTTTCCAGAGTCCGGCTCAGATCCGCAATGATCAACGCAATCAACCCAGTGCGGTCTACAGGAACTGCAGACAAGTCCACTAAATTGGCGACAAGTCTGTCAAGGCTATTTGTAATCACCGCAGGATTCTTCAGATTAACTCCAATTCCGACAATCACCGTACAACGGTGGTCTGGGCCGGTCAGAACATCAACCAGAATTCCCGCGAGTTTTCCGTGATCGCAAACTATATCGTTGGGCCATTTGAGCTGCAGGCACTCTGCACCGAATGTCTGTAATCGTTGGAGGAGTGTTAGACCCACAGAAAGGCTTAAGCCCCCGACACGCTTTGATGTTCTATCCATTTGCCAGGCCATGGACAGCATGATGTTTCGGCAGGGCACACCCAGCCAGGCACGCCCCCGTCGGCCCCTACCCTGACTTTGAAATTCCGCAACGCAGGTTCTGCCGTGCAGAACATCCTGATCCGGCCACAAAAGCAGACGCTCACTGGTGGAATCTACTTCCCCCAGAACCTCTAACCGATCTTCGTTCAATAGACCTTTTGAACGCAATTCTTCCCGTAACCGATTTTCATCAACAAACTGAAGTGATTCGGTCAACTGATACCCTGTTCCTGGCAGATCTGAAATTCCGAATTCCCAATCTCGAAGAGCCCTCACACAATTGTCCACAGTGCTAACAGAGATCCCAAGCTGTCTGGCCAGATCACGACCAGAGACCGATCCATTGTCCTGTAAACACTTCAAGATCTCAATGTGATGCTTCATGTGGAACCCGCGCCCAATTTCCCTTTCAACCGTGCCAGTTTTTCACCGATTCGAATTTCCAGCCCACTGTCGACCGGTTCGTAGTAGGTTCTGCCCAGGAGTTCTTCCGGCAGGTAAGTCTGTTCTTGAGAATACTGGTCTGGCTCGTCGTGTGCATAGCGATAACCTTTACCGTGTTCAAGCTTCTGTGCCAGCTTCGTGGGAGCATTTCGCAGATGTACGGGCACGTCCAATGTCCCAAATTCGGTAGTATCTGCGCTGGCTGCATTAAAGCCCTTATAAACCGCGTTGCTCTTCGGAGCACAGGCAAGATAGACCGTCGCCTGCGCTAGAGCTAACTCCCCTTCCGGAGTACCCAATCGTTCGTAAGCCTCTGCACTGTTCAAGGCCAGAGTCAGCGCCCTCGGATCGGCATTGCCAATATCTTCACTGGCAACCCTTATCAGTCGGCGCGCGATATAACGGGGATCGCAACCGGCTTCCAACATGCGAGCCAGCCAGTACAGCGATGCATCAGGATCGGTACCACGAATAGATTTATGAAGTGCCGAAATCTGATCATAAAAATAATCACCGCCGCGGTCGAAACGGCGCGTTGTTGCACCAGTAATGTCCGGCAACATACCTTCTGTAATACAAACGTTACCGTTATCATCTACGCCAAGCTGAACCGCCACTTCCAGAAAGTTGAGCAACCGCCGTGCATCCCCATCTGCAGCTCTGATAAGTGCGCTGGCCATGCTATCGTTGAGTTCAACCCGCATCCTGCCTACACCTTTTTCCTTATCAGTTAGTGCCCGGTCAAGGACTCGTTGTAGTTCAATATCCACTAATGGTTTAAGTACATATACACGAAGCCTGGAAAGTAGAGCATTGTTTAGCTCGAAGGCTGGGTTTTCAGTCGTCGCACCAACCAGTATCAAGGTGCCATCCTCTACATGCGGCAGGAATGCATCCTGCTGTGCTTTGTTGAACCGGTGGACCTCGTCGAGAAACAAAACTGTCTCACCGTCATGATCCTTGGCTTCGCTGACCACAGTTCGCACATCCTTAACACCCGAGGTGACAGCTGAAAGCAGCTTGAAGCGGGCACCGCAGGATCCCGCCATAAGTCGTGCGAGGGTAGTTTTTCCAGTTCCAGGTGGTCCCCACAAAATCATCGAATGCAAACGCCCCTCTTCCAGCGATCCTCGAAGCGCACGACCAGGTGCAAGCAGATGGGACTGCCCAACAAACTCAGCGAGATCTTGCGGGCGCAAAGATTCTGCGAGCGGCTGATAATTCTTAGTCGACATAATCAGATCAGGTATCAATACGGTCTGGCTTTTAAAGCCCTGGCAAGCAACTGAAGTCCCTTACAACACCAAACAGCATTACAGGCCAGACCGGTTATTAGCATTGTTGTCCGGTGTGATCGTGCCATTGCTGTTCATTCAGTTCAACAGCCGGCAGGTAATCTTAGCTAGTACTGATTGAACCACCACCGACTAAAGCCTTCTCGACTCCAGCTCACCCTGTTAAAGTGATGCTTCTTGTGTCGTGGACTATCCTTTAAGAGTCTGTTTTCATAGCCTTATACCCGGGAGGTTGTGCCATGTTGTTATTGGTGGACATAGGCAATACTAATATAACGCTGGGAGTAGCTGTTGATGGACAGCTGGCTCGTGACTGGCGGCTCAGTTCCCGCGCTAATATGACAGCCGATGAGTTCTGGATGATGCTCACCTCACTGTTGCTGCCTGAAAAGATCCAAATCGAAGACCTAACGGGCGTGGCTGTCAGTTCTGTTGTTCCCAGTCTGACACCCACTGTGCACCAGGCCGTACGTCAACGACTCGACATTCCACTGGTCAACGTGACCTCTGACCTCGACCTCGGCGTTACCATTGCCTACAAAAAACCTGAAGATGTAGGTGCAGACCGTCTCTGTAACGCGGTGGCTGGCTACAAACAGTACGGTGGTCCACTGGTGATCGTAGATTTCGGGACAGCCACGACCTTTGATATCCTGTCCGCAAGTGGGGAATACCTTGGCGGTATAATCGCGCCTGGGCCAGAAACAACGACCAAAGTGCTCCATGCAGTTTCGGCTAAATTGCCAGCTGTTAAGCTCGAATTTCCCCCAAACGTAATAGGCCGGACCACCGAAACCAGTATTCAGTCGGGCCTGATGTTCGGCGGGGTATCTATGGTTGATGGACTGAATCAGCAACTGCGCGCTGAACTCGGTGATGACACCAGAATCATTGCCACTGGTGGACTGGCAAAGGTCTTCCTGCCACATTTCAAAACCGTAGAAGCCATCGAGCCAAATCTAACGCTCTACGGACTGCAGCTTATATTCGAGCGATGCCGACCCCAGACGAAATAATAGCGAGTAAGACTGTCTCAGTTAATTTGACGAAAAGTCAGATTGAGTCGGGGACTATCTTGGTTGCGCATCCTGGGTACACTGTGCCGCCAATATTTTTGTGTCGTACCCTGCATTAATAGCAAAGATCCGTGTTCCAGACCCACTTCGTAAACTGGCAGAGCACTGCGTCTACGATGACGCAGCAGGAAGCGTCGTGGCGCACCGAGGCTGACTGAGGCAATTACTGGGTTCTCACCCAGCTCCTTTTCATCATCACTGTGCCAACCCATGCTGTCCTGCCCTGTTCGATAAAGATTCAGCAACACACCATCGAAACTCAGCCCCATGTATTGCTGGACACGACGCCGAATCTCCAGCAACTCTGGGAACCACGGCAGGGGCTGATTGACTAAACCAGAATAGCGGTAGACAGATTCCTGATCACCGTACCAGGCTGCAAGACGCGGTGAACAGACTCGCTTACCAAAGAGTGTGATCCTCGGTTGTGTCCAGCGAACCGCACCGGACAGATCACTGAGTAGTCGATCACCGACCGGGGCCGAGAAAAAACCGGGTACATAGGTAACATCGCTATCCGGCAAAGCAAGTCGACCGTCGCCGTCCAGAATTACCGGCTTCTTGCGTCGACTCTTTATGGTTTTACACAACAAACCGTTCGCTGATTCAATCAACACCCACGGCTGCAGCTACGGGTGACATAACGAAGGCCGCACCTGTGCTGTTGCCGGTACGTGGATTAAACTGGGCAATTCCAGGGCAGGCGTACATACTCGGATAGACTCCATGGGGAATATTAATAACCGAGTAATCCTGACTGAGAAATTCGACGATGTCAGAATCAAGCAATGTATCGATGGTGATATCCGTACCTCCACTGACATCTATACGAGGCTGGTGAATCGCATCTTGAACTGTCATTTGGCAATCAATCAAAAACGACAAAAGTTGAAGTACTGCTGACATGATACGCCGACCACCGGAAGCCCCGATTGCGGTACGGTATCCAGCTCGGTCACACATGATTACCGGACACATATTGGACAATGGACGCTTACCTGGAGCAATTGAATTCGCTCTGTCAGGTATTGGGTCGAACCACATCATGCCATTATTCATCAGAATACCTGTATCAGGAAGCACCACCTTTGACCCGAATAATGACAACAGCGTCTGGGTCAGAGCAACCACATTACCCTCTCGATCGACCACGTTGAGATGAGTTGTACACGAAGGTATTGCACCCTCAGGGGAATCACCAAAACCACAAAGCCGCTCAGCATACGCTTCATTCATCGCCGCAACATAAGCACCATACAATTGGCCATCGGGTACCGTAGGCGAACCAACTGGTTTTTGTTCCAGAAGACCCAATGCATGTTGCAATGTTGGTCCGGCGCTGAGGCCGGTTGCCGAATTGACAGTGACGTTACGATAGGCAAACCCGTCTACGGCGTGCAGCACGGGTGTATAGGATTTCAGATCATCAGCGCCAAGTTTCATACCGAGCAGCGACGCATCCTTGACGATATCGTCGGCAAGGGATCCCCGATAGAATGATTCTGCACCTTCTACTGCCAATCGCTGCAGCGTGCGCTGAAGCGCTTTCAAATCTATAACCGGTAACGGCCCACCCCACTCACCAACTGGCGCCTGACCATCCGGCAGGAACAATGCTTTACTTGATGGAAACCGTGAAAGATCGCGTGCTGCAGAAGCAATTTTCAAGCTGGAATACCAGTCGACCCGCAGGCCCTGCTCAGCAAGCTCGATCGCAGGCGCAATCAAGTCACCCCAGTCCCATGTTGCGAATCGATCGACCACAGCATCAAGCCCGGCCACTAACCCGGGCACGGCTACTGACCAGGGACCCATCACGTTTCGATTGTCGAACACACCGGGCCAGTTGAAAAGATCTGAATCAAACCCGGTACTCAGCGGATAGTCAGCAGGGTCAACAGCGAGTGGCGCACGCACGCCGCTTTCCAGCACGTAGGTTTTGTCATGTGCAGCGGAATAGGTCACCATGAACGCGCAACCGCCCAGCCCGCTCATCCATGGTTCAACCACGCCCAATGCAAACGAAGTGGCGACGGCGGCATCCATAGCATTGCCGCCTTGGGCTAGCACCCGCGCGCCCACCTCAGATGCAAGATAATGCTGGCTGGTAACAACGCCACCAGAGCTTTCTACGGCCGGCTTGGTGACCGACCATTTTTCCGCCAATACATTACTCATGCAGCAGATGCTCCATCACCCAAAATAGAGTTAGATCGGTTGCTTACCAGCACGAACCCGTCAGTCAGATCCGTAAAATTTTGCCTGGATTCATGATGTTATCTGGATCTAGAGCCTGCTTGAGGGAGCGCATCACGCTCACTGCTTCACCATGCTCTGCAACCAGAAAGTCTAGTTTCCCGTAGCCAATGCCGTGCTCACCGGTACAGGTCCCACCCATCGATAGTGCACGCATCACCATGCGCTCATGAAGTGCTTCGGCACGATCACGTTCATCCGGGTCATCTGGATCGATTACTAAACACAGATGGAAATTACCATCGCCCACGTGACCTGCAATCGGAGCTAATAACCCTGCATCCTTAATATCCGCTTGAGTCTCGGTAATACAGTCTGCCAGCCGAGAAATAGGCACACACACATCCGTAGCCCAAATCTCTCCTTTCGGCCTCATTGCCTTACAGGCATAAGCGACATCGTGCCGGGCCTGCCACAGCCGATTTCGCTCTTCGGTATTGGCCGTCCACTTGAAATTTCCGCCACCGAACTCGGCAGCGATCTCCTCCAGACTTTGAGCTTGTTCAACAGCGTAGGCTTCAGTGCCATGAAATTCCAGAAACAAAGTCGGTGCAACTTCGAAATCAGTCTTGGAGTAATTGTTGATAGCTTCGATCTGAGTTTCATCAATAAGTTCGATTCGGGCAACCGGGATACCGAACTGTATTGTTGTTATTACGGTATTGACTGCAGCTTCGACATCAGGAAAAGTGCAGACAGCAGATGTGATCGATTCAGGTATTCCATATAAGCGAAGTGTGACTTCGGTAATTACGCCGAGAGTGCCTTCCGAACCTACAAACAATCGTGTCAGGTCGTAACCTGCGGCAGATTTTCTGGGACGGCGGGAGGTCTGGATGATTCGTCCGT
>Ga0315338_1002043_pt1 | contig 21781 bp, 21 predicted proteins | sample ASW8metaG_FD_204518 | JGI IMG/M metagenome (GOLD analysis project Ga0315338, IMG submission 204518) | Ammonia-oxidizing marine archaeal communities from Monterey Bay, California, United States - ASW #8 | ecosystem: Environmental > Aquatic > Marine > Coastal | place: USA: California | collected... | reverse complement strand
GCGCGTCCGGGTCCAGGGGCCAACGCGGCCGCGCCTTGAAGTCGAAATCATCGGTCATGCCCAGTTTCAGCCTTTCGATGCCAGCCCAGGCGATCATGGCGGCGTTGTCGGTGCAAAGATTGGGCGGCGGGGCGACGAATTGAAACCCTTTTTCCGCCGCCAGAACCCTAAGCCGTTTTTTTATCGCATCGTTGGCGGCGACGCCGCCGGCAACGACCAGGGCCGGCGACGATAGGGAAATCTCGGGGTGAAGGCTCCGAAAAGTCTCGATGGCGTTGGCCGTGCGATCGGCAAGGACGTCTTCCACCGCCGCCTGGAACGACGCGCAAAGATCAGCCACGTCCTGGTCCTTGAGGTCTCCCGGCGGCAGGCTCTCGATGGTTTGGCGGACCCTGGTCTTGAGCCCGGAAAAGGAGAAATCGGCGCCTTCGCGGCCCTTCATCGGCCGCGGCAGCGAAAACCGCGACCCGTCGCCGTTCCTCGCCGCCTTTTCCACCTCCGGCCCGCCCGGAAAGCCGAGCCCCAGCATCTTCGCCGTCTTGTCGAAGGCCTCGCCCAGGGCGTCGTCGACGGTGGTGCCGAGGCGCTTGTAGTTGCCGACGCCCTCGACGGCCAGCAACTGGCAATGCCCGCCCGACACTAAAAGCAGCAGATAGGGAAAATCCAGGCCGTCGGTCAGCCGCGCCGTTAGCGCGTGGCCTTCCAGGTGGTTGACGGCGATGAACGCCATGCCCCTGACGGCGGCGATGGCCTTGGCCGTCATCACGCCGACCAGCACGCCGCCGATCAGCCCCGGGCCGCCGGTGACGGCGACGGCGTCGAGATTGCCGAATTCGACACCGGCCTTATCCATGGCCCGGTTGACGATACCGTCGATCAACTCCAAATGCGCGCGCGCCGCCACCTCGGGCACGATGCCGCCGTACGGCCGGTGATCGTCGAGTTGCGACAGCACCTCGTCGGCGAGAATCCGCCTGTCGCCGTCGACCACGGCGGCGGCGGTTTCGTCACAACTGGTTTCGATGCCCAAGACGATCATTGAAAACCCTTTTACCTGGGGGCCCTGGACTTTACCTTGTAGGCCTTTTGGGAACCAACATTCTCGACCGCTATGGCAGACGCTTCTCCACTTCGTATCGGTACCCGCGGCAGCCCCCTGGCGCTGGCCCAGGCGCACGAGGTCCGGGACCGGCTGGCGGCCGCCGACCCGGCGGTGGAGGACGAAGGCGCGATAAAGGTGATGGTCATCAAGACCACCGGCGATAAGGTGTTTGACAGGCCGTTGGCCGATATCGGCGGCAAGGGCCTGTTCACCAAGGAAATCAACGAGGCGCTGCTGGCCAGGCGCGTTGACCTGGCGGTGAATTCCATGAAGGACTTGGAAACCTGGCTGCCCGACGGCATTGGCCTGGCAGCGGTGCTGGAGAGGGAGGACCCGAGGGACGTCTTCATCTCGCCGAAAGCGAAAAGCCTCGACGAACTGGCCCAAGGCAGCGTCGTCGGCACGGCGTCGCTCCGCCGCCAGGCGCAAATCCTCCACCGCCGACCGGATCTTCGCGTCGAGTCCTTTCGTGGCAACGTGCTGACGCGGATACGGAAACTCGACGCCGGCGAGGTTGACGCGACGCTGCTGGCGCTGGCCGGGCTAAAGCGTCTCGGCATGGCCGACGTGGCAACGGAAATTCTCGGGACCGATAAATTTCTACCCGCCGTCGGCCAAGGCGCCATTGGCATCACGGGCCGGGCCGATGATGAAAAGACATCGGCGCTTCTGGGCCGGATCAACCACGCCCCGACCATGGACCGGTTAACCACCGAGCGCGCCATGCTGGCGGCGCTGGATGGATCGTGCCGGACCCCTATTGCCGGGCTGGCGGAGATCGAGGGCGACGGCGGCCTGACGCTCCGGGGACTGATCGCCCGGCCCGACGGTTCGGAAGTTTTCGAAACCGCCCGCTCCGGCCCGGTCGCCGACGCCGAGGCCATGGGCCGGGACGCTGGCGAGGAGCTCCGCCGCCGCGCCGGGCCCGGTTTTTTCGATTGACCGGAGTTTAGGCCCTCATGCGCTTGTTGATTACCCGTCCCCGCGAAGACGCCGAGCCGTTGGCGGCGCTTTTGGGAGAACGCGGCATCGAAACCGCGCTGGAGCCGCTGATGTCGATCATCGACGCCGATACACCGGAGCCCGACCTTTCCGGCGTGCAGGCCGTGTTGATCACCAGTTCCAACAGCATCCGCGCCTTCGCCCGGCGCGTTGCCGACCGCGACATCGCCGTTTGCGCCGTCGGCGACGCCTCGGGACGGGCGGCCGGGGACCTGGGCTTTGGGGACGTTTCAAGCGCCTCCGGCGACGTCGAGGCCCTGGCGGCGATGGTCAAGGCCGACCGGGACCCGGATAAGGGTGCGCTGCTCCACATTGCCGGCACCCACGTCGCCGGCGACCTGTCCGGATTGCTGGAAGCGGCCGGGTTCGAGATTCGGCGGGCGGTTCTCTACGAAGCCCGGGCGGCCGGTGGCTTAAGCACCGAAACCCAGGGCGCCCTCGAGGCGGGGACGCTCGACGGAGTGCTGTTGTTTTCGCCCCGCACTGCCGCCCTTTTCGCTGAACTGGTGACGGACGCGGGTCTTTCCGAAGCCTGCCTGAAAATGAGCGCCTATTGCCTAAGCCCGGCGGTGGCTGAAAAAGCCCAAAGCGTGACGTGGCGGGACGTGGTGGTGGCGGCGGAGTCCAATCAAGAAGCGCTTTTGCGGGCCCTCGGGGCCTAGGACGGGAAAAACCGGGGCCACGGGCGGGGCGCTATTTTGCTTCACCGGACGGCTGCGATTCCTGATAATCTAGGGCGACGAATTGAAGAAGGGGTTTCCATGACCGACGCTCGAAAGGGCAAACCGGCGAGGAAGAAGACGGCAGCAAAAAGCAAGGCCAAGGCCGCCGCGGCCAAGGCCCGGCCCAGGAAAGCCAAGCCCGAAGCTAAGCCGAAGACGGAAAAAGCCGCTCCCGAAAGGATAGCGCCGGACAGCGCCTGGGAACAGGCTGCCCAGGCGCCCCCCGGGGCGTCCATAGGCGATGCGCCGCCCGAAGCCGATGCCCCGGCTCCGGCCGCCCAGGCGGAGCAACGGTCCGGCGGATTTCTCCGGGGGCTCGGCTTGTTGGGTTTCCTGGTCGTGATCGTGATAGGCGTCGGCTTATTTAACTGGCCTTTCTGGGTCGAAGTGCTGGCGCCCTATCTGCCGGGCGTCGAAGCCGAACCGACCGAAACCACGGCCGCCCCCTCAGAGGCCCCGGTCATGGCCGAAAAAGGTGGGGAATCGGTCGAAGAAATGAGGACTGAGCGCCAACAGTTGCGCCAGGAACTGAACCGGCTGATGGCGCGGATGGAAACCATCGAAAAATCCGTCGATTCGGTAAAAAAACTGGTCCAAGTCACGGTGTCGGCTTCGGAAAAGGGCGACGCTGGCAGGACTTCGGCGGCGCAAACCGAACGTCTTTCGGAGCTGGAGAAAAACGGTCAATCCATCAAGGTCCTGCTGCAACGCATGGACAAGCTGGAATTGGGCAGCACCGCTAATGTAAGCGCGGCGGCGGGCGCCCAGGCCGGCGGCGGACAGACCGCCCGGGCGCAGGTGATCGTGCTGGCGGTGGCCAACCTGCGCCAGGCCGTGGCCAAGGGTGAGCCGTTTGAAAAGCCTCTCGAGGCCTTGAACGCGCTGTCCGGCGATGACCCGGACATCAAAACCGCGGTCGTTTTGTTGTCGAAATCATCGGCGGCGGGCATCCCAACCTTCGCCACCCTCAGGGAACGCTTCGACGGCCTGGCCGGAAAAATGGTCCAGGCGTCCAAGACCCTGGAGGAAACCGGCTGGATGGAACGGGCCACCAACCGGATCATGTCGCTGGTGACCTGGCGTCGGGTCGGGAACGGGGCCGAGGCGTCTTCCCTCGACGCCATCGTTGCCCACGCCGAGGCGCGCCTCAAGGTAGGCGACTTAAAGGGCGCCATCGACGCGTTGAAAGGCCTTTCCACCCATGCCAAGGCGGCCCAGGTGGCTGCAACCTGGCTCAAGGACGCCAAGGCCCGGGTGGTCGCGGAACGGGCCGTCGCCACCCTCCATGTTCATGCCGTTTCCCTGTTGGCCCCGGACAAAGAGTAACCGGGATGTTTCGTGCCCTGGTGTTTTTCGCGATCCTGGCGGCGGCTATTTGGGGAGCGGTGTCACTGGCCGACCATCCAGGTTCGGTGTCGCTTCAATGGGGCGGTTACCGGGTCGATACGTCCTTTGCGGTGTTGCTGGCCATCGTCACGGTGCTCGCCGTCGTGGCGGCGCTGATCTACCGGTTCTGGATTTACTTGCGCCGAGCGCCGAGGCGGGTCTTATGGGCCTGGCGCGCCAAGCGCCGCCAACAAGGATACCAAGCCCTGACCCGGGGCATGGTAGCGGTGGCCGCGGGCGACGCCAACGAAGCCCGGCGCGAGGCCAAACGGGCCGATGCCTTGCTGGACGAACCCCCGCTGACGATGCTGGTGTCGGCGCAGGCGGCGCAGATGAAAGGCGACGAAAAAGCCGCCGGCGCCTTCTTCAAGGTGATGATGGAACGCCCGGAGACGGAGTTCCTGGGGCTCCGGGGCCTGTTGAACCAGGCCATCAAGCGCGGCGACAAGCAGGAAGCCCTGTCGCTGGCCCGCCGCGCCCACCGCTTGCAGCCCAAGAGCACCTGGGTTGCCGCCAACATGTTCGAGTTGCAGACGCAGACGGCGCAATGGCTGGACGCCCGGGTGACCTGCGACGACCTGAAACGCCACAAGCTGATCGGCGCCGACGAGGCCAAGCGCCGCAAGGCGGTGCTCAGTTATCAATTGAGTCAGGAAGCGAAAGCTCGGGGCGACGCCGGCGAAGCCTTGGATTACTTGCTCGACGCCCACAAGCTCGCCCCCGGGCTCATCCCCGCCGTCGCCGACCTGGCGGAGCATTGGGTCGCCGAGGGCAAGGTCTCCAAGGCGGCGAAAATGATCGAGACCACCTGGGAGGCCGAACCCCATCCGGCCCTGATCGAGCCCTACTGGAACGCCCAAAAATCCACGGATGCCCTGGAGCGGGTACGGGCCACGGAACGGCTGGCCAAGCGATTTCCCGGCCATCCGGAAAGCCATATCGCGCTCGGCCGCGCGTCCCTGGAGGCGGGGCTGTGGGGCGAGGCCCGCAAACATCTTGAAAGCGCCATCGATGCCGCCGGAGGACTGCCGCCGGCCCGGGTCTGCCGGATGACGGCGGAGCTGGAAGAAAGCGAAAACGATGATCCCGCCCGGGCGCGTGAGTGGCTGATGCGGGCGTCCACGGCCGGTGCCGACCCGGCGTGGGTGTGCGACCATTGCGGCAATTCCGTCGGCCAATGGTCCGTGGTTTGCGGCAAGTGCGAAAGCTTTGACAGTTTCCGCTGGCGGACGCCCCCCAGCATCGTCAGTTTGCCGGAAGGCGAAACCGCGAATAGCAAATTGATCACCGAAGGTCCGGCGGCCCTTCCCACCGGAGGCATCGAAGCCGGTTGACGAACGGACGGTCCCCATCATTGGCCCTGGAACCGGTCCGCACTTACCGGGATTTCATCGCCGGGCAGTCCCTGGCGACAAAGGTGCGCGGCCTTGCCCGGGACGCCGCCTTGCGGGGGCTTTCTCTCGGCCGTTCGCCGGCGGTGACGTCCGGGTGGGTCCGGTTTCCCTTCTATCACCACGTGTTTGACGACGAACGGAAGGATTTCGAACGCCAACTCGGTTTCATGGCCGGTCAGGGCGACTTCATCGGCCTTGATGACGCGGTGGCGATGTTGGCGGCGGGCGACCCCATCGACGGGCGCTATTTCTGCATCACTTTCGACGACGGGTTCAAGAACTGGCACACCAACGCGATGCCGGTCCTGTTGGATAAAAATGCGCCGGCGGCATTTTTCCTCGTCACCGGCTATATCGGCGCCTCGGTGGAGCATGACCGGGAAAGGCTTCTAGGGTTTTATGACAGCGGCGATCTCTTGATGGAGTTCCTGGATTGGGACGACTGCCGGGAAATGATCTCGGCCGGGATGACCTTCGGCTCGCACACAGTCAACCACGTCCATCTGGCCGACTTGGATGAGGCCGGAGTCGAGGCTGAACTCAAAGGATCGAAACAGGCCATCGAAACGGAGCTGAGCCGGGCCTGCGATCATTTCTGCTGCCCGTTCGGGCGCGAAGGCATCGACTTTTTGGCCCACCGCGATCCCGACATCGCCCGGCGGGTCGGCTACAAATCCTTTCTGTCAGGGCACCGGGGCGCGATGACCCAAGGCGGGTCCGAAATGATGGTCAAGCGCGACCACTTGTTGGCGGGCTGGGGAAATTACCAGCTCCGGTATTTCTTTTCGTGACCCCCGACCCGAAACCGGCGATGCGCGACGCCCGGCTCGACGACGCGCTGGCGATGACCGAATTCCTGGTTTCCCTCGGCCTCGCCATGCCCGAAGGTGATGAGGCCAGGAAAAAGCACTGGGCGGCGCTGTGGCGCGATAACCCGGCGCTGAAAGCTCATGGCGCCGGTGCGGCGCTGGGCTGGGTGATCGAAGCGGAGAGCCGCATCGTCGGTTTCTTCGGCAACATCCCGCAGGTGTCCTATTTCGACGGCCAGCCGGTGAAAATATCGAGTGCGCGGGCCTGGGCTGTCCATAAGGACCACCGCGACCAAACCCCCCGGCTGTGCGAAGCCTTCTTCGGACAGAAAGGCGCCGATGTGGTGCTGATCTCGTCGGCCAGCGCGCCGGTCGGGAAACGCTGCCTCGAATTCGGCGGCTCCCCATTGCCGCAGCCGGGTTACGGCGAGATTCTCTACTGGGTGCTCGATGCCGGCGGCTTTCTCCGCGCCGGGCTGAGAAAAAAAGGCCACGGCGGCATGGCGGTGTGGGTGGGGGGCATCCTGGGCGCGGTGGCGTTGAATGCCAAAATGCGGCTGACGGGCCGCCGCCCGTTCGCGCCGTTGCAGGACGTCACGCTGATCACCGTCGAGGAAATCGACAATGCTTTTGACGATCTTTGGGCCCGCAAGCTCAAGGAGTATCCGGGGCGGCTGCTGGCGGCCCGGGACGCAGACACGCTCAAATGGTATTTCGGCCTTAGCCAACAATCCTCGGAAACCCGCGTCTTGTGCTGCCGCCGCGGCGGGCGGCTTGAAGGTTATTTGGTGCTGGTCCGTGAGGACGCTCCGGCGATTGGGTGGAAGCGGCTCAAGGTGGCGGACCTGTTCGTTGCCGGCGACGAGGCAGATACGGTCAACGCGCTTCTGGCCGGGGCCTATGAATACGGCCTGGCCAAGCGTTGTCATGTGCTCGAAGTCATCGGCCTACCCGAATCCCTTCGTGACATCACCATGACCCACAAGCCCTATTCGCGCCCGATGCCGGCGTTCCCGTTCTTTTTCAAGGCCCTTCGCGAAGACCTGAAAAGTCCGCTGGCGGCGGCCGATGGTTGGTACGTTACGGCCTATGACGGTGACACGGTGCTTCTGTGAGCCGGCCCCCCTTGACACCCCCCGGGGCCGGTGTAGGTTTCGGCGAATACGCCGCCTTAGCTCAGTTGGTAGAGCACGGCATTCGTAATGCCGGGGTCGTAGGTTCGAGTCCTACAGGCGGCACCATTCCCTCCTCATGAAGGTCAGACCCGTAAAAAACATCTACCGGTTAGGGTAATTCAATTTATCCACCATGAACGTTAAATTATGAACTTCCCCGTATATGAACTCAATATACCGAATACGTAGAGGGTGGGGTCCTTTACATTCCAACCCCTTCCCATCGACTTCTCCCATCCCCGAAAAAACAGGTATGGAGAGAACCGTGAGTAGGGTTCTAAACATTCGGTGAGTATATCCGATTTTCACTGCATCACCTCAAGAGGATGATGTTTCTTCTCCGTTCCAATCTTCCCGTTCCATCGTTTCCCTGCTAAAATCACAGGATGAACTGTCTGCTCATTCTTCCCGTCCTGCTCATAAATCTGTTGGTGGGGAACCCTGCGTTTTCTGCTGACTTCCAGAAGGGTATGGATGCATTCGACAAAGAAGACTACGCAACTGCTCTTCGTGAGTTGAAACCTCTTGCCGAACAGGGATATGCCCTTGCCCAGAACAATCTAGGTGTGATGTACGAAAAAGGACAAGGTGTTTCCCAGAATTATAAGACTGCGGTGAAGTGGTACACCCTTGCTGCCGAACAGGGATATGCCTTTGCCCAGTCCAATCTGGGTCAGATTTACGACAAAGGAGAAGGTGTTTCCCAGAATTACAAGACCGCGGTGAAGTGGTACACCCTTGCTGCCGAACAGGGAAATCCTGCTGCCCAGTTTAATCTGGGTCAGAATTATGACAAAGGAGAAGGTGTTTCCCAGAATTACAAGACTGCGGTGAAGTGGTACACCCTTGCTGCCGAACAGGGATATGCCCTTGCCCAGTTCAATCTGGGTGTGATGTACGACAAAGGAGAAGGTGTCATACAATATTATGTCCGTGCCCATATGTGGGGAAATCTTGGTGCATCTAATGGAAATGAAAATGGAGCAAAGCTGAGAGATTTGGTTGCGAAGAAAATGACTCCTGCTGATATATCCAAAGCACAACAACTTGCCCGAGAATGTGTGAAGAAAAACTACAAGGGGTGCTGAGAGAACAGACACCCCTAAAACTGACAACCAAAACCTAATCTACTAAGATCGGTTGGTTATTTGAGAAAAATATTGAACCACTTTCCGTTCTCCCCCATTCTCCATCAGATATGGTCATATGAAAAATGGGGGAATGATGATGAGAATATCCAAATTAACGAGGGGTCAGTCTAGGAAACTCAACGCACTTCGGAAATCACTTGGACCTAAGATTGCAGACCCTGCATTTTCCAAATGGTTGAAGACGCAGAATCCCAATAAATCTGGGGGAAAAACAGACCCTGTTGCAGAGAAATTGGAACGATCTCTGAAATTTCTCTCATCCAAGAAAATTAATCTTGGAATTTGGGGATACACGATCAAACGTGCAAAGGGTAAGGGTGCAAAGGGTTTTGTTGCTACCAGAAACAAAAAACCCAGCAAGATCACCGGAACCAAGAAACCCAGTAAGACCTCCAGAACCAAGAAACCCAGTAAGACCTCCAGAACCAAGAAACCCAGTAAGACCTCCAGAACCAAGAAACCTGGTTAGAAATTATATCCCCACTCCCCGCACCTTAGGTTCCTCATTATCCATTCGTGGTTCACATCGAGTGTCCAAGGATATGCCGGGGAGAGAGAACTTGAAGATTTTTGCTGACTTCAGACATTCCTCTTGGTTCTCTTGAGAAATCCTCATTTCGATGGTTTAGGGTTCTTCACCCGTTGTTCCCATCGTAATCAGAATGATTAACATAAACTTCATTAGTGGTCGATGACGACGTGCCCATCGCGGTGGTGGTCGAGTTGGTTCTTAAGCGGCTTTGAGTTCTCAAAAGGATATTCGTTTTCACTTGGCTTGGGTGGGGTTCTAGATACTTTGTTTTTGTTGATCTCCCTACGCACTAGTGATGTCACCACCTGTCCGTAGAACCTTTCTAACATTTCAACAGAGGTCCCCATCTGTTTGGCAAGAAGAAACGGACTTACATCTTTGCTCAGTCGTTGGGTAGCATAGAAATGTCTCAGGCTATAGAGAGTTCTCTTTCTCCCTAGCGAGTCATTCGTCAGATCACAATAGTCCAGAAGACTATCAAACCCCTTTTTCAGACTACCGATTGGTTTACCATCCTTATGACAGACAACATATCCATCCGATGGAGGATGATCCCCTAATTCCTTTTTTCTCAGATCATAGAGGTGTTTCACCCATACCTCTGATCCTTCCAAAAAAACAATTTCCCTCTCACCTGTTTTACCGAATACGTTAGCTATCAAAGTTTTGCTTCCATCTTCATTAACTTCGGTTCGGAGTTCATTCCATCTCAAATAACGAAGTTCGCCGATCCTAGCCCCGCAATTTGCGAGAATAAGAACATACTGTTGTGTAACATATCGATTTCTACCAACCGTTCCCCCAGATTGAGTTTCCTCCGTCCATTCCCTCATGCGTCTTATTAATAGTCTCCATTCCTTCAAGGTAAAAGTTGCCCGTCTAGCATCTCTATCCAAAGATGGAATATTCAGATTAGGAATTGATTTCATCCACCCTTTATCAACCGAATAAGTAAACATCAATTTGAGGGCGACAGCTTCCTTCCGGAGAGAATTATTCGATGGAGAGTAAGGAGTCGATTTACCTGTCGCTGGGTTGGTTCTTACTGAGTTATGCCTTCTCCAAATCCAATATTCATTAAAGGAACTCTTTTCAATTTTCTCAACCTTTTGATCACCAAAAAATCTAAGTGGGTAGTTTCTAATCAACGACAATCGTTCTTTAACATATGTTGGATGTCTCTTCGTCACCATTTTTGGTAAATCAACTTTCCATGATTTATAAACCTCCTCGAACGACTTCGACCTAAAAGAACCACCGGTCATGACCTTCATGTAAAGCTCTTCGTAGGTGTTAGTCGCTTTCCGCATGGCCTCTGACTGTTCTTTCTCACCGGTGGATGCTCGATGATAACCTGTCGAGTTAGGAACACTAATCCTCATTTGCCAAGTTGGGATAACTGAACCATCGGGTCTGGGCCGCTGGTAAAGAATGATCCTTCCATCGTTCTTTACATCGACTTGGTTTATCTCGAACTTCCCCATCAGGCTGCTTCCAGAACCTTATAGACGGCAGACACACCAACTTTCAGATCAGTGGCTAAATGGCACAACGATTCGAGGTTTCAACACTCCTTCACTTATCGTTATGTGAATGATATGTGAATAGAAATTTAAGGTCAATAATTGATTTTAAATAATATAAGTACTTGTTATATATATAAACTAACAATATTCTATGATAGAACTTTATCTTCGTAATGCGAGGGTCCTATGTTCGAATCCTGCAAGCGGCACCATTTCCCACTTCCCCTTCCTCACCGAACTAGGATGAAAACAACCCTGCTGGTCATGGCGCTAAACGAGATCGACTTTCGGCATGAAGGCGATCATGCCGAAAGTCGATCTGGGCTGGGTCGATCAGATTATCCTCTGCGACGGGGGCTCCACCGATGGCAAGGTGGAATGGGCCAATGCCTAGGGTATGATCGTCCACGTGCAATCGCGGCCCGGCTTCCGCCGCGGATACATCGAGGTCTGGCCGATGACCTAAGGCGACGTAGTCGTCACCTTCAGCCCCTACGGCAACTCGTTGCCCTAAAAAATCCCCGTATTGCTGGCCAGGATCGAGGACGGCTATGATTTGGTGATCGCGTCGTGCTATATCGGGGACGCTGAGAGCGAAGACGACAGCCTGTTAACCGGGTTCGGCAACTGGCTGTTCACCAGGACCATCAACGTGCTTTTCGGCAGCCGTTACAGGGATTCCCTGGTCATTTTCCGCGCCTACCGAAAGGACATGGCCGAGAGGCTGGAACTAGCCGACGACGGTGCCTTCAATTTTGTCGAAACATTGTTCGGAATCGGTCCCCGGAAACTGAGCTGGGAGTTTCTGATGTCGGCCCGGGCGGTCCGCTACGGCTACCGGGTGACCGAGATTCCGGCATCGGAGCCGCCGCGCATTGGTGGCCAGCGGCACTTCAACCTGCTGCTCTGGGCGGCCACCTATTACCTGCAGTTCCTGATCAAATTCGCGGGGCCGAAAAAAGCCGTCCCGGTTCAAGCCGGGCTGAACGGGGCCAGAACCCTTTCGGCTCTGGCCAGGTCGCCGGGGGTGCCGATGTCGATGAACGGCGCGTCGGAGGTGACGCCATGGATGGTTCCCGGCGCGAGGGCCTGAAATACGTCGCGTTCCAGGGACGGGCCTTGCATGTCTTTGATCGTGTCCAGCATGGCGGCGTTGAACAGATAGACGCCGGCGTTGATGACGCCGGGGCCCGAGATGTCCAGGCTTTTTTCCGCGAACGCCAGCATCCAGCCCTCGGTCGAGATGTTGACGCGCCCATAGGCGGCGGTGTCCAGGACCTCGGCGCACAGGACCGAGGCGTCGGTTCCCGATTGCCGGTGGGCGTCGGCGAAAACGCAAAGATCGGCGCCGGTGAAGCTGTCGCCGTTCATCACCAGGACCGGGTCGGTGTTGATTTCGGGGATAACGAAACGGAGCGCGCCAGCGGTGCCGAGCGGCTCGGGCTCGACGGCGGTGACGATGTCGATATCCGCCGGCGAGTTGTTTTCCAGGTGCGCCGTCACCTTCCCGGCCAGATGGCCGAGTCCCAATATCAGCCGCCTGGCGCCAAAATTCCGCAGCCGGGCTATCAGGATATCGAGGAAGGCATGGCCGCAAATGGGCGCCAACAGCTTCGGCGTATCGCCGAGGATATCCCGGATTCTCGTGCCCAGTCCACCGGCGAGGACGACGACGTCGATATCGTTCAGGCAGGGACTGGAAGCGGTCACGCTATAGGTTCGCGTAATTGGCATGCTGGAGAATCCGATAGCCCTTGATCATTTCACGAATGCCTTCGTCGAGGGAGTATTGGGGTTTGAAGCCGGTGGCCTCGAACTTTTCGTTGGAAACGATGTAATCGCGCTTGTCCGGGTCCTTGCCGATGGCGTCTTCGTCGAAGGTGAAACCGGGAACGTGCTCCTGGATTTTTTCGCAAAGCTCCTTCTTCGATAAGTTGGCGTCCGACAGGCCGACGTTATAGGGCCCGCCCTTCATGGTTTCGAAATTGTCGAAGGCGTGCAAGAACGCCCGCGCGACGTCGCGGATATGGATGTAGTTGCGCTTGAAGTGGCTTTCGAACAGCACCAGCTTGCCATTGGTGACAGCCTGATAGACGAAGTCGTTGACCAGAAGGTCGATGCGGGGCCGGGGCGACATCCCGAACACGGTGGCCAAACGGAAACTGAGCGCGTTGTCATGCTCGAGGACGGCGGTCTCGGCGGCGACCTTGTCGCGGCCGTAGAGCGAGATGGGATTGAGCGGCATTTCCTCGGTGCAAAGTTTGTCGCTTTTGCCGATGCCGTAACCGCTGTTGGTGTTAGGTAAAAGTACCCTTTGGTCCTTGGCCAGCATCCCCACCAGCATCCTGACCGCGTCGAGGTTGGTGCTGGTGGCGTCCTCGGGGTGCTTGTCGCAGATCGGCGCGCCGACAAGGGCGGCCAGGGGAATAATGATGTCGGCGTCCTTAAGAAGGGGTTTGACCATTTCCTGTACCCGGGCGTCGCCTTCCACCACATCGAACCGAGGATGATGGCAAACCCCGGCAAGGCCGGTCTGGGTGTACATGAAATTGTCGAGCACGGTGACCCTGTGGCCCGAATGCAGGAACAAGGGTACCATAACCGAGCCCAGATACCCGGCGCCGCCGGTGACCAGAATTTTGTCACCCTCGGCCATTATTCCCTCATCTCCCAAGCCCATTAAGCACGTCATGCAACCGCTGGATTTGCGGGCGCAGGTCGAAGGGATGGTTGCCGACGAAAAACCCGCAGTCATGGGCCAGGTTGGCATTGGCCAGATCGCCGACGCAATCATAATCGAAAAACCGGATCGCATCGTGGCGCGGAAAGCAGCCGCCGGTGATCATGCGGAAACCGATGCCGGCGTCCTTCAGCGGTTCGAACACGTCCGAACGCTCAAACCCGGCTTCGGGGCTGACGATCATCGGGAAGCAGAACGACGAGCTTTTGCCATTTTCACGTGGGATAATGAAACGCTCATCGTCGCCGAAAAGCTCCTGGAAACGGGCCAGGTTGGCGCGCCGCTGAGAGGTCATGGCCGGGAGCTTCTTTAATTGTTCCCGGCCGACGGCGGCGTTTATTTCTTGCGGGCGCACGTTATAGCCGGGGATGACGAACCGATAGGCTTCGGTGAAGGAATTCTCGCCGGCCTCGAATAGCCTTGAGTCTTCCGGCACGTCCTTGATCCAACCATGCGCTCGGATGGCGAGGGCGAGCCCGTTGAGTTCGTCCTCATCGGTAACGACCATGCCGCCCTCGCCGGTTGAGATGTGGTGGGAGAAGAAAAAGCTGAAAGTGCCGACATCGCCGAAGGTACCGGTCTTTTGGCCCCCTGATTTCCCCGGGAGTTCGGCATCCAGGGACTCGCAGTTGTCTTCCAGGAAATACAGGCCGTGTTCGTCGGCGAACGCTCTGACGGCGGTAAGGTTGGCCGGGTTGCCGAGAATGGAAACGGCGACGATGGCCCGGGTTTGGGGCGTCAAGGCGTCCTTCAAGGCGCCGGTGTCGATGTTGAGGGTTTCAAGCTCGACATCGACGAAGCGGAGCTTGAGCCCGTATTGCTGCAACGGGTGGTAGGTAGTGGACCAGGAAATCGCCGGCACGATGACCTCGTCACCACGCTCCAGCGGCTTCTCTTTCTTGTGGAACAGGGCGGCAACGGCGATCAGGTTGGCCGATGAGCCGGAATTCACCATCACCGCGTTTTTCTTGCCGTGATAGGCGGCGAAGGCTTCCTCGAACGCCGCCACTTCGGGGCCCATGGTGTAACGGCCGCTTTTGACCACGCGTTCGATGGCGGCGCGTTCCTCGTCGCCCCAGGTGTCGGCGGCCAGGTCCCAGAACATCTCCGCCATTTCAGAACGGCCCCCGGAAGGCGGCTTCGTGGGGCAGGGTCGGCTCCACGTCGGGCGTCCATGGGGGATCGTTGGGGCGAACTATGGAATGCGCTTTGGACGCGATGGTGGCGGCGTTGGGATAGAACCCTTTTTCCAGCGCCGGCGTCGTTGGGCACGTGGTCGGGGCGTAGCCCATGCGGCCGACGGCCAAGGGCGAGGCGCCTTCCCGGCGTTCACAGACGGCGGCGACGATCTCGGCGCCGGCGCCGCAGGTCACCCAGGCGTTGTCGATGACCAGAAGCCTCCCCGTCCGGCCGGCGGACTCGGCGAAGGTGTCCACGTCCAGCGGTAGCAGCGACACCGGATCGATGACGGCGGCCGAGATGCCGGCCTCGGCCAGAAGCTCCCGGGCGGCCAAGCATTCGACCAGCATGTAGGAAATGCCGACCAGCGTGATGTCCATGCCTTCGCCGACAACACGGGCCTTGCCGAAATCTACGGTGTAAGGGTCTTCGGGCACCGGCGCGTCGGTAGAATACAAAAGCCGGTGTTCGACGAACACGACGGGGTTGTTATCGCGGATGGCGGCGATCAGGCAGCCCTTGGCGTCATGGGCGTTGGTCGGCGCCACAACCCTGAGCCCCGGCACGTGCATGAACATGGCGTGCAATCCTTGCGAATGCTGCGCCCCCTGTCCCCAGGACTTGCCGATGATGGACCGCATCACCAGCGGGACCTTCACCTGGCCGCCGTACATGTAATGCGCCTTGGCGCCCATGTTGATGAGCTGGTTCATGCACAGCAGAAGGAAATCCATGCGGATGTGAACGTGGATGGGGCGCATGCCGGCCATGGCGGCGCCGATGGCGAAGCCGGTGACGGCGTCTTCCGACAGCGGCGTATCCATGACGCGGCCCGGCCCAAACTTGTCGATCAGGCCGTGGGTGGTGCCCTGGATGGCCTTGTGGTCGTCGACGTTGAGGCCGATGACGAAGACGCCTTCGTCCCGGTCCATTTCCTGCTCGACGGCCTCTTGCAGGGCCTCGACGTAGCTGATGACCCGGCCTTTGCCGGGCTTGGGGGAGTCAGTCGGCGAGGACATGGCTGTAAAGCTCCTCCGGTGCCGGCCATGGGCTTTGCTCGGCGAAGTCCACGGCCTCGGCGATCAGACTTTCTACCTCGTCGTCGATGACCTGACGCTCGGCATCGTCCAGCATGGCGCCGGTGGCCGCAACCTGGTCCCGGGCCTGCCAGGCATCCAGCTCGTCGCGGGTTCGGTAACCGTCGTCGTAATCCTCGCCGGGGCCGACATGTTCGAGCCAGCGGTAGGTCTTGCATTCGATGAACTGCGGGCCTTCGCTGCCGCGGATGGCCCGGGCCGCCTGCCCGGCTGCCTCTCGAATGGCGAAAACGTCGTCGTCGGCAAGTTCCCGGGTCTCGATACCGAAGGTACGGACCCTCTCACACAGCGCCTCGGTGGCCCAGCGGTTGGCAATCGGGGAATGGATGGCGAAGCCGTTGTTCTCGCAGACGAACAGGATCGGTAGCTTATGCAGCGACGCGAAGTTTAGGGTTTCGTAAAATACCCCTTCCTCGGTGGCACCGTCGCCGAAAAAGCTCGCGGCGATGCGGCCCTTGCCTTCGCGTTTCAGCGCGAAGGCATAGCCCGCCGCCACCGGGATCGTGGTACCGACGACGGCCGACATGCCGAGCACGTTGGCGTCCATGTCGATCAGGTGCATGGATCCGGCCTTGCCGGCGGCGCAGCCGGTGCCCTTGCCGTAAAGCTCCGCCATCATCTGTTTGAGGTTTCCGCCCTTGGCTAGATAGGCGGCGTGGCCCCGGTAGGTGGCCGAAATCACGTCGCTCGCGTCGAGGATGTCGCAAACGCCGACGGACACCGATTCCTGGCCGATGGACAGGTGCACCGGGCTTTTGATCTTGTCGGACGGGTAAATGCGGGCGATTTCTTCTTCCGTTCGCCGGATCAGGCGAAGCGAACGGTAAACCCGGGCCAGTGTTTCCGGGTCTGCGGGAACGTTGCCACTCATGAATTTCCCCAAGGGCCTTGGTAAGCGAGACAGGGTCAGATAACACCCGGCCCTGGAAACTTCAACATTTTGATATCAGGCGGTCTGGTTGATGAGGCTCCCCGGGGGCAGGAAACCGGGTGAGCCGCCTGCCTTAAAGTTGGACAAAAAAAGCCCGGGAGAAACCCTCTCCCGGGCGGTTTTTTGAATGCGCGAAAGGCTAACGGCGTTCGCCGAACAGCCGGAGCAACATCAGGAACAGGTTGATGAAGTCCAGATATAGCGTCAACGCACCCATGATCGCCTTTTTGGTGGCGGTATCGGCGCTGTCGATTTCGGCGTACATGTTCTTGATCTTCTGCGTGTCGTAGGCGGTCAGACCTACGAACACCAAGACCCCGATCACCGAAATCACGAAATGCATGGCCGAGCTTTGCAGGAACATGTTGACGATGCTGGCAATGATGATGCCGATCAGGCCCATGAACATGAACGAGCCCAATCCGGTAAGGTCGCGCTTGGTGGTGTAGCCGTACAGGCTCATGCCGGCAAACGTGCCCGAGGTGATGAAGAACACGCGGGCGATGGAGGTGTCGGTGTAGGACAGGAAAATGTGCGCCAGCGACAACCCCATGACGGCGGAAAAGCCCCAGAACACGGCCTGCGCCATCGACGGGCTCATACGGTTGATGCCGAACGATAGCGCCAACACGAAACCGAGCGGCGACAGCATGGCGATCCAGGCCAGCATGGTCGGCTGAAGGAACCCTTCCGGGCTGGTGGTGTAGAGAAGGCTGAGGATCGCAGGGGTGTTGGCCGACATGTAGGCGATGATGCCGGTCAGCGTCAAACCCGACGCCATATAGTTGTATACGCGGAGCATATACTCCCGGAGGCCGACGTCGATCTCGGCGGCGGCATCGGCCGGGGACATCTGCCCGGTACGAAGCGAAAACTTGGGATCAAGTCCGAGTGCCATGAAAACAACTCCTGTCATTGATATTAAGGCACAATACTCTGTTGAGGCTATATATGGCACAAAACCCGCCCCGATCAATAGTGAGCACCGACCGTTCACCCAATCGTTATGGGGTTTTTGTCCCCCACCCAGAAAATCCCCACGACATCCGGCGTTGAAGGCCGGGGCGGGGCGGGGTAAACAAAAACCGACCCCGGGCCTCCGAGCGCTTTATACGGCCTTATTTTGAGGACCGCCCTAAACAATGACGTCGTTCACCTTTTCCCATGCCGAAGCCGACGACTGGGCCGGGCTCGCCAAAAGCCTTGCCGACGGTCTGAAGGCCGGTGCCGGCAACGGCGGCGGCGACCGGTTGGGGTTCATCTACGTCACCGACATGATGGCCGACGATCTGGGCTCTATCCTAACCTACTTGCGCCAGACCACCGGCGTCGAGAACTGGGTCGGCAGCGTCGGCATCGGCATCTGCGCGTCCGGGGTCGAATATTTCGACCGCCCGGCGGCAGCCGCCATGATCGGCGACCTACCGAAGGACAGCTTTTGCGTCTTTCCCGCCGTCACCGATCCCGATCAGGGGATCTCGTTCTCCGTGCGGACGTGGGCGGAGGAGGCGTCGCCGCCCTTCGCCATCGTCCACGGCGACCCGACCAACGAATTCACCGCCGATCTGATCGAAAGCCTGAGCCTCACCGCGGCGGATTTCCTGGTCGGGGGTCTAAGCTCTTCGCGGGGCGCCCTGTCCCAGGTCGCCGGCGAGATCACCCAAGGCGGCCTGTCCGGTGTTTTGTTCGCGCCCGGTGTCGAGGTCGCGACGGGTTTGAGCCAGGGCTGCGTCCCCATCGGCGGCAGCCACGTGGTGTCCGACTGCCTGGACAACGTTATCATCGGCCTCGACGGGGAAAAGGCGCTCGATGTGTTCAAGGACGAGGTCGGGGAGCTTCTCGCCCGCGACCTCAACAAGGCCGCTGGCTACATCCACGCCGCGTTCCCCGTCGAGGGATCCGACACCGGTGATTACGTTGTCCGCAACCTGATGAGCATCGACCCCGTGCGCGGCTGGCTGGCTGTCGGCGAGGAGGTCAAGGCCGGTGACCGGGTGATGTTCGTGCGCCGCGATCCAAAAAGCGCCGAAGAAGACCTGGGCTCGATGATCGGAAACCTGAAGAAGCGCCTGCCGAGCTCGCCCCGGGGCGGGGTGTATTTCTCCTGCGTCGCCCGCGGCCCCAACATGTTCGGCGAGGAGGGCCGGGAAATGGCCCTGATCCGCGACCAGATGGGCGATTTCCCGCTGGTCGGCTTTTACGGCAACGGCGAAATATCCAGCAACCGCCTCTACGGCTATACCGGCGTGCTGGCGCTGTTTCTCTAAAGGGCCTGGCCAATACCATGCAAATGAACGAACTGGGCCGCACCGGCCTCAAGGTCAGCCGCCTCTGCCTCGGCACCATGACCTTCGGCGAACAAAACACGCAAGCCGAAGGCCACCGGCAACTGGACATGGCCTTCGAGAACGGCGTCAATTTCATCGACACTGCCGAGATGTATTCATTTCCCGGCAAGCCGGAAACTCAAGGGGCGACGGAAAAGATCATCGGCGCCTGGATGAAGGCTAAGGCCAACCGTTCGGACGTGATCGTGGCGACCAAGATTACCGGACCCGGTTCGGGCCTCAAGCACGTGCGTGGCGGTCGGCTCGGCTTCACCCGGGAAAACGTCGCCGAGGCCGTGGATTTGAGCCTGCAAAGGCTCGGCAGTGATTATATCGACCTCTACCAGACCCACTGGCCGGAGCGCCCGGCCAACTATTTCGGCAAGCTCGACTACGTCCACGATGAGGCCGCCGACCTGACGCCGATGGAGGAACAACTCGACGCGCTGGCGGCCCAGGTCAAGGCCGGAAAGGTCCGCGCCATCGGGATTTCCAACGAGACGCCGTGGGGGATGATGAAGTTCCTGGAAATCGCCGAGCGCGCCGGCCTGCCCCGCATCGCCTCCATCCAGAACCCCTATAACCTGATCTGCCGGACCTTCGAGGTCGGCCTGTCGGAAATCGCCATCCGCGAAGATTGCGGCCTGCTGGCCTATTCGCCGCTGGCCTTCGGCGCCTTGACCGGAAAATACCTTAACGACAACAAGCCCGAGGGCTCCCGCCACGCCCTGTTCCCGCGGTTCCAGCGTTATTTCAAGCTGGCCGGGGTCAAGGCGACGGAAGCCTACGTGGCCCTGGCCCGCGAACATGGCCTCGATCCGGCCGGGATGGCACTAGCGTTCGTCAATTCCCGGCTCTTCCTGACGTCCACCATCATCGGCGCGACGACGGAAGAGCAACTGGCGGCCAACCTCAGGTCCGAGGATATGGTGCTGGCCGACGAGGTCGTGGAAGGAATCGAAGCGATCCACGCCAAACACGCCAACCCGGCGCCCTAGATGGAGCTATCGCCATGCGCCTTTTCGTCGGCATTCCCCTTCCCGAAGACGTTCGCGCTCGGTTAGGGGAACTCAAGGGCGGACTTCTGGGCGCGCGCTGGGTCGAGCCTGAGAACCTGCACTTGTCGCTCCGCTTCATCGGCGAGGTGCCGGGCGGCGACGAGGCCGACATCGACGAGGCGCTGGCGACGATCGAGGCTCCGGGGTTCCCTTTGGCGCTGTCGGAACTTGGCTTTTTCGACCGCCGCCGCCGGGTCCATGCCGTCTGGGCCGGGATCGGTATGTTCGAACCCATGGTGCGGTTGCGGGCGAAGGTGGAACAAGCCCTGGTGCGCCTGGGCCATGAGCCCGGACACCGGAAGTTCAAGCCCCACGTGACCCTGGCGCGGATGAAGAACGGCTCGGCCGTCGACGTCAGCCGGTACCTGGAGGCCCACAACGGGTTTTCCACCGGGCCGTTCGACGTTGACTGCTTCACGCTCTACCGGAGCCACCTCGGCCACGGTGGCGCGCACTATGAGGCGCTGGCGGATTACGGGCTGGAAAATTGAGGCCGGGGCCTTCGGTTCCTGTTACATTCGTTCTCGCTAAAAAAAACGTTCGTGACGATCCGACCCCAACGCCAGCGAGGGAGGAACAGCATGACCAACGAAACCGGACCCGCCAAACAGCAGGTGGACGAGGATTCTCTGGAAGGCTAGGTCAAGGAAATGTACCGCCGGGTCGCCGACGATCCGCACGGAAAATTTCATTCCGAATACAGTGGGGGGTGAAGAGCATCGCCTTCAAGGCGGTGAATCCGGCCTAGGTTAACCCCGCCTCAGCCGAGGCCGAATTCGGCGGCCCAACGGAGGGACTCTTTCGTCGCCTCGTCGTGCGGGCGGTATTCGTGCCCGATCCAGCCTTCGTAGCCGAGGCGGTCGATGACCCCGAACAGGTAGGGATAATTCATTTCCCCCTCGTCCGGCGGCGTGCGGCCCGGAAAACCGGTGATCTGCATGTGCTTTATGGAACCGATGGTTTCCTCCAACGCCCGGGTCAGGGAACCCTCCATGTTGCTGGGGGGGGCGTCAAACATGACGAATCGGAGCTTTCGTTACCGCACGCCCGGGCCAGCTCCTCGGCCGGATGGTCGTAGGGAAGCTGGCATTCGACGGCCTCAAAGCCTAGCCCGCGGGCGGTGGCGAAGCGGTCCAGTATCGGTATTTCCTGAAGCATCCAACTTAGGTTGGCAGCGAAACGCAGCATGGAAACAACCTTACCCGGACCGGCGAAGAAAACGGAACGCCGGATTAGCCCTCAACAGCCGAACCGGTGGAGCGTGCGGTCCACCGAGCCGACGTAGGAGCCGCCGAACAGCCGCACATGCACTAACAAAGGATAGAGGTTGTAGAGGTCGACCCGTTCCTCGAAGAAACCGGGCCCGATCGGCCGGTGTTCCCGGTAGCGGCCGAAGAACGCGTCGCCGAAGGTGCCGAACAGCGTCGAGAACGCGAGTTCGATCTCGGCGTCGGCGTAATAGATAGCCGGATCGACGAAGCCCGAGATGCGGCCGTGGTTGCAGAGCACGTTGCCGGTCCACATGTCGCCGTGAATCAGCGACGGCGCGCCACGGGTTTCGATCCAGTCACCGAGCTTGGCGGCCAGTTTTTCCAGGCGTTCCATCAATGTTGCCGGCAGGCGGCGGGAGTCGAGGGCCTGGCGGCCCAT
>Ga0315338_1002042_pt1 | contig 21784 bp, 22 predicted proteins | sample ASW8metaG_FD_204518 | JGI IMG/M metagenome (GOLD analysis project Ga0315338, IMG submission 204518) | Ammonia-oxidizing marine archaeal communities from Monterey Bay, California, United States - ASW #8 | ecosystem: Environmental > Aquatic > Marine > Coastal | place: USA: California | collected... | reverse complement strand
ATTTCGCTGCGGCATCCGACGGATAAGTCAACTCATCCTGTTCACGATGAAATAAAGGCGCCGGTGAATTACCTACCTGAATACCTCTATCAGGAACCCATTCGGGTGATAAAGGCATGGTGGTCCTTGCGTCGGACCGAAGGGTATCTCCAGGCGAAGGCTGTTTGGTGGCGGGATCTGTTGCGCGACAGGACACCTAACCGGGTGCGACGGTTCGGCCAGGCGCTGGTACTGGCGACTGAACTCCCTCCCGAGACAGCGCATATCTATGCGCATTTTCTGCATACACCGGCGTCGGTTGCGCGCTATGCAAGCCTGATGCGAGACCTCCCCTGGAGCTGTTCGGCCCATGCCAAAGATATCTGGACATCTCCGGACTGGGAACTCAGGGAAAAGCTTGATGACATGCAATGGTTGGTAACCTGTACATCGGTTAATGCAGATCATTTGAAGAATTTGACAGCAGATGCGTCCAAAGTGGAATTGATGTACCACGGGCTGGATCTCTCACGATTTGCCGAGAACGAAGAAAAGAAACATATCCGCGATGGGTCCGATGCAAAAGATTCAGTCCGCCTTGTATCCGTAGGGCGGGCGGTCGTCAAAAAAGGCTATGATGACTTGCTAATGGCACTTTCCCGATTGCCGAAAGAGTTGAATTGGAACTTTACCCATATCGGCGGCGGTCCATTGCTCCCTTTGCTGAAGAAACAAGCAGTTGAGCAGGGGATTTCTCATCAAATTGACTGGCTCGGGGCGCAGCCGCAAAAAGAGGTTCTGAATGCGCTGGAGAAGTCTGACGTTTTTATTCTGGCCAGTCGGATTGCCGAGGACGGGGATCGGGATGGTCTCCCCAATGTGCTCATGGAAGCGCAGAGCCAGAAATTGGCAATTGTTGCAACAAATGTTTCTGCCATCCCTGAACTAATTCGCGACGGTGAGACAGGACTGCTGGTGCCGGAGCGCGATCCGACCGCCTTATCCAAAGCAATTTTAGAACTTTGCCAGGATCCCGCAAAACGTACCAAATTTTCGGATAATGGGGATAATCGGTTGCGTACATTGTTTAACGCACAAATCTGGAACGCCAAACTTGCCGACAAGTTTAAACGGATTACCGGAGCTGAAGGTGGGGGTGAGGATCTATGAAGCTTGCCTTTTATGCCCCCATGAAATCCCCGACCCACCCGGTGCCCTCCGGTGATCGTCGTATGGGGCGATTGCTGTGGCAGGCGCTGGAACGGGCCGGATTTGAAGTAGGGCTTGCTTCCGAATTTCGGAGCTTTGATAAAACAGGCGATCCTGATTTACATCAAAAAAACCAGCGCCAAGGGGAAAAGGAGGCAGAGCGTTTGCTGGCGAACTGGCGGATCAATCCGAAAGAGACTCCCAAGGTCTGGTTTACATATCACCTTTATCACAAAGCCCCGGACTGGATCGGCCCGATCGTTTGTAACGCACTGAACATACCCTACTTTATAGCTGAGGCCAGCCATGCCCCGAAACGTGCGCATGGTGCGTGGCAACTGGGCTATGAGGCGGCAATGGCGGCAATTGGGTCGGCGGCGACAGTTTTCCACATGACCACATTAGACGGTGAATGTCTCCGGCCCCTTGTAGGGGATGATAGCAGGCTCGTTTTTTTACCACCGTTCCTGGATACGCAGAATTTCCTCGCATCCCAGGATCAGAATCTCGACGTGAATGCAGAAATCGAAAAAGCGGGCGGAAGCCTAGCCCGGATAAATTTACTATCCGTTGCCATGATGCGTGATGGGGACAAGCTCGTATCCTATGAGCAGCTTGGGACTGCTTTGAGCCAGGTGAAGCAAGATGACTGGCAATTGCTGGTTGTTGGTGACGGTGAACAACGACAGGATGTCGTAAGGTTTTTAGGGTCACTTGGGGATAAGGTTATTTATCTAGGCGCGCGTCCAGCAGAGCAACTGCCGGGATTTTATATGGTATCAGATCTTTATGTCTGGCCAGCGCACGGGGAAGCGTATGGTATGGCGTTTCTGGAGGCACAAGCCGCAGGCCTTCCAGTTGTCGCTGGAAATATTCGCGGTGTACCGGATGTGGTGAAAAATCAGGTGACGGGAATACTAACGGATGAGGGAAACCTGCCCGCATTTGCAGGCGCAATAGATGGGCTGCTGAATGATCCGGCACGTCGACAGAAAATGAGCGAAGCGGCACGAGATTTTGTGTTGAGCGACAGGGATATTAAAGCCATCGCCCCCATCCTCAAGGCCCATATTGAGGCTGCGATCTAATGGTAAAGCTACTTGTCATCCGCCACGGCAAGACCCGATGGAATTTGGAGAAACGAATTCAGGGACTACAGGATATTCCGCTTTGCGCCGAGGGCAGGGCGGAATTGCATAAATGTAAAATACCGCCGGAATTTAGTTCCTATCAGTGGGCTAGTAGTCCGCTCCAACGTGCGGCAGAAACGGCGAAGCTACTGGGCGCAAAGGACTTGATCCTTGAACCTGCGTTGATTGAGATGGACTGGGGAGAGTGGGATGGCCATCGGCTATCAGAACTGCGGGCGAAATATGGGGATGTAATGACAGCGGAAGAAGCAAGGGGCCTGCATATGCAGCCCCATGGCGGAGAAAGTCCGGCGGACGTTGTTATTAGACTGCGGCGCTGGCTCACAACATTGCCGCGAGATACTATTGCGGTGACGCATAAAGGGGTGATCCGGGCTCTCAAATCCCTTGCCTATGACTGGGATATGACGGACAAATCACCGGTAAAATTTAATTGGGGTGCGGCACATCTCTTTGAGCTGGATGCGGATGCCACGCCCGTTCCATTGCAGGTGAATATAAGGTTGAAAGACGGATGACCGAGCAAACCCCTCCAAAGAAGATACTGTTCTACGTCCAACATCTGCTGGGTATAGGCCATCTGCGACGGACTGCCACTTTGTCGCGGAATATGGTGCGGGCAGGGTTCGACGTGACGGTCGTCTCCGGAGGGCATGAGATTGATGTTGACCTTGGTGGGGCGAGGCTGGTGCAACTACCAGCAACGCGCGCGACAGACCTCTATTTCAAGGTGCTGGTTGATGAAGATGGGGAACAGATTGACGATGGCTGGAGAGAAAAACGCAGTGTGATGCTTCTGGATCTTTGGCGTGATTTCCAGCCTGATATCCTGATATTTGAGCTTTTCCCTTTCGGACGGAGGCAAATGCGGTTTGAAATTATTCCATTGCTTGAGGCTGCCAAATCAGCACCCCGCCCACCGCTTATTGTCTCGTCTGTGCGCGATATTCTGGTGGCACAGACCAAACCCGGAAGAAATGACGAAATGCTGGGGCTGGTGGAAAAATACTTTGATTATGTGATGATTCATGGGGATCCGGATCTGATTTCACTTGATAAAACCTTTCCTCATACGGCGCGCATTCAGAACAAGATTTTCTACACGGGTTATGTGGTGGACAGAACCGGTAGCAAAGGTGGAGAGAATGCGCCCGGCACAGGTGAGGTTATTGTTTCCAGCGGTGGCGGTGCGGTAGGAACGGACCTTCTGAAAAAGGCCATGCAGACGCGGGAGATTACCGCAGCCCATGACAAAATCTGGCGAATGATGGTTGGTACAACAGTAGAAGATGAAATTTTTAGGGAACTTAAGGAACTCGCGCCGGGCGGTGTGATTGTGGAGCGGGCGCGGCGCGATTTCACGACATTGCTGATGAACTGCGAGCTTTCTATCAGTCAGGGCGGGTATAATACTGTCATGGAAACGTTGCATGCTGGATGCAGGGCCGTGATCGTCCCTTATGCAGGAGGGCTGGAGACAGAACAAACTTTGCGGGCCCGGCTGCTCGCCGAAAAAGGTGTTCTTCAAATCGCTAACGAAGAAGGATTGACACCGGAAATTTTGGCAGTTGCAATTGACGCGGCCTTGTCGGGACCACCGGCGCGAGCCGAAATTAATGTGGATGGCGCGGAGCGTAGTGTCGCTCTCCTTAAAAGCTGGATCGGACAGGATTGATGACGGACTGGGCCGAGCTGGAGCAGGAGCTGGACATCTGGCGTTCTGAAAATCGCATCGCCACTTTTTGGTGGCGGGATGATGATCTGGTGGCGCCCACTCCTGCTCTGGGCCGGCTTTTACAGCTACGGCAGCATTTTGATATTCCACTCTCCATTGCGATTATCCCAAATTCGACTGATTCGTCCCTTGCGCATGAATTGGACAATTGCAGTGTATTGCAGCATGGATTTCAGCATAAAAATTATGCAGCAGCGGGTATGAAGAAATCCGAGTTTCCAGATACGCGCCCATTAGCGGAGGCGCTGGAAGAGCTCGTTGAAGGGAAAAATACACTGTCCGCCATGTTTGGGGACCAGTTTCTGCCCATCTTGGTCCCACCCTGGAACAGGATAGATGAGAATATTGTTCCAGAGTTGGTGGATATTGGGTTTATCGGTCTTTCGCGCTATTCCGCCCGAAAAACAGTGTTTGCAGTGCCTGGGATTGCGCAGGTAAATACCCATGTGGATCCCATAAATTGGCGTGGAAACCGCAGTACAGTTGATCAAAATACGTTATTAGAAATGGTTTTAGTTCATCTGCGTGCCCGGCGTTTGAATCAGGTAGACGCGCTGGAGCCCACCGGCCTCCTTACTCATCATCTAGTTCATGATGAAGATATCTGGGCGGAGCTTTTTCGCCTGTTGTCATTTTTATGTATGCATCCGGCTGTTAGATGGATACCTCTGCAAGCGGCCTTTGCCCTGATAGATGCTATTGATGAAGATGTTATTCTCCCTCAGATGGAATGAATTCGTGAAAGAGCAAATAAGCCAATGCTGAAAGTCTTCAGATATGCGGCGGATGCGCTATTTAGGAGCTATATCAAAGCGTTACTTGGCATGGCCGCAACATTAGGTCCGCTCTTGTTGTTAAGCCCGACTTCTGTCATTGTTTACATATTGATATTTTTGTTCGTATTGTTTTTTTGCTATGGAATTAGAACAATCATCCGACAACTAACCCGTTTGGAGCTAAGCACTTCGCATATTAGGGAAGTTGGACCGATGACGGGATTGATAAACCGGGGCATCGCTTGGGAGGAGTTGGGAGGCTTCAAACTACGATATTACTCGACACGGCGTGATCGGGAAGCGGGATGGATGCATCTGGTGCTAAAAGGTAAGGGAGTTCGCTTGAGTATTGATTCACATATTGGTCAGTTTGAAGAATTGGTGCGGTTTAGTTATGCCGCCGCCGTTGCCCACGGCATAAAGGTTGATCCGTTGACAGGGACCAATCTTGCCGCGCTGGGCATAGATCGCTTTGAAGGTAGGGCGCAGAACTTATGACCAATGTGTTGCTTGTCAGGGATCTTAAAATCGAATTCCGGGTTGCCGAGGGTGTGATTAAGGCCGTCGAAGGCGTGAGTTTCCGTATTCCCGAAGGAAAGACGGTTGCATTGGTCGGGGAATCCGGGTCCGGTAAATCGGTGATCAGTCAGGCGATTATGTCTATCCTTCCCAAACCTGCTCGTATCACATCCGGTGAAATTTTGTTCTTTGATCCTGATAAGCAGGGTGTCTTTTACGATATTGCCAAGTTAAAACCCGATAGTAAGGAAATGCGCAATATTCGTGGTGGACGGATTTCCATTATCTTTCAGGAGCCGATGACGTCGTTATCGCCGCTTCATACCATTGGAAACCAAATCTCCGAAGCCTTGCACCTGCATCACAAAAAGACCAAGGCGGAAGGCGAGAAGATCACGGCGGACATGCTGCGGCTGGTAGGCTTCCCAGATCCTGAAGGCGCGCTGCATACCTATCCATTTGAGCTTTCCGGTGGATTGCGGCAGCGGGCCATGATTGCCATGGCCATGATTTGTAAACCGGCTCTCTTGATCGCCGACGAGCCGACAACTGCTCTTGATGTGACCATTCAAGCCCAAATTCTACATTTAATGCAGGATTTACAGAAACAACTTGGCATGGCAATCCTGATGATAACCCATGATCTGGGTGTGGTTGCCAGCATGGCGGATGAAATTGTTGTCATGTATCACGGCAAAATCATGGAACAGGGAACGCTTGATGATATTTTTGCAGCGCCCAGCCATCCGTATCTGCAGGCGCTGTTGCGGGCTATTCCGCGCTTCAATATGAAACCGGGCGAGCGCTTGACACCCATTCGGGAAATCAAGCGCGATGCAGATAGCCGTTTTCTGGCACAGGCGAACCCACGAGAAATTGGTGTTGGCGATGACAAGCCGATCCTTGATGTCCGCAATCTGTCAAAAACTTTCACAACCCGAAAATCCTCCTTGTTTGGATCGAAACCTGGTGGCGAGCTCTTGGCCGTTGATAATGTCAGCTTCTTTATCCAGCCAGGCGAATGTCTTGGATTGGTGGGCGAATCCGGTTGCGGGAAGACGACACTCTCTAAGCTAATTCTGCGGGCATTGTCCGCTAGTGATGGGGAAGTGACTTATAATGATCGTGGCCGCGATGTTGATGTTCTGGCGTTAAAAGGGGAAGAACTGTTCGATTATCGTAATAAGGTGCAGTTTATTTTTCAGGATCCGTTTTCATCCCTTAATCCGCGGATGACCGTCTTTGATATTATTTCCGAGCCTTTGGTGATCCATAATGTGGGAACAACTGTCGAGCGGGAGGAGACAGTCAAGGAATTGATGACGCTGGTGGGTCTGGATATCCGTTTCCTGCGCCGTTATCCGCATTCTTTTTCCGGTGGCCAGCGCCAAAGAATTGGGATTGCCAGAGCCTTGGCATTAAAACCCGATTTGCTGATTTGCGATGAGCCGGTTTCGGCGCTGGACGTGTCCATTCAGGCGCAGATCCTGAATTTGCTTAAAGACCTGCAGGCCGAGCTCGGCCTTACATATCTGTTCATATCTCATAACCTGGCGGTTGTGGATTATATTGCGGATCGTATTGCGGTGATGTGTAAAGGACGGTTGGTAGAAACCGCACCTAAAGATGCTTTGTTCAAAAATCCGGTCCATCCTTATACCAAGCGGTTACTGGCAGCGGTCCCGGAGCCGGATCCAAACCACCGACTTGATTTCTCCCATTTGGTTGAGGAAAAAGCTTCGAACCCGGAACTCTGGCCGCAACCGTTTACGGCGGATATGACGAGCAGCCCAATTATGATGGATATTGGGGAGGGACATTATGTGCGGGTTAGCGAAAATGCCAATATGAAGGAGTTACAGCTTTGATATCTGGTTTAACGCGCCCAGGAATAAAGATTTTTGCAGGGCTATTGATAAGTCTGGCTGCCTCTTTTGCGCATGCCAGTGAGATCCCTTACCTTAAAGAAGATGTTGCCAAGGGACAGTTGCCTGCAATGGTCGACCGCTTGCCTATGAAGCCACTTGTTGTTGAGCCAGGCGAGGGTCAGGAAATTGGGCAGTATGGCGGTCAGTTGAAAACCCTTATTGGCAATCCGGCTGATGTGAAATTAATGTTCGTCTATGGTTATGCTCGGCTTGTCGGCTATACGCCGGAACTGAAGTTAGAACCGGATATTCTTGAATCTGTGGAAGTCAAAGAGGGAAGAGTATTTACGCTGAAACTGCGCGACGGCCATAAATGGTCGGATGGGCATCCTTTTACATCAGAGGATTTTCGGTATTGGTGGGAGGATGTGGCCAACCATCCGAAATTGTCACCGGCAGGCCCCCCAGCGGCTCTTTTAGTCCATGGCGAAATACCCAAAGTTGAATTCCCTGACGCGCAAACAGTGATTTATTCCTGGTCGGCTCCAAATCCCGATTTTTTGCCGCAATTGGCTGCAGCGTCGCCTTTGCTGATTTATCGGCCTGCTCATTATTTGAAAACGCTGCATGAAAAATACGTCGATATGTCGAAAATGAACAAGATCCAGAAGATCAAATTCAAGGCCTGGGCATCAGAACATAACCGAAGTGATAACCTCTATAAGTTTGATAATCCCGAACTGCCGACATTGCAGCCCTGGCGTAACACAACCTCTCCCCCTGCAACACGGTTTGTCGGTAAACGTAATCCGTATTTCCATCGCGTTGATCCGGAAGGGCAGCAGCTCCCCTATATTGACGAACTGATTTTTACCGTATCGGAAGGCAAGCTAATCTCGGCGAAGGCGGCATCGGGCGATGTGGATCTCCAGGCTCGAAGTCTGCAATTGCAGGATGCAACGTTCTTGAAAGAACATGAAGATCGTTCAGACTATAAAACCTTGCTGTGGCCGACGGTTCGCGGATCGCATTTTGTGCTCTATCCAAATCTCAATAGCGAAAATGAAATGTGGCGCAAATTGATGCGGGATGTCCGGTTTCGTCGGGCACTTTCGCTCGGCATTGATCGGGAGGAGATTAACGATACGCTATTTTTTGGTCTCGCGATTGAGGGAAATAACTCTGTCCAGGAGCAAAGTGATTTCTACACAGACGAACTTCGGTCGAAATGGGCGGAATATGACACAGACCAAGCCAATGAATTGCTGGATGAAATCGGATTAACCGAGCGCAACAGAGACGATATCCGGTTGTTACCTAATGGAGAACCGTTTGTAATTGTTATTGAAACTGCGGGTGAAGATACGGAACAGTCGGATATTCTGGAGCTTATTAACGAATCCTGGCGCGAAATCGGTATTTCTGTATTCACCAAGCCTTCACAAAGAGCGGTTTTCCGTAACCGTATTTTTTCAGGTGAAACAGTTATGTCTGTCTGGTCGGGGTTTGAAAACGGAATTCCCAATGCTGTCGCCAGTCCGGCCACCAGGGCACCGACCAGCCAGATAAGCTACCAATGGCCGAAATGGGGTCAGTATTTTGAGACCAAAGGTAAATCTGGTGAGCCCGTTGATATGCCGGAAGCACTTCGCTTGCAGGAACTCTATACAAACTGGCTCGCGTCAACAGACAATGAGGAAAAAGAAGAAATTTGGATGGAAATGCTGAATATTCATGCCGATCAGCAATTTACCATTGGTGTCGTCGGCGGCATTTTGCAGCCGATTGTGGTCAAAGAGCATCTAAAGAACGTGCCGGAAGAAGCCATCTTTAATTGGAACCCTGGGGCGCAATTTGGCATTTATCATCCGGATCTTTTCTGGTTTGAAAAATAGAACAGGGATTGATAGGGACTTCATATTTTTTGAAATGAATTTTCCAATTTTCTTCAAATCAGAGCCGCCATATTGACGGAGCGGCCATTTTAAGAGAACAATGCGTAACGGAGGGGGGAAGCCGAAGAACCGGCGCCTCGCAGGACAGGGTTGAATGTTTACTTATTTTGTTCACAGAGTGCTGGTCATGATCCCAACCTTGTTGGTCATCAGTATTCTGACGTTTATTATCATTCAACTGCCGCCGGGCGATTATCTGTCAAATTTGGTAGAGGAGTTGAAGTCCCAGGGTGAGTCGGCTTCCGCAATGGCCAAAATTGCCTTTTATCGCGAAGAATATTCCCTCGATAAACCGATGATCGAACAATATGGTATTTGGATTGGCCTTTGGCCCGGGCCCAACGGATTTTCCGGGATGCTGCAAGGGGATTGGGGGCAATCCTTTGCGTATGATTTACCAGTGAAAGAGGTAATTGGCGACCGGTTGCTGCTCTCATTTCTGATGAATTTCTCAACGATCCTCTTTATTTACATCGTCGCCTTTCCCATCGGTGTTTACTCCGCGACGCGGCAATATTCCATAGGGGATTACGGCTTTACGCTTATTGGTTATTTGGGGCTGGCGACGCCCAACTTTCTGCTGGCCATGGTGTTGCTCTATTATGCCAACGTCTATTTTGGCATTTCCATTGGTGGTTTGATGGACGATAAATTTATCGGCCAGCCGTGGAGCGTTGATAAGGCGCTCTCCATTATGGATCATATGTTAATCCCGGTGATTGTCATTGGTACCAGTGGCACGGCATCTATGATCAGGCGACTACGTGCGAACCTATTGGATGAATTGCAAAAGCAGTATGTGACAACGGCCCGCGCTAAGGGCGTGCCGCGCATTCGAGCCCTGATCAAATACCCCATTCGTATGTCTCTGAACCCGTTCATTGCGGATATCGGCAATCTGCTGCCCGATGTTATTTCAGGTTCAGTCATCGTGAGTATGGTGTTGAGTTTGCCGACCGTGGGCCCCTTGCTGCTGGAAGCTCTGCGAAACCAGGACCAGTATATGGCCGGTTCCCTGTTGATGTTTCTGGCACTGCTGACCGTGATCGGTATGTTTATCTCTGATATACTGCTGGCGGTTTTGGATCCGCGTATCCGGCTTTCCGGGGGGGCGACGAAATGACCGATGTGACAGGTCCGAACGCGGGACCGAAAAAGGAGCCAAAACTGGAGCATTGGCATTCTACTGAGCCATTTGATCCCCAGTCGGTCGAGGCGCTATCGCCGGAGCAGGAACGATTTTACATGGCGTCGCAATGGCAGATGATGTGGTGGAAATTCCGTCGCCATCGGGTTGCCGTGGTCAGTGGTATTGTTTTGCTACTCTTTTATTTCTCCATTCTTATTTCGGAATTTCTGGCGCCCTACGGCTTGCATTCGCGCAATACCAAATTTATATTTGCGCCGCCGCAATCCATCCATTTGTTCGATGATGGAAAATTTGTGGGGCCGTTCGTTTATGGCTACAAGCAAACCCTCAATCGTCAGACCCTAAAGCGCGAATACGAGATCAATACAAAACGGGTTTATCCGCTGCGGTTTTTCTGCTCTGGGGACGAGTATAAATTTTGGGGTGTTTTTGAAGCATCGAGCCATCTGGTTTGTGCGGCGGACAAAAAACGCGCGACATTTTTCTGGCTGGGCACCGACCGGCTCGGCCGGGATATCTTGTCGCGGATTATTTACGGCACCCGGATATCACTCACCATTGGCCTTATCGGGATCATCATCAGCTTTACACTCGGGATTATTCTCGGCGGTATATCAGGATATTACGGAGGCTGGATCGACAATGTCATCCAGCGCGTCATTGAACTCTTGAAATCCCTGCCGCAACTCCCGCTTTGGCTCGCGCTGTCAGCGGCTTTACCGGTGACCTGGTCACCCATTTGGGTATTTTTTGGGCTGACTGTTATATTGGGGTTGCTGGATTGGCCGGGGCTTGCGCGTGCGGTGCGATCAAAATTCCTATCGTTACGGGAGGAGGATTTTTGTACAGCCGCACAGTTGATGGGCGCCAAGCCACAGCGGGTAATTGGCCGGCATCTGCTGCCATCATTTGCCAGTCATTTGATTGCTAGCGCCAGTCTTGCCGTCCCGAGCATGATTTTGGGAGAGACAGCTCTATCCTTCCTCGGTCTTGGATTGCGACCCCCTATTACGTCGTGGGGTGTTCTGCTCAATGAAACAACGAATATCAATGCCGTGGCGACAACGCCCTGGCTGATATACCCCGTGGTGCCGGTCATCCTTGTGGTGTTGGCATTTAATTTCCTGGGGGATGGCCTGCGGGATGCTGCGGACCCTTATAAATAGTCAAGGTGTCAGGATGACCAAATCGACCGTTCCGCTAACCCCATCAACGGTGCGGCCCTCGCGGGTTTCCAGCGAGAAGCGGGGCTGATAACCCTGCGTGGTCGCGGCTTCGACTGCATCCCGGGTAGTGACCGCATTGGCTTTCTCGTCTTTGGCATGCTTATCGAGCTTGGCTGCGAGATTAACCGGCTCACCAATTACGGTATATTCCAGCCGACTGTCATCGCCTACAGCGCCGAAGACGATTGGGCCAACGGCTGACGTAAAACGGATAGTCATGCCGTTTTTGCCCGAGGTTTCTCGATCAGACGACCATCTTGCTGCTTCGTCCATCAGATCTTCCATCGCCGTCAAACAGTCGGATGCATAGTGATCAGTGGAAACCGCAGCACCAAAAGTGGCAAGAATACCGTCGCCCAGAAACTTGTCGATGGTGCCACCATGTTTCTGGATGATGGGAACCATGCGCGATTGGTATTCCGCCAAGAGTGAGATGACTTCGTTGGCGGGACGCTCCATGGAGAGCTTGGTAAAGCCCTGCAAATCACAATGCAGGATGGCGGCGGTACGCGCCTCCCCGGTGCCAGGCTCAATCCAGCCCTCTGAATGGGTAATCTGATCAGCAATCTCGGGGGAGAAAAACCGTGATAAATCCTCGGCTGCCGTCGCCTGTGCCACCGAGTTAATCAGTAACCGCCGAGCCCGGACAATGACCAATGCCATGATCAAGGTGACAACAACGATACTGATTACCTTGTCAAACTCTGCACCAAGCAGGATCTTGTGGGACATTGTATATTCCACATAATTCCGGGTGACATGAGACATACCATCATCCCAGAATACCGCATATCCCAGAAGGATCATCCATCCAGCTGCAGCTGTAAAACCAGCAAGCAGGACGTAGGCGGCCTCAAAACGAAGCGCCCGGAGCGCAATAAAAATAAACGCATATAGAAGGGTTGGAGATTTCAGATAAAACGATGCCGGTTGCTCATACTGAATATGAAAACTCCAGATCAGGAACATGAGAAGCGCCATATCGGCAACAATGGAAAACGCAACGAACCAGGGCGGAACCTTGCCTGCATAAGCGAGTGCCAAGCGGCAGAGAGTGAACAGGCCATATGCCATCAAAGCATAGGGTACCGGCGCAAACATGGCGTCAGCTGCAAAGGTTTTAGGCGATAAACCGTAAAGGCTGGAGAAGGTGACAACGATAAAAACCTGCACCCAGGCAATCAGGATTTCCGACTGTGTTTGCTGGCGAGCGATGGCGTCCTGAACACGCCCGGGAAGCTGCCCCTCGATTTCTTCACCCAATACTGTCTTTTTTACTTGCTTCCACATGTTCGGAATATGCGCCTTATTTCAATAATTTAAAAACACAAGCGATCATATGTCTGTGATCTTTTGTTTAACCAGCCAAAGGCTGGTCTCAAAAGCGCCCTCGGACAAAGGTAATTTGCCTACCGCTGAGGTATCAAGGTCGGCTTTCATTCGGCTGGCCACATAGGCGCTTGAGAAAAGCAGCTTATATGCGCCACTTAAAAAAAAGGGCGCCACACTCTGTTGCTCATTATACCCGCGCCAGTCCCAGCTGACGGGATAATCATCTGGCAGGAAGATATCGTGGACATGAACAATAACACCGGGTGGAAGCTGTGGGAGGATGTCCAGGAACAGCATGTCTACATCAGAGCCCGGCATGGCAATATGACTGCTGTCGATAAATAAAATGTCCCCATCCTCAAGCGCAGTGAAAGGCTGTATCGGCGACTGGTGCAATGTTTTACGGATAAAGGTGATAGGCAGCATTTCGATGGCGGCCCTTGGTGCCGGGTCAATTGCAGTGAATTTCGTTTGCAATTTACCATCCCGGATAGCCCGAACCATAAAGCGAGTAGAATGCCCAGAGCCGACCTCGACAATGCGTTTCGGCCTCAACTCTCTTACCATGCGGTATGCCATGGCGCCGTCCAGACGCGGAAACCAGTCCTGCTCCCATTTCGGATCGGGTGGTACTGCCATGCTAATGGCTGTAAATTCGGCCGCGAATGCCTGAAGGCTGTCCAAAGACTTTTTGAACTGCGGTTCATGACGACGCATATAAGCCTCAATTGGTTTGTAAGGGCCACGTTCCTCAGGCTTGGGCAGACTATCGGCATAACGATAAGGAATAAAAAAGCCCTGTTTTCGAAGGCCCAATATGGTTTGAAACCCCATTCGGAGGCGGCGCATACTCATGACGGATACTACCTTGAACTGTCATCAACTTATTTAGCGTGGCGAAAATCGCAACCTCTCTTTATGCTGCTGTTTATCACGCCACAACAAAAGACAGGATAAAAAAATATGGGCGCATCTTTTCATATCGATGTCGAAAATACTACTCTAAGAGTGGTTCTGGATCGGCCCGAACAGCATAACACTCTTAACCCAGCCACGATGAAGGAGTTGCGACAGGCGTTAGGCGCCATGATGGAAGATACGGATTTACGGGTTGGGATTTTTACGGGGAACGGCAAAAGTTTCTGCGCTGGCGCGGACCTTGGCGAGCTTGGCCGATACAATTTCGATGAAAACCCGCTTGAAATGCTGACCAATGTCGTTGAGAATCTACCCTTTCCAACCATTTGCGCGTTGAACGGTGGTGTCTATGGCGGCGGGACAGATCTGGCACTGGCCTGCGATTTTCGTGTTGGTGTGACCGGCATGAAAAGTTTTATCCCGCCCGCCCGTATCGGAATTCATTATCCGCCCGTTGGTTTGACGCGAGCGGTGGCACGGTTGGGACTGGGGCCAGCAAAGCGACTGTTTCTTGTCGCAGAGAAAATGTCGGCGGAGGAGCTTAAATCCATCGGGTTTCTGGACTATCTCGTTGAGCCCGCTGATTTGGAAGCGCGCACTCAGGAACTTGCGGATGAGATTTCCGCATTGGCACCATTGTCGCTACGCGGAATGAAGGAGACATTGAATAACATAGCGCGTGGAGAACTGGATATCGATCGGGCCCGGGCGCTGCAGTTGACGTGCCTTGAATCAGAAGATTTTGTTGAGGGGAAGCAGGCGTTGGCAGAAAAGCGTCCCGCTATTTTTAAAGGAGCGTAGAAGTGCCGGAAGCAGATTTTGAAATTTTGGATGGGCGGTTCCGCAATTGCGTGAAAACCAGCGCGCAAATAGAGCAGCTATGGACTGGCGGCAGGTGGACAGAAGGCCCGGCATATTTTCCAGCAGGCAAATCTCTCATCTGGAGTGATATTCCTAATGACAGAATGATGCGCTGGGATGAAACGACTGGCGAGGTCGGGGTCTTTAAGGGAGGCCTGGACGCCTATGCCAATGGCAGTACTGTTGATCGGCAAGGCCGCCTGGTGTCTTGCGAACATGGTGGGCGCAGGGTCATTCGGATTGAGCACGATGGATCAATCGCCGTTCTGATAGATCGCTATAACGGCAAACGACTTAATAGTCCCAATGATGTGGTGGTCAAATCAGATGGATCCATCTGGTTTACAGATCCGGCTTATGGCATTGATTCTAACTATGAGGGATTTCAAGCGGAGCCGGAACAGGACGGCGATTATGTTTTCAGGCTCGATCCGCAAAGCGGAGAATGTCGCATTGTTGCCGATGATTTCAAGCGGCCCAATGGTCTAGCCTTCTCGCTGGACGAAAAGAAGCTTTATATCGTTGATAGCGGGGGGACACATTATCCGACAGGGGAGCATCATATGCGTGTCTTCGATGTGGGTGAAGATGGGCGGCTTTCCGGCGGAGAGGTCTTCGCAACCTGTAGCAACGGATATTTTGACGGATTTCGTTTTGATGATCAGGGACGAATATGGACGAGCGCCACCGACGGTATCCACTGCCTGGATCCGGGTGGGACATTAATCGGGAAAATCTATGTCCCGGAGCGGGTTTCCAATGTTTGCTTCGGCGGGCAGAAAAGAAACCGGCTTTTCATCACGGCGACGTCTTCCGTTTATGCCGTGATGCTACCGGTCAATGGGGCCAAACTTTTTTAGGCGCTGCGACTAAAGAATAAATTTCGACAGATCCATATTGGTGGTGAGCTCGCCCAAATGTTCACGCACATAAGCGGCATCAATATCAATTGTTGATCCATCCTGATCCGAAGCTGTGAAGCTGATTTCTTCCAGCACGCGCTCCAGAACAGTATGCAGACGTCGTGCGCCGATATTCTCTACGGCAGCGTTTACATCCGCAGAGATTGTGGCGATTTCGTCGATGGCATCATCAGTGAAATTGAGGATGACATTTTCCGTTGCCAACAGCGCCACATATTGCTTTATCAGACTGGCTTCAGGTTCTGTCAAGATACGCTTGAAGTCTTCCTTGGTCAGCGCCCGAAGCTCCACCCGGATTGGCAAGCGGCCCTGCAACTCAGGCAATAAGTCCGATGGCTTGGCAATATGAAACGCACCGGAGGCGACGAACAGAATATGATCGGTTTTTACGGTGCCATATTTGGTGCTGACAATCGTTCCTTCGATCAAGGGCAGCAAGTCGCGCTGTACGCCTTCACGGCTGACATCCGCGCCCTGACGGTCACTGCGGGCACAGATCTTGTCAATCTCATCCAAAAAGACGATGCCGTGATTTTCGACGAGTTTAATGGCCTCCCGGACGACGCTGTCTTCATCCAGCAGCTTGTCGCTTTCTTCGCCAATTAGAACCTTGTAGCTCTCTTTGACCGAAAGTTTTTTTGGCTTTGTCCGCTGACCGCCGAGCTTGCCAAGCATATCATTTAAGTTCAGCATCCCCATCTGGGCGCCAGGCATTCCCGGAATATCAAATGTTGGCATGCCGCCACTACCGGTGTCGACAAGTTCAAGTTCAATTTCCTTATCGTCTAGCTCGCCTTCACGAAGCATTTTACGGAATTTCTGACGTGTATCCGGGGACGATTTATCACCGACGAGCGCATCCAGCACTCTCTCTTCTGCCGCAAGCTCGGCCTTGGCAACCACTTTTTGCCTCTGGTCTTCGCGGATCATATTGATAGCAATTTCCATCAGGTCGCGAACAATTTGTTCCACATCGCGGCCGACATAGCCGACCTCAGTGAATTTTGTCGCTTCTACTTTCAGAAACGGTGCATGGGCAAGCTTCGCCAGTCGCCGTGAAATTTCCGTCTTGCCAACGCCGGTCGGGCCGATCATCAGGATATTTTTAGGCTGAACCTCTTCGCGCAAACCTTCATCAAGCTGCTGTCGGCGCCAGCGATTACGTAGCGCAATGGAGACCGAGCGCTTCGCATCGGCCTGACCGACAATATGCCGGTCCAGCTCATAGACAATTTCACGGGGCGATAAATCAGACATCGGTGGAGATACTTTCGATTATAATATTTTCGTTCGTGTAAACGCAGATTTCAGCGGCGATGCCGAGGGCTTTTTTTGCGATATCTTCTGCGCCCATACCATCATGATCAATGAGCGCACGAGCTGCAGCCAGCGCATAATTTCCGCCTGAACCGATAGCAATAATACCATCCTCGGGCTCCAGCACATCACCATTGCCCGTTAGGATCAACGACGTAGTCGCATCGGCGACGGCCATCATGGCTTCCAGTCGGCGGAGATATTTATCCGTCCGCCAGTCTTTCGCAAGTTCGACACAGGCACGGGTGAGATTTCCCGGATGCTGTTCCAGTTTACCCTCCAGCCGTTCAAACAAAGTAAAGGCATCTGCCGTGGCGCCGGCAAAGCCAACAATAACGTCCTGAGCAGTACCAATGCGGCGTACTTTCCGAGCATTCGCTTTGATTACTGTTTGGCCTAAGGAAACCTGACCATCTCCGGCGACAACGACGGAACCGTTTTTACGGACGGACAGGATCGTGGTGCCACGCCAGCTCGGGGGATTTTCACTCATGCTACCTACTTTATTTGTTTATTGCATTCGACTCTGACGATGTAACCATTTTGGCGCGAGGGTCAAGGTACAAAGAATGCGATAGTTAAAGGCCTATGTAGATTTAATGGCTCACAAGTCACGAACTCATACGTCATTCCCTTGTCAAAAGGTGGTTATGAGGAATGATACACATGACAGGTCAAATTCATTCGGCGAGCGGTGAAGACGAAGGTGCGTCCAATCTCTGGGCAATATTCGAAATCCTGAGTTATATACTTGTTGATGCGCAGCAGGACAATCAGGGAGAAATTGATCAAAGCAAAAACAGACATAAATCCGGCTTCAGGTGGTGAATCACCAAATGTGGCCCACCCCACTACTGTTGTTACATCTGAAGCGCCGGAGATTATCACCTAATCGGGCCCAGTCTCTTTTGTATCCGCTTGGATTTTCATGCGGTTCCTGCTATATCCACGCCAATAGAATTGGCGATGGCATCTGGCATCCGGAAGGGCAGCGTATGCGTGAAGGCAGTGTAAGGCGGAAGACGAAGGAAACGGAAATTGAGGTCTGGTTGGATCTCGACGGAACGGGCGTCTATGACGTGCAAACCGGTATCGGTTTCCTCGATCATATGCTTGAGCAACTGTCGCGACATAGTTTAATGGATTTGAAGGTCCGCGCGAAGGGCGATACCCATATCGATTTTCATCATACGACTGAAGATACCGGCATCGCCATTGGCGAGGCTTTCGCGGCTGCACTCGGAGACCTGAAGGGGATTCGTCGTTATGCGACGGCATTCATTCCCATGGATGAAACCCTGACGCGGGTGGCTCTGGATATATCAAATCGGCCTTATTTGATCTGGAAAGTCGGATTTAGTCGCGACAAGCTCGGTGAGATGGATACGGAGCTGTTTAAGGAATGGTTTCAAGCCTTTGCACAAGCTGCGGGCATTACTTTGCATGTGGAAAATCTTTATGGCGAGAATAACCATCATATCGTTGAAAGTTGCTATAAAGCTCTTGCTCGCTCGCTTCGCGATGCCGTGGAAATCGATGCCCGACGGGCCGATGCAGTTCCGTCTACCAAAGGCGTTTTAGGCGGAAGTCTATAGTGTCTTGAGCCATCAAATTTTAGCCAAATGATAAACCTGCTAAGCAGGTTGATGATTGTGTCAAAATGGAAATAGCAATAATCGACTATGGATCGGGCAATTTACGCTCCGCTGCCAAGGCTTTTGAACGGGCTGTGGGGGAAGCTGAATTAACGATGGATGTGGTGGTGACCAGCGATCCTGACCGGGTCGCCCGGGCGGACCGTGTTGTCCTGCCGGGCGTTGGCGCCTTTAAGACCTGTAAGTCTGGCCTTCTGGCTGTCGATGGTATGGCAGACGCTCTTGAACATGCGGTGATTAAGAATGCGCGGCCTTTTTTTGGAATTTGCGTTGGTATGCAGCTGATGGCGGACCATGGTATTGAGCACGGCACGACCGACGGTTTCGGATGGATTGCGGGAGATGTGGTAAAATTAGAGCCGTTGGACCCACGACTTAAAATACCGCACATGGGCTGGAATGAACTTGTCTTTCGCGGCAAACATGTCTTGTTCGAGGGTTTAAAAAGCGGTCAACATGTTTATTTCGTACATAGCTACCATATGGATGTAGGCGACCCCGAGCTTGCTTTGGCGACAGTTGATTATGGTGGCGATGTCACGGCAATTGTCGGGCGGGATAACATGATCGGGACACAGTTCCATCCTGAGAAAAGCCAGGAAACGGGATTGCAGCTCATTACCAATTTTTTGAAATGGATGCCTTAGAATGTCCGATATCAACAGAAATATTCAACAGCCGGTTATCGAAGCGATCGAGGAGTTTGAGCAATCAGACTTGGATGATTTATGCGAGGCTGCTGAGGAAGCGATCAAGGATGGAAACGGGTTTGGCTGGTTGAAGCCTCCCCGCCGCAATGTGCAGGAAGCTTTTTGGCGCGGAGTGCTGATGGTCCCTGTGCGCGAGCTTTATTGTGCCCGCTTTGAAAGCCGGATTGTCGGTTCAGGCCAGTTGTTGAAGCCCTTTTCCAATAATGAAGCGAGCGGTCATATTGCTCAAATCGCGACTTTCTTCATTGCGCCTTATGCCCGTGGCTACGGTCTGGCCGCAGGGCTGTTGGCGGTGATTGAGAAAAGTGCCCGCGAGCAAGGCTTTAAAATCCTTGAAGTGGATGTTCGTGAGACGCAGTCGGCGGCCATTTCACTCATCGAAAACGCTGGGTATGAACGTTGGGCCGTGAAAAAGAAATATGCCTATAATGGCGATAAATACGTAGATGGATATTTTTATAAAAAAGACCTCGAGGCGCTTGGCTGATTATGAACCTGTATCCGGCAATTGATCTAAAAGACGGTAATTGTGTGCGGCTCCTCCGCGGGGAAATGGACGCCGTGACGGTATTCAATAATGATCCTGCCGATCAGGCGCGTGCGTTTAAGGATGCCGGCTTTAACAGGCTGCATCTTGTCGATCTCAATGGCGCTTTTGAAGGCAAACCTGTCAATGCGGCGGCAGTCGAGAGTATTCTGGCGGCAACAGATGTCCCGACCCAACTCGGTGGCGGCATCCGTGATCTTCAGACCATCGAGATGTGGTTGGGTAAAGGACTGGGGCGCGTGATTCTCGGTACCATTGCGCTCCGGGACCCTGAACTTGTGAAGGAAGCTTGTCGTGTCTTTCCGGGGCACATTGCTGTGGGTATTGACGGCCGTAATGGCATGGTGGCAGTGGAAGGCTGGGCGGAAACCAGTGAAACCACTACTTTTGATTTGGCCTGCAAATTTGAAGACGCCGGGGTAGAGGCGATAATCTACACAGACATTGACCGCGACGGCGCTTTGCAGGGGGTGAATGTCGGTGCGACCCGTGATCTCGCTGCGGCGATATCTATTCCCGTCATTGCTTCGGGCGGTGTGGCGTCCATCGACGATATTGATAACCTTTTGGCGGTTGCTGAGAGCGGTATTGAGGGCGTGATTATCGGTCGGGCGCTCTATGATGGTCGTATCGACCCTGTTGAAGCAATGGCCCGAGTTAGAGGTGTTGATGCTTAAATCCCGTGTCATCCCCTGCCTTGATGTAAAAGATGGCCGCGTTGTCAAAGGTGTTAATTTTGTAGATCTAATTGATGCGGGCGATCCTGTCGAGCAGGCGCGTATTTATGATGCCCAAGGCGCTGACGAGCTTTGTTTTCTTGATATCACGGCGACTTCTGATAATCGCGATACCATTTATGATGTGGTGCGGCGCACGGCGGAGCAGTGCTTTATGCCGCTCACCGTTGGCGGCGGCGTGCGAGAAGTCGAAGATGTGCGGCAATTGCTACTGGCGGGGGCCGATAAGGTCTCCATCAATAGTGCCGCCGTTAAACGCCCTGAATTTGTGCGTGAAGCAGCGGAGAAGTTCGGAAGTCAGTGTATTGTTGTCGCCATTGATGCCAAGCAAACAGCATCTGCCAAGTTTGAGATTTTTACCCACGGTGGCCGAGAGCCCACTGGCATTGACGCCGTGGAGTGGGCAAAAAAAATGGCGGACTATGGCGCCGGGGAAATATTGCTGACATCCATGGATCGGGACGGAACGAAATCCGGGTTCAATATTCCGTTGACCCGTGCCATCGCCGATGCCGTGACTATTCCGGTTATCGCCTCCGGCGGTGTTGGAACCCTGGACCATCTGGCGGAGGGCGTGCGCGAAGGTCACGCAACAGCAGTGCTGGCAGCATCCATTTTTCATTTCGGGGAATTTACCATTCAGGAAGCCAAACAGGCGATGCAGAACGCCGGCGTTCCGGTCCGCCTTTAGGAGGGGAAAATGTCTGATCCGCTAACATCACAAGTGCTGGACACTTTGTTCGAGGCTGTTCGTAGTCGTAAGGGGGCAGACCCGGAAACGTCCTATACGGCCAGCCTTTATGCGATGGGCACCGAGAAAATCTCCCAGAAACTGGGGGAGGAGGCCGTTGAGCTTGCGCTGGCCGCCGTTCTTGAAAATCGTGACGGGGTCATTTCTGAAAGTGCGGACTTGCTCTATCATTTAAATGTTCTCTGGGCTAATGCCGGGGTTGAACCCTCGGAGATTTATGCCAAACTGGCGGAACGTGAAGGGCTTTCGGGGCTGGTTGAAAAAGCCTCACGGTCAACGGAATAAAGGGATCACGGTATGAGCTACGACAACGACAATATCTTCGCCAAAATCCTACGCGGCGAAATTCCAAACGCGACGGTTTATGAGGACGATGCGATCCTCGCGTTCAACGATATTGCTCCTAAAACGCCGGTTCATGTGCTGGTTGTTCCCAAGCGTCCTTATGTGGATATGGATGATTTT
>Ga0315338_1002041_pt1 | contig 21797 bp, 18 predicted proteins | sample ASW8metaG_FD_204518 | JGI IMG/M metagenome (GOLD analysis project Ga0315338, IMG submission 204518) | Ammonia-oxidizing marine archaeal communities from Monterey Bay, California, United States - ASW #8 | ecosystem: Environmental > Aquatic > Marine > Coastal | place: USA: California | collected... | reverse complement strand
AGAAGAATCAGTAAGAGACTCGGTCCATCGGTTAGTGAAGACGTAACTGATGAAACAAGGCCGTAGCTGAAGAGGCACCCCCCCCAACAGACGAGGTTTCTGAGATCGACCGGAGGAAGCCACCTGAGCAATAACCAACTGAGAAGAAACCACGCCACCACGTTTTGCAGGGCGTAGACTTCGAGGATCCAACGTGGCTGACCCAAACCGAGAATGAAGGCTGTCCAAGAGAAGAGAATACGACGTGAGCGATACGGTGCTGAGTCGAGCGCATGTCTCAGGTCAGGGGCTCTCAGTAGTGGTGTGACCGCGAGTTGTGCATACCACTGGCCGTCGTAGCCAAACGAGTTCTCTTCGACAAAATGAGGTGTCTCTTGAATCACCGGAAGCGCCTGCTCTTGGAACTGATCGCCGAAACGAATCAGGGAGGTAAATCCCGTTCCTGCGTTGTAAAAAGAGAGGATTGAGACTGCAAACGTTACAAGTACTGCGGCATAGACGAGCCAGAGAACCCAGGAGGTGCGTGGTTTCCCGACGTTCGCCTTCGGAAATAAGGAGACGGTAGGTGTCCGCAAGTTTCGCAGACCTTCTGAGAACCACGAACGCACGTACCGTTCAATCGCTCTGGCTACCCCTGGTGCTACCAACCATGTCAGCAACAAAAGAGGAGGGAAGACCCAAGCGACGGCACTCCATTTTCGTAACTCCGCAAGGCGCTGGTGGTCTCGGAGCTGGCGTTCGCTTGGTCGCCTCGGAAACAGTGACTCTGAGTCGAAGCGGCGCGGGCGCTGACCGGCTGGCGCCCACTGAACATTGAGGCGCGAATCCCCTCGGTGCTGCTCGAAGTAGACGCTCAGGCGGTGGAGTCCAGCATCCAAATGGACTCGTTCAAAGGTCGTGTGTAGGCCGGAGACGATGTTTCGTCTAATGACCACGTCACCATCGATTCTCACTACGGCGGCGTCGTCCGCCCCGCAGTAAATGTCGACCTCCTGTTCCTGCGAGACATACCAGACACCAGTCCAGCGCACGTTAAAGAAACGTTTAGGAAGTAGCGGATTTTCATCGATGAAACTTAGGTCGATGTCGGGCGTGACGTCCTGCTGAATGGGTGGGTGCTCGCGACCTTGGCCTTGGTAGAGAGATCGAAGCAAACCCGTATCGAGATCGCTGCGGCTCTCGGCCACCTGGCAAGTCGACGTCAGTCCGATGCCGACGACGAAGTAGACACCGACCAGTAGAATTCGAGCTCTTGGTCTCATCCGTTCGGCGCGCGCTGCGACTTGCTCTTTCATCACGGTTCTGACTTGGAGGAGCTTATCCAGTAGGCCTTAAGTATGCAGAAAGCCAATCGGAATAGCCGCTTTACCGGTAACTTCCACGAGTGTTCGATGCGCTGCAGCTCCTCATGCTTGCCGACGCCTAGCGCTGGTGGCTGCCGGTGCACGGCCAGAGGTTGGGTCGGCGAGTCCTGGCAAAGGTAGGGGGCATTGTTACCCAGCGAGGCATGCGTTGAACTAGGTTCCGGTTGTGGCGATATTGATGTGACGGAGTGTCTTGTACACATGCGCGAGCCGCTTCACGGTCAGGCACTGGCTAAAACTAATGAAAACATTGATGTTTAACGCCCACGGTGGCGTTCATGACGAAGATATGGAGCGTCGGGGTTTGTCTGTGCGAGGGGAGTTAAAGCAGTCCGGTCATTCAAGAAAACCGTAGTCCATTGTAAGCTGCGTCAGTTACCATTCCCCTGGACGTGTCTATGGAAGAAACCCAGTTCATGAAAGTCATGACGTGGCTGCAGGACAGCTCAATCGCGATCTGGGTTGCCGAATCCGAAACTATCTGGGCGTACCCGACGATGCTGACACTGCACACTTTCGGGTTGGCGATCCTCGTCGGTTCCAACGCGGTCATCGACTTCCGGCTGCTCGGATTCTCTCGCGAGACGCCGATTCCACCCTTGAAAAAGCTCTTCGGACCCATGTGGGTGGCTCTTGCCATCAATGCGACCACCGGCGTGCTGCTCTTCATGTCGGGCGCAAGGGTCAAGGGCCTCGTGATCATGCTCTACGTCAAGCTGACTTTTGTCGTGCTCGCTTTGATCGTGTTGCTGCAGATTCGACGTATCGTCTTTGACTCGGAGACGCGGCCCGAAGTGGCTACGTTGCCACGCGCGAGTTGGCTGGCTGCGCTGTCGTTGTGTTTGTGGGCGGCCGCGACGTTGTCTGGGCGCATGATGGCATACTGGGACTGGTCGTTCGGAGAATACTAAGGGGCAGATGACTTTTACGCAGTGGATCGAAGCCACGACGCTCTCGGAGACGTTGCGCTCGATTAGATGGCTGTGGCAGTGGGCCGAAACGGTCCATTTCATCGGGCTGACGCTGCTGATCGGATTCGTCGGATTCCTCGACCTGCGGCTGATGGGTTTCATGCGAGGCGTTCCCATTTCGGCGGCGAAGAAGTTCATGCCTTGGGCAATATTCGGATTCGCCCTGAACGTCGTCACGGGCTTGAGTTTCTTCCTGACGTTTCCGGCACGCTATACGGACAACGGTGCGTTCTTCGCCAAGATGTTGTTCATCATCGTCGCAGGTCTGAACGCCCTGTTTTTCGAGACTAGGCTTGGTGCCAGGGTCTTGGCCATGGGGCCCAACGATGATCCTCCGATGTCATTCAAGATCGTGGGGACGCTATCGATCGTGTCCTGGCTGGCCGTACTCTATTTTGGCCGGATGCTTCCCTACCTCTGGCAGGGCATTTTATGAAACGGGGTTAGGCAGGGACTAGACCCTTAAGATTGTGTTTTACAAGGAGATACAGGACCACCAGGGCAAATGAACGTCGGTAATTCTCCGGTGGATTTTTTCTTGTGGGATGGTAATAATGCATTGTCACACTGGCCACAGATTCAGGAGGAAAAGTGTTATGAAGATTTGTCGCACTATCGGAACCGCGGTAATGGGCGCGACGCTGCTCGCTATCGTGCCGATGCTGGCGCATCACGCGCCGCAAGGTGAGTTCGATCTTCTTAAGGAAGACACGATCGCGGGCACGGTTAAGAGAATGGAGTGGATCAGTCCCCACCCATCATTGGTCCTCGACGTGACGGATCCGCAAACCGGTGATGTTGTTACGTGGCAGTTCGAAGCCGATGGCATCCAGACGATGCGTCGCGGGGGCGTTGGACGGAGGACGCTAACGTTCGGCACAGAGGTCGCGGTGACCTATTGGCCCGCGTTCGATGACGCGGAGCGCGGCTTCATTAGAGCACTGCAGACGGCGGATGGAAAATCCTACACGGTCTACTTTGGCGACTCCGAGCCGATTGCAGAGGATCTCCGCGGACGCCGCTAGTGAATCCAGGGAGACTGATATGCGAAACCGGCTGGTGATCGCACTGGCGCTCGCGGCAATACTTGCGGGCGTCGGCTACGCGCAGGAAGCGGAGGAGGCAGCCCACGCGTCCGGCTACAGTCTTGGCCTGTTACGGGGCCTGCTGGAGACTGACTACATCATCGCGTCGCAATACGACGGGTTTGGTACGATGCTCGTCGATGGACAGATGGTGGAGGTGCCGCGCTATCGCGCGTCGATCCGGTGGGATATGCCGGGGATGCGCGTGGACTACGACCTCGGCGTAGGGGCTCAGCAGCAGCGGAAGGGCGAAGTGTTTGCCGGCGAGTACGCGTGGGACGAGGACAAGCCAGGTGCCGGACTGACCCCGACCTCGGGCACAGCCACTTCGGCGCCCGACACCTACGAGGAACGGTTGCTCCAGATGTGGGTTACGCCTCAAGGGGCGGCCAAAGCGGCGAAGGCCGCAGCAGACGAGGCCACCCTCACCACCGTGAACGACAGGCCTGTCCTGACCTTTTCCCTGCCCGCACCGCTCCAGGATACGGTGATGACACTTACGCTCAATGGGCAGACGGCCCGGCCTGAGATGGTCCAAGTCCAGACGCCAGGTGGCCTACTCGAAGCCACCTTCTCTGGGTACACGGACTTTGATCTTAGTGACACGGTCTACCCGGCACGTGTTACGCATACGCTCGACGGTGAAACTATTTTAGATCTCACGTTGAACGCTGGATGGGGCTACAACCCGTACGTGATTTTCCCCATACCGGAGAGCGTCAGCGCAGGGCCACCAGGTCGGATTGGCCGCTAGAGGAGAGCAACGATGAACCAGCGACTGTTAGTTGGAGTGTGTGCGGTGGCGGTGCTGTCTCTGACGACGGCGGCCTTCGCCCAACGGATGCCGGCCGACGACCCGAATCCCGAGTGGAAGGCGGAGCTTGAGGAGAAGCCGACGCCGCGCTCGGCGGACGGCAAGCCGGTGCTCGTAGGCATGTGGCAGCGCAGCGGTTCGAGTTTCCGTAAGTCGCACGGTGCCAACGTGGCCTCGGTGAGAGGTCTCAACGCCGAGGGACAAGGCGTCCAGGGCTGGAAGGGACGCGGCGAGGGCGCGGTCAGCTTCATCAACTTCGAGAGGGACAGTGGTGTGTCACTCCGGGCGGCCACGAACAAGCCGCAGTACAAGCCGGAATGGTGGGAGCGTGTGCAGTGGAACGATCTGTATGGCAACCAGGAAGACCCGACGATGAGCTGCTTTCCGTTTGGCGTGCCTCGTCAGGGGCCGCCCGATCGGATCGCGATGCTTGGTCCGGAAGAGTACATTTTTTTGCATACAGGTGGAGGATCGGCAACCGGGAGATACACCAAGCCACGCCTTATCCCGATGAATAAGCCGCATCCTCCGTACGAGGAGTGGCAGGGCACCTCCTGGTTGGGGATTCCGTCGGCCCATTGGGAGGGTGACACACTGGTCATCGAGAGCGTCGATTTCGGGGAGCTCAGCTGGCTGGAGTTCCCAGGATATGTCCACAGCATGGAGATGCGGGTCACCGAGCGCTACACGCGAACGGGCGACGTGCTCAAGTGGGAAGTAACAGTCGAAGATGAAGAAGCGTTTCTCGAGCCGTGGGTGTGGAATCCATGGTATTTGCGGGTGCACCCCGACCCAAACGCTGCTATTCTCGAACAGGCGCCGTGTAGGGACTACGACAGCGAACACCTGAACACCGAACGGGGCAACTGAACCCGGGATCGTGAGGCCGGCCGTCCCACGCGACGGCCGGCTTGAGCCTTGCCTCAAGCTTCATTCATTCGAGCCACTCTTTGTGCCGCAGCGATTGTCGTTGCTGCGTGTCAGTCACCACCACAACACTTATCCCCATCGTCCGAGTCCGCATATCGGCCAACATCGACGTTGAAGGAGCTCATGGTTTACGTGCTCGGTCCACCCGCCGACGCCCTGTGGGCCTCGATGTCGGTCGTGATTGACGAGCAGGGAACACTTGAGAAGGTGCCACAGACTGATGAGGAGTGGGAGGTGGCGCGCGGTTATGCCATCCAACTCGCTGAGGCGAGCAATCTGCTCCAGATACCGGGTCGTGCGATTGCCAGACCAGGCGAGACACCGCAGTTCCCAGGTATCGACCTCGAATTCGACGAGATTGAACGTCTCATCGACAGCGATAGGGCCGCGTGGAACGAGTTTGCTCATGACCTTCACGACAAGAGCATGGCCGTTGTGGAGGTTATCGACGCGCAGGACGCGGACGGGCTCTACGATGCCGGGGCGGTGCTCTACGAGGCCTGCGAAGCGTGCCACAAGACCTACTGGTTCCCCAGCGGACCACCCCGTGTGCAATGAGTTTCTGGCAGCGATGGTGCGACAGCCACAGAGCACGTGGTTGCGCCGTGGGCTGTTCCAGATTCATCTGTGGACTGGTATCTCCATCGGTCTATACGTCGTCGTTGTAACGGTCACGGGCAGCGCACTGGTCTACAAAGCCAAATTGAACGCGCTGTTCACGCCTCCCACAATTGTTGTGCCGTCCGGTTCACTGAAGTCTGAGGACGAGCTGCGTCGGTCGGCCGAGGAACAGTTTCCACGCTTTCAGGTCGAGAGTGTTGAGATGCCACGCCGCTCCGATAGACCGGCCGTAGTGACGCTGTCGCGCGGTCGATACGAGCAGTTTCGGCTACTCGATCCGTACACGGCAGCCGACCTTGGCCTCGCCGGAAACGAAACGCCGCAGATTCTCTGGCTGATCGAGCTACACGACGATCTTCTTGGCGGCGAGACCGGACGCACGGTGAATGGCGTCGGTGCACTCCTACTTGTGGTGATGTGCCTGACCGGTCTAGTGATTTGGTGGCCAGGTGTTGGCACGTGGCGCCGCGGCCTGATGGTCAAGCAGGGAGTGAGTTGGCGGCGTCTGACGTTCGACCTCCACAGTATGATCGGCTTCTGGACGGTCGTCCTTATCTTTATCTGGGCAGTTTCAGGAGCGTATCTCGCGTTCCCTGTAGTGTTTCAGACGATCGCCGATTATGTCGAACCGCCTGAGTTGCTCGGTCCGACAGAGGTATCCTGGGGCGAGTGGATCTTCGCCTGGCTTGTGAGGCTACACTTTGGCCGTCAGCTCGGGAGTCCGCCCTTCACGGATGTCATCGGCTGGTTGTGGGTTGTGGTCGGCCTCGCACCGACCGCACTCTTCATTACCGGCTTCACGATGTGGTGGCAGAGGGTGATTCGAAAGAAAAAATTGGCTTAGGACATTCGCGTCTTCGGTGATGTTGCTAGTGCGGCTTACGAAGGAGAGTCACGGCGCCTTTCGGATGACGCGCTTACTGCGCAGCATGCCGACTCCTTCCTCGATCGTCACGAGTTGATTGCCTGCCACGTTCTCGATTGTATCGACGGTTCCGGATGGCCAGCGCACCTGAACACGGGAGGCCGATGTCGAAGCGTCCAGTCCGAACGTGAGAGGCAGCTCACTCTGCGAGGCGTAGCTCGACCCGGTTTTGACCATTTGCCATCGGCTGACACCGTGCGCTGTCACATCAACCCGCGTGCCGATGCCGTCGCGGTTCGAGATCGTTCCGATGGTCCGCACGCGAAGCACGTTGTTGCGGTTACCGCCGTCGTTACGCAGCAGTCGGGCAGGACCGTTGTTGACAGTGACCACAATGTCGAGGTCACCGTCGTTGTCGTAGTCTGTGTATGCGGTGCCGCGGGCGACCATTGGTTGCTGCAGCGCGTCGCCAGAGGCAGCGGTCACATGCCGGAAATGTCCCCATCGCACGTTGTGAAATAGGTGTGGGAGCTGTGCGTGGGAAATCATGGCTTGCACGTTCTGGACATCGTCCTGGACGTGTCCGTTAACGGCGAAGATATCGAGTCGGCCGTCAAGGTCGTAATCAAAGAAGAAGCAGCCGAAGGTGAGACTGAGACGCGACGCCCGGCCGATCGCCGTCCGTGCCGCCATGTCGACGAATAGGCCCCGCCCGTGATTTTGGTACAAGGCCATCTTTTCGCTCGGGAAGTTGCCGATGACAAGGCTTGGGCGTCCGGAGTCGTCATAATCCGCGGCGTCGACACCCATTCCAGCTCGCGGCCTGCCACTCTCGCCTAGCGCCACGCCGGCTTCCAGCGCCTGGTCGACGAACGTCCCGTCGCCATTGTTGCGGAACAACCGATTGGGAGAGGTGTCGTTGGCTAGGAACAGGTCCACTCGGTCGTCACCGTCGAAGTCGAGGATGGCGACGCCCAGGCCCTTCGAATCAGGGTCATAGAGTTTCGCGCGCCTGGTCACGTCATCGAATGTGCCATCACCGCGGTTCCGGTAGAGCGTCGGGCTTTGTCCTGGGTAATCTTCGGGGCCGCAATAGGACTTATTCTGGCCGTCGAGGCTACAGCGTCGGTCAGTTTCAATCGTCCAGTCGATGTAGTGCGCCACGAACAGATCCAGTCTGGCGTCGTTGTCGTAGTCGAACCAGAGTGCGCTGGTAGAAAACCTGTCGTTGGCAACGCCGGCTGCGTCCGTTACGTCGGTAAATCTCCAGTCGCCCAAATTTCTAAACAACCGGCCACCACCGAGTGCCGTGATATATACATCGATGTTTCCGTCGTTGTCGAAGTCCGCGGCAGTGCCGCCTATGCCGTAGAGTTCGACGTCCAGCCCGGAGCTACGCGTGACGTCACTGAACGTCCCGTTACGGTTGTTGCGATAGAGAGCTGGAAGCGAGGGATCCACACCGCCACGTCCAGGCCAGTCCATCGAATTGACCAGTAGCAAGTCCTGCCACCCGTCGTTATCGACATCGAGGACAAGGACACCTGCCCCAATCGTCTCTGGGAGGTATTTCTTTCCGAATGCACCGTTGTTGTGCACAAAGTGGATACCGCTTTGCGCCGTGACATCCGTGAACACGGGAAGCGAAGCCCTGGGAAGGACGGCAGCAGCAGTGCACATCAGCAGCACGAGCACGAAAATCGCTCGGATGGAAAGGATGTTGCTTTTTCGCATTACTGGATCGACGCGTGTGTCCGGCGCGTTCCTCGTGCTAGGGTCGACTTTCACGACTGAGCCACGGAGCGGGTATATACCGTTCGCTACTAATCTACTAATTAACGTTCGGTTTCAAGCATAATTCGGACGGCTCGCTTCCATCTGTTGTCTCAGTCTGACGGGATCGGTAGTCGGTTTCGGTCCCGGCGACTGAAATTATACGAGTTGACGAAGTCGGGGAGACGTAGCGTGTCTGATTCACACTGAGATACGTGAGCTGTCTCGAATTTCTGGGGAAACATTATGGCAGTGACAGGCAAGATTAATTTTAACCGTATGGATTCGGTGTCGTTTGGCCGTCCAGCGGGCGAGGTGATTGCCGAAGAGGCGCACAAGCTGGGCGCCGGCAGCGTCTTTTTGATGGTCTCTAACACGCTGAACAACAAGACCGAAGAAATCGAATCAGTCCGCCGTACTCTTGGCAACCTGTATTCGGGGACCTTCGACAGTATGGCCCCGCACACCCCGAGGACCGACGTGATCAGAGCCACCATCGCCGCGCGTAAGGCCGGCACGGACCTGGTCGTTACTATCGGCGGCGGTTCCATCACAGACGGCGCCAAGTCGGTCATGCTGTGCCTGGCCAACGACATCGAGAGTCCCGATGGGATGGACGCACTCCGTGCCGTCCCTGGGCCAGACGGTACTCCGGGACCGGCGGCTGGTGTCCAGGCCCCAACGATCAAGCAGATCGCCGTGCCGACGACACTGTCAGGTGGAGAATTCAGTGCCATCTCAGGCGTTACCGACGAGCGGACTCGGGTCAAGGAACTGATTCGTCACCCCAGCATAATTCCACACGCCGTGGTTCTGGATCCGGCCGTGACCGTTCACACGCCGGAATGGCTGTGGCTGTCGACCGGCATCCGTGCGGTCGACCATTGCGTCGAAGGCACCTGCGCGAACGAGGCCAATGTTTTCGGAGACGCCCAAGCCTTGCAAGGATTGAAGCTTTTGTCGCGTGGCTTACCTCGGGTCAAGGCCGACCCGGGTGACCTGGATGCGCGACTCGATTGCCAGATGGGCACGTGGCTTTCTATGGCGCCCCTGGCGAGCGGCGTCCCCATGGGTGCCAGCCACGGGATTGGCTATGTGCTGGGTGCCGTTTTCAACGTTCCCCACGGCCATACATCCTGCATTATGCTGCCGGCGGTGATGCACTGGAATGAAAAGGTGAACGGGGCGCGCCAAAAGTTTGTCGCCGCCGCGATGGGTCATGAGGGCGAGGACGCCGGCGATGTGCTGGACCGTTTCATAGGCAACCTCGGCATGCCGCGAAGCCTTGGCGCGGTCGACATCGGCCAGGAGCACTTCGCACGCATTGCCGAGCAGGCGATGGGCACGCCATGGGTGCCCCGGAACCCGCGCCCCATCGACGGCCCGGCCCAAGTGATGGAAATCTTAGAACTGGCAGCGTAGGCGCGAGGACCGTCCGGACCTAGCTTTCACTGGGCGATACGATGGCTAGCCGATACCAGGATTACCTAACAGATCCGACGACCTTCGGTTTTGGTTCTGGTCTTACGTGGTGTTCTCGATGGACCTTGAGGTGGACTCTTGACGTCTTTATCTTGCTGCGATGAAGTCGATTTCCACGGCTGCGCCGATCGGTAAGGCGGTCACGGCGACCGTCGAGCGACTTGGCTTAACCTCGACGCCTTCAAAAAACTCGCCGTACACTTCATTCAGTGCTCCGTAGTTGTCGATGTCGTCGAGATAGACGGTGGCGCGCACGACATGGCTCTTCGAGAGACCCGCTTCGGCCAGCAGGACATTTAGGTTGTTGAGTGCTTGCTCCGCTTGCGCTCGGACCCCCTCATGCAGTGCGCCGGTTTCTGGGTTGACGCCGACTTGTCCCGACAGATAGAGGCTGTCACCGGTATCGACACCCGGCGAGTATGGCGCCACAGGCGGTGCACCGCCGTAGACCGCTTTGTGCCCAGTTTGCGCCGAAGGGTTGACGCCGACAAGTGTTCCTAGCGCGAATGCAAAGCCTAGCCCAGCAAGAAGCCTTATTGACATGGAGCACCTCATTTTTTGCGTTCAAATGACTTGGGTCGAACGGGCTACCGCGCTAAGTTATCAGAAACCCCTAGCATGTGGCTGGATATGCGGTTTCGCCCCCCACGGGGAGCTGGTATACTCTCGGCGACTTTTAAGGTGTGGCTGCAATAATAGTCTAATTACCTGCCGGAGGATGATTCGTGCGACATACAGTCTCTCGTCCCTCCCGTCGCCAATTCATTGGTAGCACCGCCGCGTTGGCCGTGGGCGGCCTGCATCTGGGCAACTTTGCCCCGCGGGTTCTGGGCCAGCGTGCGGTTCCGACCTTACCGCTCGACGAATTACGACTCTCGGGGTCCCCAGACGAAGCTTACTGGTGGAAGGTGCGCTCGCAGTACAACCTGATTGACGGCCTCACCTTTATGAACAACGGCACACTCGGGCCGATGCCGAAATTCGTGATGGATGAGCATGATCGCGTGTTCCGCGAGATCGCCTCGGATCCAACAAACGGTTACAGGCGCGACGAGCTTGACGCGAACAGAGAGCTTCTAGCAGCCTTCGTCGGAGCCGAACCCGAAGAAGTCGCGTATACACGCAGCACGACCGAAGGCATGAATATCTTTTCCATGGGCGTGGATTGGAACGAGGGCGACGAAATCCTCATCTGTACCCACGAGCACAACGGCGGGATCGAGCCCTACATGACGCTCGAACAGCGACGGCACATCAAGATCGCCCGGATCGAGATTCCGTCTCCGCCCGAGAGCATCGACCAGATCGTCGATCTCTACGAACGCGCGATCACGCCAAGGACACGATGCATCATGGTCAGTCACATGACGTATGTGACCGGGCTCTTGATGCCCGTCAAAGAGCTCTCCGAGCTGGCGCATCGGAATGGGCTGATGATCAGTGTTGATGGGGCGCATCCGCTTGGCATGATCGAACTCGACATGCACGACCTGGGGTGTGACCATTACGCAGCGGCTGGCCAGAAGTGGATCATGGCCGGAACGGGAACGGGGCTCAACTACGTCAGCCGCGATGTGATGCCGAATGTTTGGCCACTGATGGGTGCCGGGAGCTTTCAGAATCCCGACACGGGCGCGCTCGACTTTTATCAAGACTCTCGGAAGTACGAGGACTGCGGTCAACGAGACGTGCCGTCCGCGTTCGCGATGAGTGCCGCCGTCAACTTCCAAAACACGATTGGCAAGAAGGCGATCGAGAGTCGTGTGCGTCAGTTGACGATGCAGCTCAAAGTCGGACTCGCGGAGATCGACGGTGTCAAGTTGTGGACCTCCATGAAACCGGAGCTTAGTGCCGGCTTGACGCTCTTCTCGATTCGCGACATTCCGATGGCGAATATCACCAAGGCTCTCATGGATCGCGATCGCATTTACATCCGCACGATGGGAACAGGTGATCTCAACGCAGTGCGAGCCTCGACTCACATTTACAACATGCCACATGAAATCGAGCGACTTCTCGACGGAGTACGTCACCTCGCGACGCACTCGTCGGAGTATATGAGTGAGTCAACAGCCTGACAGGATGATGCAGGTCTGTTGCCGATTCGAGGCAACGTACCTGGAACAGATCTGAACGAAGCAGTTTGGAAGGGCGTGAGACGCTCGCGGAAAGGACTGATATGACGAAGATGACCAGCCGTCGTAGCATCGTCAAAGGGAGCCTGGCCATGGCGGGTCTCGGTGTTCTCGGTGTGCCCAAGTGGGCGCTTCCGGCGCTGGCACAAGGTGAAACCATCGTGCCCTTCACCGACCTGGAGGAGCCGATCACTTTGGAACGCACACCCGATCGGCGGATCATCGACATTCGTCATATCGACGGCATGTTTACGCCGATTAACCAATTTTTCACGACACAGCACTATGGTCACCCTGAGGTGGACACCGCCACGTACCGTTTGCGTGTCTCTGGCTTGGTGAATGAGACCCTGGCGTTGTCGGTCGCCGACCTGCGCGCCATGCCGAGCCGGGAGCTTGTCTTCGGATTCGAGTGTTCGGGCAATCGCGGGCCGCTGAACGGGCTGTCGAGCAACGGCCGCTGGACCGGTGTGCCGCTGCGGGCCGTGCTTGAGCGGGCAGGAGTAAAGACCGAAGCACGGGAATTTGTCTTTTTCGGCGCCGATCATGGCGAAGAGGAAGTGGAGTTCCGTGGACGAAACTACACCGTCGACCAGCAGTACGGACGGAGCCTATCACGCGACATCGCGCTCTCGGACGAGCCCCTACTGGCCTATGCGTTGAACGGCGAGCCTCTCACGGCTCACCAGGGGCGACCCCTCCGGCTGCTTGTCCCGGGTTGGTATGGCGCTCCCAATGTTAAGTTCCTCGCCGAGATTCATGTCCAGGAGGACCAATACCTCGGGAAGTATCAGGCGCGCTGGTATCGCACCCTGCAAGGCGAGATGGTCAATGGAGAGATGAAGTGGAAGGAAACGGCCATCACCCGGATGAACCTGAAGTCGTTCATCGCACGAGTCACGGAGAGCGGGGGGCAGCATAACGTGTTCGGTGTCGTGCTGCACGACGGCACTCCGATCGAGTCGGTCGAGGTGAAGGTGGATGACGGACCGTGGCAGCCGGCGACGCTCGACCCCGAGACGATGCGTGAGAAGCACGCCTGGAAGTTTTTCAACTACACCTGGCAAGGCGCCACGCCAGGCGAGCATACAGTCACTTCGAGGGCGACCGATGTTAATGGAAAGGTCCAACCGACCGAGGCTGAACTCAACGACGTCAAGAAGACGCGGCTGGAGCAGCACTCGCAGGTGGCGCGGACAGTGATGATCGCCTAGATCTTGCGTTGAGCTACACGCGTGTTATTGAGCCTAGCGAGTTCGCCGGGCCTTGTGCAGAATGAGCGCAGACCTCTAGCAGGCTAACGCTGGCCCCGCTCGCGTTCGATTTCCTGCTTTTCGAGGTTACGATTAATTTCGAGAAGGTGGCGAACGTCGTAGTTCCCTTCGTGACAGGCGTACTCGTACACCGGACCTTCCGTCGTTACCATCGGAATTTCTGCACTCCAGGCGCTAGTCCAGGATGTCGGATCATCGACCGTGAACTCATAGAGGATCCTGTCGGCGGCGACCCGGCTGAAGCGTTCCACTACGTGTAAGGTTTCTCCCGAGCCCTGAAAACGTGTCTTGTCGGTGAAGTGTCTCGACTCGACAACGAGAACGTCGCCTTCCCAGTAGCCGCGCGAGTCTCCATGCATCAGCCGGATCTTGTTTGAGATGGGCGGTCGCTCATCGAGCGGGATGATGCGTGGCAGACTATTGTTTAACTCGGTGAACAGCACAACGTAGTCCGGGGTCTGAAAAATTTGGTGGACATCGTTGTAGGCCGTTGGGAGCATCGGCGGACCGTTGTGTGGCCAGGCAACGCATCGCTCCGACAGGGGGCGGACCGTATGGTCGTAGAAGGCGCCGCGTTGCTGGCGCGCTTCGCGGCTGGTAGCGAGGCGTTGCTCGGCTTCCGGTGTCAAGGGCGGGACTTTTCCATCGGGCGGGTCCGTGATGAGTGACGTTCGCCGGCTTGATAGCCCCTTGGGCACGCGTGTGCGCAGCCAGATCGAATTGTCGTAGTGGACGTATGTCTCATCTCGATGGGTCTGATCCAGTACCCTTTCTCTTTCGTTCGAATCTTCGAGACTGATATCGATGGCGAACCGCGCGAGCGGGTCGACCGAGTCGGCGGTGAACTGCTGCTGTAGCTCGGCTGTTTCCTCTTCGGTGAAGAATTCCTTCCCACCGAGGTGGTCTGGGCGTTCGAGCGGAGTAAAGGTCTGGGTCGTCCAGTACCCTTGTAGGTCCGGCCGACCGTCAGGAGTGCGAGGCACAGTCCAGGTCGATGATTCGGTTGCATCCTGGCTTCGACTCTGACCGGAAGCGGGTGGCGGAGCTAGCCAACCGGTCGCAATGACAGTTACCGCGGCAGCAAGATAACAACGACCCATCTGATTCTCCCTTCCCGGACCCAGTCAGAATAAGTACGCACCAATCATCGCCCACGGCCGGCCATTTTCCAAGGCTGTTTTGTAGATTTTGACGCTGATGAGGTCTCGGTCTCATGAAATAAGAACTAGCGAGAGTGGCCTAGTCGGAACGTATAATGTGGATGGGTTGTGACAACCCGAGATGTAATGTGTCATTTTCGCGCCGAGCTGCGGTCTAACCCACACGGGGGACGAAGGAGGAGTGCGATGCGAACGGTTAGGTATTTCGCAGTCGTGATTGGTGCCGTCGCCATGGTCATCGTGACCACCGCAGTGGAATTGGTGTCCACGGAACAAGCGTCTGAACACCCACTTGTGAGTCAGGCGCAATACGATCGCTGGGTCGATGAGCTTTCGAACTGGGGCCGCTGGGGCCCAGACGACGAACTGGGTGCCTTCAATCTGATTACACCAGTCAGACGGGCTGCAGCGGCCGCGCTTGTCACCGAAGGGTTCACGGTCTCGCTGGCATCGGAGGCCCAGAACTACGAGAGCCTCGACGTGCCTTGCCCCGTCGAGTGGTCAATGACCCGTGCGACGAGAACTTCTGCCGGCGACCAGATCGCCTACCCTTGCATCCACGGCCCAGGGACGACTCACCTCGATGCTTTTGCCCATGTTTTCTTCGACGGTAAGATGTGGAACGGCTATGACGTGGAAGATTTGGTAACGATGGAGGATGGCGCGATGAAGAACTCCATCCTCAGCGTGAAGGACGGGATCGTGACGCGTGGGGTGCTCTACGACATTCCGCGTCTCAAAGGCGTGCCCTACCTCGAACCTGGCACTCGCATCACCGTTGAGGACCTGGAGGCGTGGGAAGAGATGACTGGAGTCAGGGTAGGCCCTGGCGATGCCTTCCTTGTACGGTGGGGTCGGTGGGCCAGGCAGGACGCCATCGGCCCGTTTGACACTGGTCGAGAAGCAGCCGGTCTCGACAACAACGTGATTCCGTGGCTCCGGGCACGCGACGTTGGGGTCGCAGGATGGGAGACTCCTGGCTATGCGCCGCAGCCAGAAGGAGACCTGTCTCGGACCGCGCTGCACAATTTTGCGCTGACCATACTGGGAATCCAGGTACTCGACCGCGCCGACTTCCAGAGGCTGGCCATGGAAGCCGCCGCGCGCAACCGTTGGGAATTCATGGTAACCATCGCACCGTTGCCGATTCCGAACGGTACCGGTTCACCGGTCAATCCGATTGCAATGTTCTGATCTAGAGTTCGATGAGTCAAAGGAGGGTGATATGAACGGACGGTTACGTGTAGTTGCAGGGGTGTTCGGGTGGGTGCTACTGGTTCTAACGGCGTCTTTCGTGTGGCTTAGCAACGCGGAAGAGACGCTTGCCCAAGGGCAGACGACTTTCACCGGAAATTCGTTCAGGGTGGACAACGAAGGAGTGGGGCTCTCGCGCCGCGGCTTCGACGCTGGTGCACGGACCCATTGGCACGCACATGGGGGAGATCAGGTGCTCTTTGTCCAGGAAGGGGGGATGCGCTACCAAGTGGAGGGGAGCCGAATGCGGGAAGCTGGCCTGCACGAGATCGCCTATCTGAACAAAGGTATCGCGCACTGGCACGGTGCCGTACCTGATCAAGATTTTTTACAGGTGTCCGTGACCTTCACCGAAGAAGATGCCGCCGAATTTGAGTGGTTTGAGCCTGTGACGGACGAGCAGTACAACGGGAACAGCGATCGGTGACATCGATTCGCACCATCAACGATGAACGACTAAACCTAGACTTGGTTCCAGGAACTCACGGTCTGATCGATCTGATGAATATGTGAACCGTTAAGCCTGAGAGTTATTCCGGTGTGCGACGCCATACCCTATTCCACCACATCACCACGCCGGTTACTAAGAGCGCTGGTGGAATGAGTGCGACGACGGCCCACACAGCTTTGGTCATCTCATTGCAGAAGGGACGACCGCAGCCAGGAATCCCTCGGCCTCCGAGGCGACCAAAGTGTAGGTAGGCGAGCCAATAGAGCACGCGGTCACCAAATCGATCGACAGGATTGGAGGGGTCAAACGGATCGAAGTAATTGACGGTTGCCTGAAACCACTCTGGTACGGCGAGATAGACGCCTGTGATGCCCCACATCAGGACAAACGGCATAGACCAGAAGCCGAAGGCACTGTGAAGGTTCCAATTCAGGCGCCGCCAATTTGCCTTCGTGTCAATGGTCAGGCTTCGGCGCCAGCTACGAACACCTGGCCACCAGACAAATATTCCTGTAACCGCCAGAACGATAAAAGAGAACGCTCCAATGCCGTTTATCTTCCGTCCTGTTCGTCCACCCAGCAGGTTGTCATGAAGGTCCAGCATCCATGCCGAGACGCGATAGCCAACAGGTAGCGGGTCTCCCAGATCCTCGCCCGTGTAGGGGTGAAATAACCGTCGTATTGTCTCGCCGTCATCTCTGAGAGAAATTTCGACCGCGTGTTGCGGAGTGTCGCCCGTCCGAACGTCCGTGACGTCGTGGTCCGGGTAGACTCGCTGCGCGGCTTCCGTCAGTGTCTCCGGTGTCAGTGACTCGCCGGACCCGGCAACGATGACCGGTTCGGGCGAAAACGCCCGATAGATCTCATTCCGGTAGACCAAGACGCTGCCTGTCAGGCAGATCATGAGGAGATACAGCCCAATACCGAGTCCTGTCCATAGATGAATCTGAAAGACGGCCCGTCGCACCCGCAGTGTCTGAGGGGCTCGCATCCACTGATTCCACGCACTCATGGTCGTCTCCCGTGCTCCTCTTTACCTGGTCACCCAGGTCGTCGCTTGTCGAGACGATTCCAGGCGCCGATGCGCCGCTATAGTAACCCGACACCTGGTCATCGTGGTTCCAGTTTCAGGAGAGGACACCCTTGTGAGGGCCCGGAGATGTTGGTGTAATCTTAACTCTCGTCGCCCATCAGGAGAGTGACTTCAACCAGGACGATCGATCATGATTCTTATACTACGAACACCGGCCGTTGCCCTTCTCTTCGCCACACTCTGCGCTCCCACGCTGTATGCGGAGGTCACAGCGGTCAAGCTCACCGATCGGTATCTTATCGAGGACGGTCGCCAATTTGGCGACACCGGCACCTACGAACGGATCGAGGGCAAGATTACGTTTACGGTCGATCCTGGCAACCCATTAAATCAGGTTATTGTCGGCCTCGACCGTGCGAAGCGTAACCTGAGAGGAATGGTCGAAGCGACAGGTGACCTATTGATCCTGAGGCCCACCAACCTGCAATTCGGGAACGGTGTGGCACTGGTCGATATCGCAAATCGGGGTCGCCTGACCGCACTTGGCTTCAACCGTGGCGGTTCCGGGCCGTATGGTGACGGCTTCCTGATGCGCGAAGGCTACACCATCGTTTGGGTTGGCTGGGAGTTTGACGCGCCGAGCGAGCGCCCGATCCATCTGGTTGTACCGTCGGCCGATGGCTTTCCCGTCGGTGGTCTCGGTTTCGCCGCCGTCCGCGATGCGGTTTCTTGGATTAAGCACGACCCTGAGGCTCTAGTGCAAGCTGAGCACACGCTTTCGTTTGGCTCGTCTCAGAGCGGTCGTTTTCTGCGAACCTTTCTCTATCTTGGATTCAACACTGACGAGTCAGGACGACAGGTCTTCGACGGCATGATGCCACACATTGCCGGAGCGTCACGGCTTGACCTGAATCGTCCTGGGGCCGAGCCGGTCTCACTGGGGATGTTCACGGCCACGTCGTTTCCGTTCGCGGACGTCGCGTTACGTGACCCCGTGACGGGTGTTGTTGACGGGACCTTGGGTAACGGTCGGAGTCGAGGGAACCAGCCTCACATCTTCTACACGAATACAGGTGTTGAGTACTGGGGTGGCGGCCGTGTGGCGTCATTGGTTCATTCCACACCTGACGGTAAAACGGATCTTGCCCTGCCGGACAATGTTCGCTTTTATTTTCTGGCTGGCACCCAGCACGGCCCGGGTGCGTTTCCGCCTAGTCCACGGGAAAGCGGACAAGAAATGGGAAACCCCACTGACTACTGGTGGAACATGCGGGCGTTGTTAACGGCGATGAAAGATTGGGTCGTCGCTGACATCGAACCGCCGCCAAGTCGGCACCCTCGGTTTGCCGACGGCAATCTTGTACTGCCGATGCAGGTCCAGTTCCCCGCGATTCCAGACGTCCAATCTCCGCATGACCTCACGGCGGGAGTCCGGGTGGCGAACGCCTGGCTGAATAGCGGAGGTGGTGAAGGGACGGGGCTGCCAATGTTCGTGCCACAGGTCGACACCGACGGCAATGAAACTTCTGGCATCCGCCACCCTGAAGTCGAGGTTCCACTGGCTACCTACACGGGCTGGAATTTTACACATCCTGACGCGGGAGACCCTCACACTCTCGCCGCCCTCGCCGGGTCGTATATTCCGTTCCCGATCACACGTGCCCAACGTGAGCGCAGACAGGACCCACGGCTATCGATCGGGGAGCGGTATGATTCGCGCGAGGACTTTCTTAACCGGATTGAAGCGGCGACGCGGAAGTTGATCGATCAGCGTTACTTGTTGGCCGAGGATCGGCCTCGCATTCTCGAGCGCGCCACCCAACATTGGGAGCTGCTGATGGGTGGCGGCTAGTGCTGTAGGGCAGCCGAAGAGGGTTAAGCGAGAGCGGTCAGCTGTCGATTTGCTTTACAGGAGGACTGGACAACTCCACTCGGCACCCAGGCGTCCGGTGGGTTGGCGGGCAGACTTCGCGGGTCCGGCCGACCGAGTTGTACAGAGGAAAGCGACTGCAGACGATGCGCGGCAGCCTTACGTGAACATCCCGAGGGTCTTAAACTTGTCTCCCAGGATGGCCTCTGACTTTTTGTGACCGAGGAATTCCTCGATAAGAGTCGCGTAGACGTTTCGGAAATCTACGGTGTGCTGGAGGTTGTCCCCGAGTACCAGGTCGGTGAGGCTGACCGGTGTGCTGTACTGGCCTCCCTTGACGCCGCCCCCCAAGACGAACGCGACGTTTGCGGTGCCATGGTCGGTGCCAAGGTTCGTGTTCTCAGGCACCCGCCGGCCAAACTCACTGTGCACGAAGATAGCGACCTGGTCCTGCTTACCGATACGCTTCATTTCCTCGAAGAAGCCCCAGACGGCGTCGGAGCAGTACTGCACCTGCCTATTGTGCGGGCTCTCTTGATTGACGTGTGTGTCAAAGAGGCTGCCCTGCAGCCGGACATAGTAGAGCCGTGCTGGGAAGTCGTTCTCGATCAGTGCCACCACCTTGTCGAGATCTAGAAGACGCAGATCGGGGTTGCGGCTGGCGTTGTACGACTCCCACGCTTGGCTCACCAAGGCCGAGGCGTCACGGGCGCTGCGGTTGACATCCAGCATGAACTGATGGACGTCATTTCGAGCGACCTGGCCGTGGTCTAAATTGTCGATGAGCGGGCGCTCGGGATGAAATACCGCACGCGTAAACGATGATGGGTCGTCGAAGACGACAGGTACATGCTCGCGTGCGCGCACGGCCAGTGTCTGCGTCGCCGAGATATTCACCAGATAATTCGGTGTCCCGTGTGGGTCTAAAGCATCAGCTGTTCGGCCGTACCAGCCGTACTCTTCTCCACTGTTAGGCGCACCCGTGTGCCAATACGAGCTGGAGGTAAAGTGAGAAAACGAGGGCTGGTCATATCCCGCGCCGTGAATCACGGCGACGTTTCCCTCATCCCACAACCGGTGCATACCGAGCATCGATTTCTGAAAGCCGAAGTGGTCATCGACCTTGAGTACGTCTGCTTCGCGGACACCGATATTTGGACGCTGGCGATAGAGCGCGTCGTCCCCATACGGAACGAAGGTGCTCAGACCATCGTAGCCGCCGAACCATTCGAACACCACCAAGATCTTACCGGGTGTGGCCGCCACCGCTTCGGATGTCGCTCCGAACAGCGGGGGTAGTGCACTGATGCCTCCCCCGGCCAGGCCGAGAGCGATACCGCGGGCACCAATCTTCAGGGCCTGGCGTCGTGATACGCCAGAGTTGTCGCATAACTTATTGCTTCTGATCGTCATAGCTTCTTTCCTAGTTGAGCTGGTATTCCGGCGTGCTCATGATGAGGTGAACCACCATACGCAGGGGTTCTTCCATGAAGGTCGCAGCGCGGCTGATGTCAGTCGTGCCAAGCTCGTCATCTAGGAGCGTGACCAACACGTCGCGTGTGTTTGCCGAGACGGGAACTCGCACGAACCGACCCAGAAGGTAGTCCACTGCCTCGCTCGTCGTGGCAGATCTTGAATCGAGAATCATCTGTGTTAGATCGATCTGGGCGGCGCGGCGGAGCGTTGGAATCACCTTCCGCATCGCCAATTCGTATCCACGGAAGCTCGAAATGCGTGTGTTGAAGAGCTCGTCCCGCTCCTTGGCGGCCAGGTCGAACATCGACACGATGCCCGGATCGTCGAGCGCGGTGGCCGATAGGACATCGTAGCCACGGCGAAGCCGCTGACCGGCCTCCCCAGCGCTACCGTACAAGAGATTCGGTTCTTGGAATTGTGTGACGTTTGGAAACAAGAAGTCGAACGCCACATTGCCACGTTCCTGGATCAGCGCGGGCGTGATCCAAGACTGTCCTTGGGCCCATCCGGCGACCGAGGGTGGATTCAGGAGGTGTTGGCCCAGGGCGATTGTCGTGGCGTTGAAGTCGGGTATACCTGGTATATCCTCGGCACCCAGATGCTTCAAGAGGGTGATGACGTGCTCGACCGGGCCTTTGATGTGAGCGCCGTAGGTGGCAACGCTGTAGAAATCTCGCGACAGAAACATCGTTGCCAGCAGCGGTCTCAGCTCGTAGTCGTTGTCTAGAAGGAGGGTGCCGAGTTCGGATGCCAGCTGTGGCGACACGTTGTCGCGAACGAAGAAGCGAAAAATTTTCGTCGCGATGTATTCGGCGGTCACCGGCTGCTCGAGGATGATGTTGAGCACGTCACGACCGTCGAAGTTTCCGGTCTGTCCCAAAAAGTCCTTGGGTTCATCGTCGTGCAGCGCGGGGTCGATGACAAAGTCTAGGTTCTCAAAATTCCAGCCGGTGAAGGCGCGGGCCGCTTCCCGGACGTCCTTTTCGCTGTAGTTGCCGACACCCATCGTGAAGAGTTCCATCACTTCACGGGCGAAATTCTCGTTGGCCGCGCCTTTTACGTTTACACCCGCGTCGAGGTAGTACAACATTGCCGGGTCTTGGGCGATGGCGATCGCCAGGGTCCCGAAGTTGCCGGTTGCGTGGTGCTCAAAGGTCTCGATCTGCTTGACCATCTTTCGATAGTCGCGCACCTTAGATTCAGCAGTCGCGAAATGCCCGTGCCAGAACAGCGCCATTT